>SMTZ1_10000997_pt1 | contig 28351 bp, 25 predicted proteins | sample DeeMarSWOR136_30_FD_25667 | JGI IMG/M metagenome (IMG submission 25667)
TGAATACAATTTTATCAAATATCTTTGGTTCTGAGATTCTAAAGCTTATAGATCTTAAAAAACCTGCTACGTCTCCTGAGATGATGGAAATTCCAGAATAAATTTTCTACTTTTTACTATTTTAACCTCAATAAAAATAATTTTAAAATATCTTTATTAGAAATCTTCAATAATTATGTTAGATAAATAAATGCTATAATTATTGAAAATGGAGATTAAATTGTCAAAAAAATTACTTCTTACTAAATCCTTTAAGATGTATGAAGAAGCACTTGAATTAATTCCAGGAGCAATTTTAGGGATAAGAAGACCCTATAACTTTGTTGAAGGTGAGTATCCAATATTTTTCGATAATGCAAAAGGTGGAAAAGTTATAGATGTAGATGGAAATGAATATATTGACATGCTTTGTGCATATGGTCCCATTATAATAGGACACCGAGAAAAAGAAATCGATAATGAAGTTACAAAACAAATGAAAGAGAAAGGTTTCTGTATGTCCTTAACACAACCTATACAAAATAGATTAGCTAAAAAATTAAAAGAACTAATACCCTGCTGTGAAAAGATGGTTTTTATGAAAATGGGTTCTGATGCTACCAGTGCGGCAATTCGAGTTGCACGCGCATATACAAAACGTCCTGTAATTTTTCACTGTGGGTATCATGGGTGGCATGATTGGAGTAGTGAGGTTCATGGGGAAGTAGCTGCGATCATTCTAACCCCTATCAATACTCCTGGTGGCCGAGAAGTTGAAATGCCCGAAAATGGGTATTTAGAAGGAGTAAGGGAATTAGCTACGGAGAATGGAGTACTTCTAATTTATGATGAAATTAGAACAGGATTTCGAGTAGATATGGGAGGAGCGCAGAAGATGTTTAATGTTATACCTGATTTAGCAGCTTTTGGGAAAGCAATGGCTAATGGATATCCTATTAGTGCATTAGTAGGCAAAAAAGAATATATGGATGTGTTAATAGAAAAAGTATTCTTAAGCTCAACATTTTTCCCAAATAGTCTTTCTCAGATAGCAGCACTCAAAACAATTGAAATTTTGGAAAGAGAAAATGTATTGAATGATATTCGTATTAAGGGTACTAATTTCGCAAAAGGAATTAAAGAGAGTATAGAAGAAAGTGGCATCCCTGCTAAATTTACAGGTGAACCATGGATGCCTTACATAACATTTAACCCTGATCCTAATTTCTTATACAGGAAACTTCGGGAAGAATTCTATACTCAACTTATACGAAGAAAGGTGTTTCTTCAACCATTTCATCATGGATACATCTGTTATCGTCATTCAGAAGAAGATTTAGAATATGCTGCAAATATGATAGATGAGTCATTAAAAGAAGCAAAGAAATTATTATAATTTTTAATTTTAACTTGTATTATTTTGTGAAATTAATGGACAAATTAATTATAACCGCTGCTATATGTGGTGCAGAAGTTACAAGGGATATAAATCCAAATATCCCTTATACAGTAGATGAAATAGGGAAAGAAGCAGAATTAGTCTACAAATCAGGAGCTAGTATCATTCATTTACATGTTAGAGAAGATGATGGCACTCCTACCCAAAAAAAAGAAAGATTTAAAGTATGCATAGAAGAAATTAAAAGTAGATGCCCTGATGTAATAATTTTACCTTCTACAGGAGGGGCAGTAGGGATGACTAATGAAGAAAGGCTTCAACCTATATATTTGGAACCTTCCCCCGAAATAGCGACACTTGATTGTGGAACTATGAATTGGATTGGTGGAGACGAAATTTTTGTTAATACAGAAAACATAATAATTCATTTTGCGCAAGAAATGAATAAAAGAGGAATAAAATATGAACTGGAATGTTTCGATAAAGGCATGATTGATACTGTCTTAAGATTACATGATAAAGGATATATAAAGGATCCAATGCATTTTAATTTTATGTTAGGAATAAAAGGTGGGATAAATGCATCAGTAAGAGATCTACTATTTTTAGCGAATAGTATCCCTGAAAATGCTACATTTTGTGTTGGTGCGATTGGAAGATATGAATTTCCAATGGTTACACAATCTATAATATTAGGGGGTCATGCAAGAGTTGGTTTTGAAGATAATATCTACTTATCTAAAGGGGTGTTAGCAAAATCTAATGGAGAACTTGTTGATAAAGTTGTACGGATTTCAAGAGAATTAGGTAGAGAAATTGCTACTCCAGATGAAGCCCGTAAGATTTTAGGTTTGATTTGAAAAAAATGTAATGGAGGAATAAATAAAAATTATGTATAAGAAACTGGCCAAATATTATGATTTAATTTATTCATCTAAAGATTATAAAGGAGAAGTTGAAAGGATTAAAGAACTAATTGAACGGTATAAAAAATCTTTTGGCAATAAATTACTCGATGTTGGATGTGGAACGGGAAAGCATTTAGAATATCTTAAAAATGATTTTTCTTGTACTGGTTGCGATATTAACAATGAAATGTTAGAGATAGCTAAAAAGGATGTTACTGGTGTATTTTTCACTCAAGCAGATATGATAAATCTAGATCTCAACACTAAATTCGATGTAATTTTATGTTTGTTTAGTGGAATAGGGTATGTAAAAACCTATAACAACTTGAATAAGACTATACTAAACTTTGCTAATCATCTAGAACAGGGTGGAATTGTAATAATTGAACCTTGGTTTACAAAATCTACTTATGACACAGGACGTCCAGGAATGACAACTTATGATGGAGAAAATATCAAGATTGCGAGATTAAATAATTCAAAACAAGAGAATAAAGTTTCAATCATGGATATGCATTATTTAATTGCTGAAAGAAATAAAGGCGTTGAGTATTTTGTAGAAAGACATGAATTAGGGCTTTTTGAAATTGATAAATTTTTAGAATTTATGAGTAAAGCTGGATTGAAAGCAGAATTTTTAAAAGATGATCTAATGAAAGAAAGAGGTCTCTATATAGGAATGAAAAGTTAAAATGTTATTATTAATCAAATTTAGGTGATGATATGAAAAAAGGGAACAAATATGGAATACATAGAGTAATTGAACCTAAAGGTGCTTTACCTCAACCAGCAATAAAAATTTCAAACGATATGGATATTTATGATAATGAAATTTTAATTGATGTTGATTATTTAAATATTGATTCAGCAAGTTTTACTCAACTTAAACAAGAGGCAAATGGAGATCTCGAAAAAGTAAAGAGAAAAATAATTGAAATTGTGGATGAACGGGGTAAAATGCAAAATCCTGCTACGGGATCAGGTGGAATGTTAATAGGTAAAGTAGAAAAGATTGGAGAAGTTTTAAAAGGGAAAATTGATTTAAAAGAAAACGATAAGATTGCTACATTAGTTTCTCTTTCCCTTACACCATTAAGAATTGATAAAATTCTCAATATTAATCCGGATATTGATAGGGTAGAAATTAAAGGAAAAGCAATTCTTTTTGAAAGTGGAATATTTGCTAAACTTCCTGAAGATATGGAAGACACACTTGCATTAGCAATTTTAGATGTAGCAGGCGCTCCCGCTCAGGTTAGAAATTTAGTAAATCCTGAGGATACTGTCTTAATTTTAGGTGCCACAGGAAAATCAGGATTAATGTGTTCATTAATGGCTAAAAAAATTGTTGGATCTAAAGGTAAAGTAATTGGGCAAGCAAGAAATGAAAATCGAGCAGAGTTTCTTAGAAGAACAAAATTTTGTCATGAAGTAATAATTGCTGACATTTTAAACCCTATTGATGTTTTAAATAAAGTCCTCGAAATAAATGATGGGAAAGAAGTTGATATTTCAATAAATTGTTTAAGCATTCCCAATACAGAAATGTCGAGTATCCTTCCAGTAAAAGATGAGGGAATTGTATATTTCTTTTCAATGGCGACTAGTTTTACAAAAGCAGCATTAGGAGCAGAAGGAGTAGGAAAAGATATTAAAATGCTTATTGGTTGTGGATATGCAAAAAATCACGCTAAAATCGCTCTTGATTTAGTACGAGAATCAAAAACATTACAAAAAATATTTGAAGAAAAATATATTTAATAAATTGTACAGTTAAAAAATGTAGGAGTGAATAAAAAGTGAAAGTGAATAGAAGAAAAGAATTGTTTTCATATGTAAGTGATGATGATTGGAACGATTGGCGCTGGCAAGTTAAAAATAGAATAACAACTTTAGAAGAACTCAAAAAATATATCACATTAACAAAAGAAGAAGATGATCCAAGAATCCTACAAGAATATCGGATGGCAGTTACCCCCTATTACTTATCCTTAATCGATCCTCAAGATCCTTATGATCCAATAAGAAGGCAGGCAATTCCCACAACTTACGAGTTAGAGAAATATACTGGTGAACTTGAAGATCCATTAAGTGAAGATATTGATTCTCCAGTTGAAGGGTTGACTCATCGTTATCCTGATAGAGTATTATTTTTAGTTACTGAAATTTGTTCAATGTATTGTAGACATTGTACAAGAAGAAGATTTGCTGGTCATCATGATAGAGCGCCTCCACAATCACAAATTGATGCTTGCATCGAATATATCCAAAAAACTCCTTCTATAAGGGATGTATTATTATCTGGTGGTGATGCCTTATTAATGCCAGATAAAAAATTGGAAGAGATTTTAATAAAATTAAAGGAAATTCCTCATGTGGAAATAGTGCGAATAGGTTCTCGAGCTCCAGTTACAAATCCTTTCCGTGTTACTCCAGAATTATGTGAGATGTTAAAAAAATATCATCCTATATGGTTTAATACCCACTTTAATCATCCTAATGAAATTACAAAAGAATCTATAAGAGCATGTGAGATGTTAGCTGATGCTGGCATACCACTTGGAAATCAATCCGTTTTATTGAGAGGTGTAAATGATTGTATTCATATTATGAAAAAATTAGTACAACAGCTAATAAAAATAAGAGTTAGACCATATTATATTTACCAATGTGATCTTTCCATAGGACTTGGCCATTTTAGAACGGATATCGCCCAAGGTATTGAAATTATTGAAGGATTAAGAGGTCATACATCAGGTTTATGCGTTCCCACATTTGTTGTAGATGCTCCTGGAGGTGGTGGAAAAATTCCTGTAATGCCGGATTACGTTATTTCTCAAGGACATAAACGAGTAGTATTAAGGAATTTTGAAGGAGTTATTACCACTTACGAGGAACCAGAAGATTATATCCCAAATTGTCATTGTGAAGATTGTGAAAAACAAATTGGAGTTAGTGCATTATTGAGTGGAGAAAAAGTTACCATTGAACCCACTGATCTAAAAAGGAAGTTAAGAAGGAAGAAACTTACCAAGTGAAAAATTATTCTTTTAAATATACTTTTATTATTCTTTATCTTAATTATTATTCGTAAATTCTAATTTTAGAATTATTTCATATAAATAAGATGGGTAAAAAAAGAATAATACAAGAAAATATACAAGGGCTAGTAATTTTTAACCATAAAAAAGGATCTTGGTTAAATAAGGCTGATAGATATACAGTTGAAAAAAATAATCTAAAAGATAAAGTTAAATTTGTAAATAATTTTGGTCCTCAAACTAATCGATATATATATAGAATCAATTTAATGAATGAAAGTTCCTTTCCAATTTACGAAGTTAATATTAAAGTAATATTTCCCAAATTCTTAAATTATTTAGGCTCTTTCCCCTTAACTTTAAATGTCCAATCTTCAATCGAAAAAGACAAAGGAAAGATTAACTTTTTAGAGATAATAATTGGAGAGTTAAAAGAAAAAAGTTCAAAAGAAATTCGTTTGCAATATACTCCTTATTTATTACCCTCTACAGGAGAAATTAGAACAATAATAACATATATTAATAATGAGGGGAAATCTAGAATTTTAACTTCTAATCCTATTGAAATACAATTTGATAAAATAATATTAACACCTAAGATAATTCCAAATTCACAAATCGGAGAATTTACACAATTAAAAAGGACTAGTAGAGATTTAATAAGTTTTGGTATTAGAATGACAAAAAAGATGAATTTAAATAAATTTTTCGACATAATAGAATCTCTCTTTAAAGTTCAAAATCTTCAATTAATAACAAAAGATGAAGAAATGGGAATAATATGGTTCTTTGGTACAGATATACAATCTGATACTGACATTTTAACCCTCTGTAAAATAGGTTCAAATCAATTTGAAATTATAGCATATTCTAAAAATCCTTTCATTCATGCTTCCTTTTTATTTTTATTAACAAAAATTCTTAAAGAACACATCTCAATGAAAAAAACTTTAAAATCAAAAATATCAATTTTTGAATTAGTTTGCATTAATTGCGGTGCTATCCTCTTATATTTTCCTAGAAAAGGTGAATATATTACATGTACCAAATGTAATTATGAACAAATCGTCTGGTAAATTACATTTTTATTATATTTTATAATAAATCTTGTGGTTCTTTTTTAATTAAAAATCAGTTAAAAAGAAAAATGCATTATATTCTTCTACTTTTTTAAGTATTTAAGTATTGGTTCTATCATAGAATGGACTTTATTACATATTTTCTTGATAAGGTTAAGACTCTTAAAATTGTTTCTATTATTGGATTAGCTAAAAATGTTAGTAAAACTACTACTTTGAACTATATAATAAAGAATTTAAAAGATTATAATCTTGGTTTAACTTCCATAGGAAGAGATGGAGAAAAGTATGATGTAATTACACGCTTACCAAAACCCCGAATTTTTGTTAGAAGAGGTACTATTGTTGCAACAGCCAAGCAGAGTTTTGAGAGGAGTGAAGTTAAAATGGAGTTATTAAAGATTACTGAATTTAACACTCCTTTAGGAGAAATTCTAATCTTAAGGGCATTGAGTGATGGTTTTATTGAATTAGCAGGCCCTTCGATAAACAAATATTTACATCAATTATGTTTGGAATTAAAAAATCTTGGATGTGATTTAGTTCTAATTGATGGTGCATTTGATAGAAGATCATATGCGACACCTTTAATTTCAGAAGCAACAATACTTTCTACTGGAGCATCTGTATCAGAAAGCATGACTGATGTAATAGATATAACATTACATACTATTGAATTATTTAATCTAGCAAATGAGACTAATCAAGAAATAATTAATTTAGCAAATAAAATATTAATGAAATCAAAAATTGGAATAATAGACTCTAATAATTCTGTTAAATTATTAGATGTAGCAACATCTTTAGATTCCGCTAAAGATATTGCTGACAACTTGGATGTTAACTCAAAATACATTGTTCTAAAAGGAGCAATAACGGATAAATTACTCGAAGATTTAATGAATATCACTGAAATATACAAGGAAGTTATATTTTTAGTGGAAGATAGTACTAAATTATTTCTTAGTAAGAATATTATGAAAAAATTTCAAAAAAAAGGTGGAATATTGAAAGTACTGAATCCTATAAATCTTTTATGCGTGACAATAAATCCTACATCTCCGTATGGATATGAATTCGATAAGAAAGAATTTTTAAATTTATTGAAAGAAAAACTTAATATTCCAGTTTATAATCTTTTAGAAAATAGTTGATTGAAATATAAAATATTAATTATATGATGAAAATGGAAGAAAAAGCTCAAAAAAGTAAATTAAATCTGGATTTTTCCATTGTTGCTAAAGCTCGAAAAACAGCAAAAAACATTGCAAATGAGACACAAAAGTTTATAGATCAACATACATCTACTACAATCGAAAGAACTGTATGTAGATTATTTGGAATTGATGGTGTAGATGAATTTGAAGTGCCGTTACCTAATCTTATTGTTGATAATATTAAAAAAGGTAAAGGGCTTGGGAAAGGTGCTGCAATTTACATTGGAAATGCTATTTTACAAACAAATCTCTCACCACAAGAGATTGCAGAAAGAGTAGCAAATGAAAAGTTAGATTTACTAAAACTACCATTAGAAGATATATCTGAAATCAAAGCAGTTGTAAATGTTGTTGCTCAAGAAACATTAGCAAAAATTTCTCAAAATAAAAAGAAGAGAGATGAATTAATACAAAAATATGGAGATAGAGAGGGACCTTTAATATATGTAATAGTTGCTACTGGGAATATTTATGAAGATATCATCCAAGCTCAAGCAGCAGCTAGACAAGGAGCAGATGTAATTGCTGTTATCAGATCAACGGTGCAAAGTTTACTCGACTACGTTCCTTATGGTGCTACAACAGAGGGATTTGGGGGTACTTATGCTACTCAAGAAAATTTTAGAATTATGAGAAAAGCCTTGGATGAAGTTGGTGAAGAATTAGGACGATATATACGTTTGACTAATTATTGCTCTGGATTATGTATGCCTGAAATCGCAGCTATGGGGGCTTTTGAAAGGCTTGATATGATGCTTAATGATGCTTTATATGGTATTTTATTTCGAGATATCAACATGAAAAGAACAATCATTGACCAATATTTTTCAAGAATGATCAATGCATATGCAGGGGTTATAATAAATACAGGGGAAGATAATTATCTAACAACAGCAGATGCATTTGAATCCGCTCACACAGTATTAGCATCTCAATTTATAAATGAACAATTTGCGTTACTTGCGGGATTAAAGGAGGAACAGATGGGTTTGGGACATGCTTTTGAAATGAATCCTGATTTGACTAATGGTTTTCTATATGAACTTGCCCAAGCTCAGATGACTAGAGAAATATTTCCTAAAGCTCCACTGAAATATATGCCACCAACCAAATTTATGACCGGTAATATATTTAAAGGCCATATTCAAGATGCCTTATTCAATATTATTACCCTTATGACTAACCAGCGTATTCATTTGCTTGGAATGCTAACAGAAGCAATTCATACTCCCTATATGTCTGATAGAGCTTTATCTATTGAAAATGCAAGATATATCTTTAACAATATGGATGCAATAAGCGAGGAAATAGAATTTAAGAGAGGAGGAATAATGGAAAAACGGACTAATCAAATAATAAATGAAGGCTATAACTTATTAAAAGAAATTGAAAAAGAAGGCTTATTTAAAACAATAGAAAAAGGTATTTTTGCTAATATTAAACGATCTATTAATGCAGGTAAGGGCTTGGATGGTGTGGTTAAACAGGAGAAAAATTATTATAATCCATTTATGGAATTTATGATAAACGAATTAAAGAAAGGAGGTAATTAAGATGGGAGGAGGATTATATTCCACAGAAAGAAAAGGATTTGATAAAACTCTTGATCTAACAAGGATCAAGCCATATGGAGATACTATGAACGATGGTAAGGTTCAAATCAGTTTTACACTCCCAATAGAAGACAATGAAAAAGCAATTGTCGCAGCACGAGAATTAACTATGAAAATGGGTTTAGATGATCCCTCTGTAGTATTTCATACTGCATTAGATAAAGGATTTACTTTCTTTGTTGTTTATGGAAGTGTAGTTCATACAATTGATTTCACTACAATTCATGTAGATGCGGTAGATGTTGAGATTATGTCTAAGGAAGAAATCAATAACTATATAAAACAAAATATCAAAAGAAAAATAATAGTACTTGGAGCATCAACCGGATCGGATGCTCACACAGTAGGAATTGATGCGATCATGAATATGAAAGGTTTCGCAGGACATTATGGGCTTGAGGGCTATGAAATGATTGAAACTTATAACCTAGGAAGTCAAGTTACAAATGAAGAATTTATAAAAGAAGCTATTGAATTAAAGGCAGATGTACTTCTAATCAGTCAGACAGTTACCCAAAAAAATATTCATGTAAAAAATTTAACCAATTTAGTAGAACTTTTAGAAGCTGAAGGGATCCGAGAAAAAATTATATTGATTTGCGGTGGAGCTAGAATAAGTAATGAATTAGCAAAAGAGCTAGGATATGACGCGGGTTTTGGACCTGGTACTTATGCTGAAATAGTAGCAACCTATTTTATCAAAGAAATTCAAATAAGACGAGAATTAAATAAAATGTAAGAAAAAATAATTTTTAACCTGATATGGTAAAACCTTTAAAAGCCATTGAAGGTATTTTTCCTCTATAAGTTAATTCAGTTTCATTACCAATAGCAATAATTTGGTTAAAAGCTTTATAAAAATTACCTGCGATCGTTACTGGTTCTATAGGGGTCGTAATTTCACCATTCTCTATTTTATGGCAAGTTGGAGCGACAATCGAAAAATCTCCAGATACAAATTCAGAATGTCCCACTCCCATTAAAAAACCAGAAGCTAAAATCCCTGTTTCTATATCAGAAGCTAATTCCTTAATATCCTTAGTTCCTGGCTCAACTGAAATTGTATTAAGAGCTATAGAAGGCATCGATTCATAAGATTGAGGTCCTCCCCTTTTTGCATTACCGGTATTCTCTGCTGAATGGATTTGACTATAATACTGATCAAAAATAAAAGATTTTAATACTCCTTTTTCAATAAGTAAAGTCTTTTTTCTTGGAAAGCCTTCATCATCTATAGCAACCATTTTAGGATCTTCTGGAATTTGACCATTATCATGAATAGTTAAAAAAGGTTCTCCAATTTGAGTATTAAGCTTATCCGCAAAAGCACTTCTCCCCTCTATAACGCTTTTTCCACTCACGCTGTTATATAAACTTCCCCATATCAATTGGGACGCTGTTAAGTTGTTAAAAAGTACATTCATTTTACTTGTTTGATTAAGAGGAGTAGATTTTAAGAATTTTACCGCATTCTGAGCACCATAGGCACCAAATCCTTCAAATTTTGGCACTCCACGACCAATAATTACATTTACATATGATTTAATTTTATTATTTTCAGAAGCACCAAACATAGCTTCCATGGTTCCAAATGTAGTTCTACTAGATTTGGAAAGACCCTCTGTATTTCCTACAGCAAACGCACCATAACCAACTGAAATCATGCCTTCAATAGATATAATTCTTGGATCACAATTTTTCGCTTCATGAAAAATTAAATTTGCTCCATTTACAATTTTTTCATTACTAATTTCTAAAACTGAATCATCAATAGGACCGTTCTTGCCTTTCTCTGTAGTTAGAACAAAATTTTTCCAACGATCATCTTCCTTTGTTAGCGTCTTAGAGATTTTCAAGGCAGACTCTATAGCAAAATTTATTGCTGAATCAGTAATTCCTGAAGCGGACGAAAAACCTATTCTTTTTCCAGTAACGCAACGACATCCTACTCCAATATTTCCTCCTTCGGTAGCATCAATCATTCCAGTTTTTATTTTAACATTTAAAGATTTTGAATTAGTAATATATAGTTCAAGGGCATCAACTCCCCTTGAAGTGCCAAATTTCAAGCCTCTTTCTACGCGAGAAAGAAGATCTGATTCCCAATCATCAAAATCTAAAGTCAAATTTATTTCTCTCCTCCAAATCGAACATTATCAATTATTAATTTCGGACCACCTATTCCACAGGGAAGTGACTCTTGTCCATCTTTTCCACATCCACCAAAATAACTAGAAAAAATTACTAAATCTTTGGTAGCTCCTTCTACATTTTTAAGTAATTCGAGAATATTGCCTGTTAATGTAACATCTTTTAAAGGATATTGTTTTTCTCCATTCTCAACCCAATATCCTCTAACAGCCTTAAAAAGAAAAGATCCATCCATCTCCACTTGGCCTCCTAATGTATCAATAGCATAAATTCCTGTATCTAACTGCTTTAAAGCCTCTTCTTCTGTAAGATCTCCAGATATGAAATAGGTATTTCTCATTCTTGGAATAGGCGCAAATGTAAAGTTCACTGCTCTAGCATTACCCGTAGGTTTAACATTCAATAGTTTTGCCGTAGAACGTGAATGTAAGTATTCCTTTAATACTCCCTTTTCTATAAGAACATTATGTTCTGCTTTAACGCCTTGGTCATCGTATGGTAACCACATACTACAAATTTTCTCATCTCGAGGCGTTATCCCTTCATCAATTATAGTCACATACTCAGAACCTAAGGTTTCTCCTAATTTGTCATGAATTGGAGTTGCTTTAGACACTACAAAATCACCTTCAGTTAAATGTCCAAAACTTTCATGAGCTAGGACACCAACAAGAACATTCTCACATAGTGCTCGAAATTTGCCTGCTGGTGCTGCTTTAGCTGTCATTTTCTCCTTTGCCCATAGAGCAGAGTTCTTTGCTAAATCTTCAGGAGTATAACATTTTATTTTCAATTGTTCCAAACCTATTGATCCGGCTCTTACATCACTAGCGGACATTAAATCTCCCTGTGGAGTTTTACTTGTTACAATACATCGTACATCCAAAAGAAAAGGATACCATTGAATCTCAGTTCTTTCGGAATTAGTAAATATTTTTTCTCCTGATAGTTCACCATAAAATACCTTCAAAGATGCAATATCCTTACCATATTCTTTCGCAGTAGTTTCCATTCGATTCAGTATTTCCATTTTGTCATCAAATTCTATTAGCCATGCTGGTTCACGGATATCTGGTTTAATATTTACATTTTTTATTGATTTTAATGGTTCTATTTCAGACTTAATACTTACCGCTGAAGCACCCGCTTTGGCTATACCTAAAGCACTTATAGCTGATTGTTCAATTGCCGCACTGGATAAATCCGCAGAAAATGCATATCCTGTAGCCCCTTTATAATACACATTAAATCCAATTCCAGCTTGTTTCATTGCTTTGCATTCTTGAATCCGCTCGTTATCTTTTATTATAGTTCTAATTAAGAGTTCATCATAGCGCGCTTCAACAAAATCAGCACCTTTAGATTCCATCTTAGAAATTATAGCTTGTAATTCGTCAAACATTAAACTACCTCTAATTTTAAGATCTTTTTATATAAAATTTGTCAATAATTCTATATATCCCGCCTAATGATAAAAAAGTAACTCAAATAAATGATTTTCAAGAAATCCCACATCATTCCCTAATACATAGAAAATCTAAAATTTTAATGGATATTTTCATATAAATAAGTAAGAATTTAATAATTAGCTTAGAGATAAATTTACATTGCCAACATCAAAAGAATATATTGATATGGATAATAAATATGCAGCTCATAATTATCACCCAATTCCAGTAGTTATATCTAAAGCAGAAGGTGTTTGGGTTTATGATCCAGAAGGAAATAAATATTTGGATTGTTTATCAGCATATTCAAGCCAGAATGCTGGTCATTGTCACCCTGAAATTGTTGCTGCTTTAAAAGAACAAGCGGATATCGTAACATTAACATCGCGTGCATTTCATAATGATTTGATGGGTCCCTTTCTAAAAATGTTAGCTGAGGTTGTTGGACCACATATTAATGATCCCATGAATTCAGGTATAATGTCTCTTCCGATGAATACTGGAACAGAAGCAGTATCAACTGGTCTAAAAGTAGCAAGAGCATGGGGATATATCAAAAAAAAAATTCCGAAAAATGAAGCCAAAATAATAGTCTGTAGAGACAATTTTCACGGAAGAACTATTACAATTGTTGGTTTTAGTTCTGATATTTCAGTAGCTCGATATTATGGGAATTTTGGCCCTTATACACCTGGTTTTATAATCATACCATATGGAGATGCAGAAGAACTAGAAAATACAATTTTAGAAATTGGTCCAGAAAAAATCGCTGGCTTTTTGGTTGAGCCAATTCAGGGAGAAGCTGGCGTAAAGGTCCCTCCAGAGGGTTACTTAAAGAAAGTTAGAGAGATCTGTACAAAATATAATGTATTAATGATATTGGATGAGATTCAAACTGGTTTTGGCAGAACTGGAGAATTTTTTGCCTGTGACCATGAAAATGTAAAACCAGATATGTTATTATTGGGCAAGGCTCTTGGAGGTGGAGTGTATCCTGTTTCTGCTTGTGTTACTACAAAAGAGATTATTGGTCCCGATGTTATAAAACCTGGCACACATGGAAGCACTTTTGGTGGAAATCCGTTAGCGGCTGCTATTGCAATGAAATCAATTGATATTCACTTGCGTGAAAACCTTGCTGAGCGAGCTAAAGAAATGGGTGCTTACTTTATTAAAAGACTCCGAGAAATTTGTGAAAAACGAACAAGAATTCCAATTAAAGATATTAGAGGAAAAGGATTACTCGTTGCTGTTGAATTTACTGAGGATGCTCGTCAGATTGTAGAAGATCTCAAAGATAACGGTATTTTAGCAAAAGATACTCATTCCACAACCATTCGATTTGCTCCACCATTAGTAATAACTAAAGAAGAAATTGACTGGGCTCTTGAAATCATTGAAAGAGTGTTTGTAAAACAATAAAAAATATATTTTTAATCTTTATAAATTTGCGTTCCAGCTATTCCTGCTAACGCTTCTTTTATTTTCTCAATTGAAGTTATAATAGCTCTTTCTCCACCTGATTCTAAGAAATTAATCACAGCCTCAATTTTAGGGCCCATACTGCCAGCAGGGAATTGCCCTTCTTCTAAATATTTTTTAGCCTCTGAAATTGTTAATTTATCTAATTCCTTATGATTAGATGTATTATAATTAAGAGAAACCTTTTCGACATCAGTAGCTATGAGAAGGATATCCGCTTCTATCTGTTCAGCTAATTTAGCACTAGCTAAGTCCTTATCTATAACCGCTTCAACACCATATAATTTTTTTTTTTCTTTAATAACAGGTATACCGCCCCCGCCGCATGCTATAACTATCCAACTCCCTAGTTCCATTAATTTTTTTATTTCTCGCCATTGATAAATTTTTATAGGTTTAGGAGACGGCACAACACGACGATAACCTTTTGCTGTTTTCACGTATCCTGGTTTTGGAACATCATAGGCAGGACCAATAGGTTTTGTCGGATTTAAAAAAGCAGGATCTTCGGGATCTACTTTTACATATGTAAGAACAGTAAGAAAAAGTTTCTCTTCGTCAAGTCCAATTTTCATTAATTCTTCGTCTAGTGTTGACTCAATCATAAAACCAATTTGCCCCTGGGTTTCAGCTACTAAAATTTGTAGAGGTCTTTTCATAACGGCCATGGTTGCTTCTTGTTGAAGTAAAAGATTCCCCACTTGTGGACCATTTCCGTGAGTTATAATGATATTATACTCTTTTGCTAAATCCGCAATTTGACTGATTGGGATACGCAAATTCCTAAATTGCTCTTCAGTAGTACCCTCTTCACCAAATCTTATTAGGGCATTCCCACCAAGAGCTACTATTAATGTTTTCACACTTAAACCTCTAAAATTAAGATGATTAACACAAATGGAAAAAATAATAATATTAAACTTCTTATTTAAAATTTTTCACAGAAAAAAAGCTCTTTTCCATTTTTTCTTATTAATATTGAATAAGTTCAATGTCTTCAATCATTTCAAAATGTTTAATATTTTTAGTTATAATACTTTTTATACCATTTGAGAGCATAATTCCTGCGATGAGGATATCGTTATCATCAATCTTTTTTCCTTTAGACTCGAGGTCATCATATATTTGTGCTGCTCTTTCAGCTTCTTTAAACTCTAATGCAAAGATTTCCATACTGCTAATGAACTCCATCCAAATTTTATAAAGTTGTTTATATCTCTCCTCTGAAATTTTCCTTTTTGTTCTTTCTAAACCAATATTCACTTCATAAATTGTAATTGAGGTTATATGTACAAGATTTTCTTGTTCAGAGAGAATTTTTTTAAGATTTTCATTACCATTTAGATAATCAATACATGCGGAAGTATCAAGAATAATCACTTGATTTCATCAGCTCCAGATCTTTTCCAACTACGACCAGGACGATTAGATATATCGTCCCAAATCTCACCTTTCTCTTTTTTTGAAAGATTCCATGTTCCAAAATTTTCTTCCATCTTAACTTTCTGGATTCTTAGCAGCCTTAAAAAAAGTTCAGAGAAACTTTCATTTTCTCTCTTAATTTTCATTAGTTTCTTATAAACTTCCTCTGTGATACTAATATTTTTAGAAGTCATATGTATACATATATACATACACATATTTAAAAATATTGAATTAAAGAAAGCTATATAGTTTAAAAAAATAAAAATTAGTGAAGAAACTCTAGATAATAAATTAAGAATTAATAAAAGACTTAATTACAAGAAGTTTATATCATCAGAAGTAGAAAATTATAAAAAAAATAATATAAAAATTAATTAATAAGGTCTGTGAGCACTAATACCATTAAGAGCTGCTTTCAACATTATTTTTTCCTTTCCATTCAAAACTTTTTTTCTCATTTTTTTAACCTTTTTATTGGTGTTTTTTATTAATTATAATATAGATATGCTTCGATATATAGTTTTTATTCTGAAACTTAGCACGAAGTTCGAACCATCAGGAAAGCCTCAAAAGGAAATGAATAAGATGGGAAAAAAAGCTTTATTACTCTGTTCTTGATTATTTCAAATCTAAAGGAAAATCTAAAACAGTTTTCATAGTAGTGAAATCATCATTAATTTCCAACTAAATGGAGTTTTTCCGGCTTTATATAATATATTAAATTAAGATTCTGAGCTTCTTTTATTGCTAATTTGTACTTGATTTCATCAAATACTACTTTATTCGGACCTTTTTGATTTTCTTGTATACTTTTCTTGGTAAAATGCCCTAAACTAATATGAGGAATATATTCAATATCATCTCTAAGATGAGGTGTTAAAATTCCTTTATATAACTCATCATGTAATTGGATCATTTCTTTATTTCCTTTTTTTAGTAATAAAAATAACCAGTGATCCCAAGATTTTGTGAATCCCTGGAGTTCGATTTCAAAAGATTTCCAATGGTTCAATACAGATCTTATATGTTTTGAAAGTGATTTTTTTGATATTAGCTGATCATGAATTGGAAAAATAAGGGTAATATGTGGTTTTATTAACTTATAATGGGGATCATATTTCTTCCTAAAAGCTTCTATCTTAATGGTGTTAATATTGGGAAAACAAACTAATGCATAAAATACCATATTTACAACTTAAAACACAGTATATATTTTTTAAATACAATTAATATATTAAAATCATTACTATTGTAAATTAGATTAAAACTAATAATTTATTCAAGAAAAGTAAAAAGTCAAAGAAAAAGTATAGAAAAACAAATAAAAATTAAAAAAAAAAAGGAATTCAATAATTATAACGATTATATCCTTCCTGATATATTTTTATTAAAGTTTTTTCCTTAGGGCTTAATTTTTTTTGTTTTTTCATTTTTTTCGACCTCTTTATTTTTCTAATTATAATATATGTATACTTCTTTATTTAGTTTTGATTATGGAACTCCCTGAGAAGTTCAAACTAAATGAAAAGTATCTGAAGAAAACAAGAAAGTTATATTATAATGACTTTTTTAGAGAGAAATAACGCTAAATTAGTAATGGAGTTATTTTTTAAAAGAGAAAATATTTTTACAATGCCCTAATATAATCGAATCATAAAGAAAGTAATATCTTATTCTTGAAAATAGGTGATTATAACCTCCTTGGAGTTTATGCCACCTGGAGGTTATTTCACCCATTCAACAATATGGAAATGGAAAATTATAAAATAAGCGTAAAAAAAAATAATTCAATAAATTATTTTAGTTCCTTCCATCCAAAACTATATTTTATTGGATTTAATATATAATCTGTTAAACTCTCATCCAAACTCTTATTTATTGACATTTTTAATTTCCTCCATAATTTTTTTTAGTTAAATAAAAATGCTTATTTAATCACATCTCGAAGACCAGGTCGAGAGACTATGACTTCATTCTTTATCTTGATAATCCCTTCCTTAACTTTTTTTTTCATTTTTTTTTACCCTCTTTATTTTCTTAAATATAATATAGATAAACTTCATTTTATAGTTTTTATAACAAAACTTAGAGCAAAGTTCGAATTATTAGTAAAGTGTTAGATAAAAGAAAGAGACTCCCTTTGATGGATTATATCAGAAGGTCATAGTCACGCAATCATATAATATAAAATTGGAAAATCATAAAATCATTATAAAAAAATAAATTTAAATATTTTATCTTAAATCTTTTAATCCAAAGGCGTATTTATTTGGATGTAAAAGATAATCTTCTAGGGTTGCTTCCATTATTTTATTCTTTTTTGACATTTTTAACATCCTCCATAATCATAAAATTAAAAAAAAAATTTATCTGACAATATTTCGAAAAACAGCACGAGCCATAACTTTATTCTTTACATTGGCAATTTCAATCTGATTATTTCTTCTCATTTTTTTTACCTCTTTGTTTTATTAAGTATAATATAGATATGCTACGTTATATAGTTTTTATCTCAAAACTTTAAGGGAAGTTCGAAGTATAAAAAAAGTATATGTAAATTTAAATAGCAGAAAAACCTATCTATAATTAAGCATTATAAATATATTCTTTTCAAATTATGAATGCAATACAATACCCTCCTGAAGAAGTTTATAATCCAACATTATTGGGAAAGAAAAATTTTGAACATATAATTCTTTGGATGTTGTATAACAATAAAGAGGTTGAATGGGCGGATTTTACTAGAGATCCTTTAGAACTTCGATTATCTACATTATCAAAGTATATATCATTATTAAAAAGTCGCGGACTTATTAAAAAAATTTCAAGAGGACGTTATGAAATCACTTCAGAAGGTAGAAGTAAGTTTCTTGAATTATCAAAAGATAGAGGGAAAAAAAAAAAATTAAGTTATCCTCCTAATATAATTAAAAGAAGGAGAAATTATGACCATTGGATTCTTTGGATGGTATATAATAATAGTTTTTGCAAGTGGTCTGATTTTCTTTCTGAACCTCTTTCCATAAATCAATCATCACTATCAAAAAATATGAATTTATTACTGGATAAAGGATTTGTAGAAAAAGATAATAAAAAATATCGCATTACTCGATCAGGGAAATTAGAATATTTTAGGATGCTGCAAGATTATAATTTGGATAGACAATCTATTTTAGATGAAGAAAGTAAACGTATAGAGGAAATTACTAAAAAAACAATAAATTTTCTAAAAAAGTATAAGATTTCTGAGGAAGATATTCAATTCAGATTTCTTAACAACACTTTAAAAATGGATTATACCCGTGTTGAATCAATGTTAACAAAGGAGGAGGATTTTCACAAGATTATTCTTTATATATCAATTAATCATCCGAATCGTTATCCAGAATATATATCTAAAGAAGAATTTTCGAATAAATATAAAATTAAGAAATCTACGTTGGTATATTATATTGACCAAATTATTGAAAATTCTATTTTTCAAATTAAATTTTTTAAATTATCAATAGATCAGGATAAAGACTACTACTTTCAGGAAGATGAAAGATTGGAGATAATGCTTCGAGCCATTACAGAAGAATATATCACAAAATCTACATATTTAAATAAGCTATTTTCAAGGCCAATGGAGATCAGGAATATACTAAATGCTATTTTAGAAGATATTTGTGAAATTTTATTTGATAAGGATTTGAAAGAAGAGCTAAAAATCTTTTTGCCAGAATACATTAATTACTTGGCTTATAAAATTGAAGCCAAAGTCGAATTTAAAGAAACATATGATAAATTAGAAGGAATAATATGGCAGGATATGATAAATGTATTTCAATCAAGAGGATCAGAAGAACTAAAAAACCAATATGAAGAAAAACTTAAAAAAATAGATATGGAAATCGAAAAAGATCCGAAAAATGCTGAATTATATAATTCAAAAATAAAAACCTTACTTTATTATGAGCAACTTAATGATGTGTTGACTTTATTAGATAAAATGCTGGAAATTTTCCCTGAGGATGAAAAGGATATTAAAATAAAGAAAGCTTCAGTTTTTAGAAGGATGCATCAAGTAAATACTGGTTTAACGATTATTGACGAATTAATTGAAAAATATCCCGCAGATACTGACTTACTTAGTTATAAGGCATATTGGCTGCAGTATTTAGATAAAAAAGAAGATGCACTTATTATAATGGAGGAACTCATCAATCAAGCTCCAGATAATGTTATGTATCATGATACTTACGGAGAAATCTTAATGACTTTTGAAGATTATGAGAAAGCTGTAGATGCATTTCAGCATGGATTAGAGTTAGCCAGTGATGAGTGGTATATTCCCCAAACTTATATTAAGTTAGGAATTTGTTATAAAGAACTTAAAAAATTTGAGTTAGCACTTGAAAATCTTAAGAGAGGAAAGGCATTAACAGAAGAAAGAGTAAGCGACATAGAGACTAAACAGAAATGGGTCTCTATAGCTAATCTTTTTATAACAGAAATAGAAGAATTTCTTTAAATCAAGATTTTAAATAATTAGCACTATATTAAGATTCTAATGATATTTCTTTATACTTATAATAGAGGTTCTCAATTATAGCATTAAATGCCTCATCAACACCCTGTCCAGTTTTTGCAGAAGTAATATAATATCCAAGAAAATTTAGTTCCTTTACAACTTTTTGTATATCATTTCGATCTAAAGTATCTTCATTAATTAAATCTACTTTATTAGCAAATAAGACAACAGGAATATCTCCACAGTGCTTTTTTAGATCATCATGCCAATCTTTTATATGTTCAAAACTTCGTGTGCCTAAATCATTTTCTTCAAGACTATATACAATAATAGCTGCTTTAGTTTCCCTATAAAAAGAAGGGCGTAAATAAATGAAATTATCTTGCCCAGCTATATCCCAAAATAATAATCCAATCTCATCGTCCTCAATTTTTTTATTATATTTGGAAAATTGAGCCCCGATAGTCTTTACATAATCATATCTGAAGTGTTCATGAGTGAAATTCTTTATTAAGGTTGTTTTTCCAACGTAACCATCCCCTATTACTGTGATCTTAAATCTAAATTTGTTAGAATCTATCATCAATAATCTGATTGGAGATCAATTTATTTAATTATATATATAAGAAGATTATATTTTTATTCATATAAAATTTCGTACAAAAAGAAAAATAAAAATTTTATTTTAAATAATAAGAGCTCTTTTCTACTTTTTCTTATTAATATTAAATAAGATCAATGCTCTCAATCATTGCAAAATGCTTGTTATATATCTTCTTGAACGTTCTGAGCTAATCTTTACTTCATAAATTATTTATAACTCTCTTTTGGAGTTAGTGATAATTCCTTATATTTATGATATAACTTTTCAATAATAGCGTTGAATGCCTCAATAACACCTTGACCCGACTTAGCAGAAGTAATATAATATCCAAGAAAATTGAATTCATCAACAGTTCTTGCCATTGGAGATTTGTCTAAAGTATCCTCATTAATTAAATCTACTTTATTAGCAAACAGAACAATAGGGATATCTCCACAGTATTTTTTTAGATCCCCGTGCCAATTTTTTATATGTTCAAAACTTTGTGTGCCTAGATCGTTCTCTTCAAGGCTAAATACTATAATAGCTGCTCTGCTTTCTCTATAAAAAGAAGGACGTAAAAAAAGGAAATCATCTTGTCCAGCTATATCCCAAAATATTAACTTAATATTATCTCCACTAATTTCTTTATAATATTCAGAAAACTGAGCCCCGATTGTCTTTATATAATTCTTCTCAAAGGTACTATGTGTGAAATTTTTAATTAAGGATGTTTTTCCAGCACCGCCATCCCCTATAACAGTAATCTTGAAATTAAATTTTTGTGTTTCTGTCATTAAATTTCTGTTTGTAGAATGAATTATTCCATTTTATATAGAGAAAATTAGGTTTTTATTCATATAAAATTTTAGTGTCTTTGAATAATAAATTACTACGCTATATAAATTTAATAAATTAGACTTGAAGCTAAAATTTCTCACGTAAAAACAACATAATCGCTTTTTGGACATGTAATCGATTTTCAGCTTGATCAAACACAATTGATTGAGGTCCATCAATAACTTCAGCTGTTTGTTCATATCCTCTCATCGCTGGTAAACAATTCATAAAAACAGCATCAGATTTTGCCGATTGCAAAATTGAAGTTGTTACCTGAAATGGCATGAACGCTTTTTTCCGGTCTTTTTCTTGTTCTTGAGGAATTCCATAACTCATCCAACTATCAGTGTAAATTACATCAGATTCTCTTGCAGCTTCAGTAGCATCATGAACTATTTGTATTTCAGCTCCTGTATTCTTACAAATTTTTATAATCTCATCCAACACTATTTTTTCAGGAGAAAATTCTGGAGAATTTGGACAAGCAACATCCATGTTCAAACCGAATATCGCACTCATTCGCATTAAATCATAAGTAACATTATTATGGGCGTCTCCAAAATATGACAATTTAAAATTATCAAGTCTTCCCTTTTTCTCTTTAATTGTCTGAAAATCCCCAAAGATCTGACAAGGATGAGCAAAATCATCAAGCATATTAATAACCGGTACATCCGCATACTTAGCTAAATCCCAAATATCTTGTCGTTTAAAAACTCGAGCTGCAATTATATTGACAAATCGAGAGGCAACCTTTGCGGTATCAGAAATATTTTCCTTTTTACCTAAAGGTGAATCCTTTATTGAGTAAAAGATTGCATGACCTCCTAGTTGTTGCATTCCAGTTTCAAAAGATATTCTTGTTCTTAGAGATGGTTTTTCAAATAGCATAAGGAGGGTTTCTCCTTCTAAAGCTAAGGCGTATTTTCTAGGATTCTTTTTAATCTCAATTGATTTATTAATAACCTTTTCACACTCATCCTTTGAAAAATCTGATATTTTTAATAAGTGCCGTACCATTTTAAATTCCCATTATCAATTTTTAATACTAATTAAATTGTAAAAGGAAATATTAAATAAAACTTATTTCAGAGATTTATATTATTAGACAAAATTAGATTCTTCTATTGAAATAAATAGTATTTTAAGGAAAGAGAGTGAATATTAATTTAAATTAAAAGCAAAAAACCTTAATGTAATAAAGCTGGGAAAATTAAGCCAAGGAAAAGCAAGAAAACCAAAAAGTATCAAGATAGTAAATGGTGGTATTAAACCAATACATTGATAATCCTATTGTTCCAACCACATTAAATACTGGAGGATTTGACTATTATTTGATTCGGGTAGTTGGTGAAAATGGAAGAACTAGTTACATTGGTCCTATCTGGGTCGAATATTGATAGTTCCATATAATAATCTTGCTTATCTTACCTTGATTTTAATGTCTACATAATTTGGTTTCTATATTTATTTCAATTCTTCTTCAACACCAAAATCACGAGTATAAGAGAGAGAATCTAAAATTTCCTTATCTCGGGAATTCAATTTTTGTACTAAAAGTCGGCTTAAGAGTTCTCCTATACCTGGTCCCAACATAAATCCTTGACCGCACATTCCAACTGCATTAATGTATCCTTCGATTTCATTAATTTTTCCAATTATTGGATTTCCGTCAGGAGTCATCGGGTATAAACCTCTCCAAGTACGTCTTACTTTTATATTTTTTAAACGTGGAAGAATCTGTATCATTCTTTTTGAAATTTGAGGTAGAAATAAGCTTGTCTCTCTTCGATCAGTTCCTGATATATTAGGATCAGGAGTTAAGCAAAAAATAATTTTCCCTTCTTTATTCTGGTAGAAATAAAAATTTGCTGAACTTCCAAATAATATATCAATTGAAGGACGTATATCAATGACCATTGTAGTAAAAAATTGTTTAACAGGTTCAGTAATCCCTGCTTCATGTGAATCTGGTTCAACAGGTAATTCAATGTCAATCATTTGTCCTATTTTTCTAGCGTTGGCACCAGCAGCATTAATTATATATTGAGACTTATATTCATTTTTAGTTGTCCTAACACCAATTACTTCATTATTTTGTCTTAAAATATTTAGAACCTCTTCCTTAAATTTATATTTTGCACCAGAATTTTTTGACTCTCGAAAGAAAGCATGTAATGATAGCAATGGAGAGGCATTTCCATCATCGGGGCTGTATATTCCACCTCGTAAACCTTCATCATTTATTCCTGGTATAATTTCTTTAATTTTTTCAGATTCTACAAAATTTGTGTTTAATCCATAACCTTTTTGAAATTTTACAGTGTCTTTAAGGATCCTTTCATCCTTATCAGTATAGGCTAAGAATGTATATCCTCCTTTATTCCACCAAATATCATCACCAAATTTTTCCTCCCAAGTAGAAAATACTTCTATTGATCTTTGGCATAGCAATATTTTTCCTTTGTGAGAATGAGTTGTTCGAATTCCTCCCAAAGCATGTTTATTATCTCCTTGCGCAACTGAAGGTAAAGAATCGATAACAAGAGTTTTCAATCCACAGTTGGCTGTCGCTAAAGCAGTAGGAACACCGATACTTCCTGCTCCAATTATAATTACATCATATTCTACCATTTAGGAATCCTCCTTCTCATCCTTAACATTGGCGAAAATTCCTAATGGAACTTCAATAAAGAGTGGACGTTTAGTTCCAGGTATAATTTCTTCAATAACTACACCTTCTTCTCTAAATATTCTTTCGATTAGCGGAGTACACGTTTTACCTCCACATGCTCCCATCCCAACTTTAGTTAAAGCCTTTAACTCATTGAAATCTCTAACTCCTGAGCGTATCCACCTCCGAATCTCACCCACCGATACACGTTCACATCTACAGACTATTGTCTCATCCTCCATGAACGATTTTTGATAAAAATCTATTGGTTCCTGAGATATAGTCTCATAATTTTTAATTGCTACAGCTTTTTTTGCGATTTTAGATGGTAATTTTACAGTTATTAGTTGAGTTTTGGGAAAATCCTTTAGTATACGAGCTCTATGAATTTCATATGTGCCCAATTCCTCCTCATTACTTACAACAGTAATTTTTTTTCCCTTTTCTAACTTTTCCTTGGTGAGTTCGAATGGGAAAGTAACTAATGGATTATTCTTATCTTTACGATAATCTATTAACACTACCGCTAAACCAGGACAGACAGCAACACACTTGCCACACCCTATGCAGTCTTGTTCCCCCTTAAAATATGGTAATTGAGTAATTAAATCATCTATAGTCTTAATTTGCTGTTGATCACATACGGTCGTGCATGGATTACACGGAATTTCTTGATTACAATAAAATACTGGATATATTCCTTCTTCCTTAAACCTAATTTCAGTATCAATTGGTTGGGGGGGTTTTGCTTTCATAATTTCAGCAAATTCTACCATCTCATCAATACTTTCTGAGAATTCAATTCCAATTTCTTTTAAAATTTTATAAGCTTCAATCTTCCCTGTATATATTGCTGCTGAAGCTTCTGCAATTTCTTGGGCATCACCTGCTACCCATACCTTAAATCCAAATTCAATTGCTTTTTGATAGAACTCATCAACAGGATTTAGACCTACAGCAATTAAAATGGTATCACAAGCAAAAGTTTTTTCTGTTCCAACAATGATATTAAAATTTTTGTCAATTTGAGCAATTGTTATAGATTCTACATTCAATTCACCATTAGCAGAAAGAATAGTATGACTTGTATAAATTGGCACACCTAATCTTCGAAGTTTATCTTCATGAACTTTATATCCTCCACATTGAGGTAATGCTTCAATTAGACCAACAACTTCGATCCCAGCTTGTATTGCATGGTATCCCGCAATAAGCCCTACATTACCTCCACCAATGATAAATATTTTATCTGCTGCTTTAATTAAATCACGATTAACTAATGTTTGAAATGCACCTGCACCATATACTCCAGGTAATGTATTTCCAGGAAACACTAACATTTTTTCTCTAGCTCCAGTAGCAATTAGTAAATATTTTGGTTTTATCAATGCATATTTTTTATTTTCTTTAAAAATACCAACTAATCCATCACTGAATATTGCTAAACAAACAGAATTTAACCAAACCTTAACATTTGCTAGAGAATTTATAGATTCTCCCAAAATTTTTGCAATATCTATTCCACGTCTACCTGCATATACGTCTTTTTGTGAGCCAAAAAATTTATGCGTTTGTAGCACTAATTTTCCTCCAAGTTCACCCTTGTCATCTATTAAAATTACTTTAACATCATTTTCTCCTAAAATCTTTGTAGCCGATAATCCCGCTGGACCTGCACCAATTACAAGTACTTCAGTGTTTATAATTTTGGAATCTCCAACACTTATTGTATTATCATCAGGAGGTAGCTCGGGTAATCCATTACAGCTTTCTATTACCATACCCTTTTTAAGAGATGTCATGCATGCTTTTACTGGAATATTATTTACAATAACAATACATTGAGCACATTGCCCGTTAGCACAAAAAATTCCTTGTGGACTATTATCTTTTGCATGGTGACCAAATATTTTTATTCTATTTAAAAAAAGTGCTGAAGATATAACCATTCCTTCAAACCCTGTTAAATTTTTGCCATCAAAGCTAAATGAAACCTTTTTCCTTTCTGGTATGTCTAAAATAGGATGTTTAGTTATATCTTCCATTTAGAATCTCACGAAAAATTTTTAAGAATAAGATTATTCATTGATGAGGTTTTATGAATTTTATGACATCATCATAATCAATTCCCAACTCTTTAACTTTTTTTATTGTGGGGCAACCATTTTGATTCCATCCGCGTTCTTTATATACAGCATCTTGGAGTTTTGAATATTGCTCCTCGCGATACTTTCTTAGAATTTTTATCTTTTCGTCTATGTTTTTACCAGAAATATCAAATTCTAATTCTTGAAGTTGAGTATCATATCTTTCTTGACGGCTCTCATATTCTAATGGTGTTACTGGCCCCATTGCTCTGTATGGGAAATTTGAATCCCCTTCGCGTAACCCCTGACCTAGCCGTATATTAAAAATTCGTTGGAAGTTATATACTCTTTCAGACATTGCTATGAGATCATCTGGTGTCGAACTTCTCCCTGTAACCGTTGAAAAATATTTTGCATACCATTCAACGTGATAAGGTATCCTTGCTTGTAGAAGTTCTCCTGTCTTAGGATCTTTTACAGGCAGCTCCTTATTTTGAGGACCTATCGCATCATTCCAAGGAAGTTTACAAAGACCATTTAATCCAAACCAAGTGCGCCAATAGGGAAACCATCTAAGTGCCTTAGCTTTATCTTCAAAAGTGGGAATTGTATTTCTTACCATATCTTCAAAAATTAACCAAGCTTCATCATGTTGTGGTCCCTTAAGTGCTAAACCATATCCACCTTGTTGAGCAAGGGATTCCTTTGTAATATATTCTGAGAATTCTAATCCTTTATGTTCCATACCAATATCTTGAAGAAATTCAGGATCTCCACCATAATTTTCAGCGAAATATTTTTTCATTTCCTTTATTCCTTTACCAACTATAACTCCAAATCCTTTTCCTAAAGCCATATGATGGATTAGTTCTAAAGCAGCTTCAGCATTTCCAAATTTCAATTCAAGTCCTCCAGTGATCTCTTTATTTAATATCCCCTCTTCATAACACTCCATCACAAAAGCTATTCCAGTTCCTACTGATATTGTATCTAATCCATATGCGTCACAATAAAAATTTACTTCAAGTACCCATTTCACATCCCAAACACCCCAATTAGATCCACACCCAGCAATAGTTTCATATTCTGGTCCCTCAACTATAACTTCTTGACCCTTAAATGGACCAGTCAAGACTTTATGTCCGAGACTATAATGGGAGCAACTCATTGTGCATCCAATCCAACAACCATCTGTCCCCTCTTTGACATGGTATACTTTTCGCATCTTCTCTCGGTTATAAGGTATATTTTTATCTTTAATCTCTTTATGAGAGCCAAACCGAAAATTCTCAACTGGTAAAAGATCAACGACATTCATTATATCTGGCAAATATCCTGTCCCAACTCTTCTCATCTCATTCTGGGAAGGATCAATATCTACTATTTCTTTACTATGAACTCGACCTAACTCTCGGGCAGCTTCTAAATCCGCTGGATTATTTGATTTTATTGTAACTTTCGGAGAACGACAAACTAAAGCTGTAATATTTTTGTCTTTAAATACTGTACCTATTCCACCTCTCCCTGCTTGTTTAACTGAAGCATGTTTACGGGCAGGTGTATACCATGAAAAATTTAACATCCCCCACTTTGAGTGTTTAGCAGCTGGACCACTACTAACAACTGAGATTTGTCTTTTTTCAGCATCATCTTTAGCAAATCTTTCTGTTAATTGTTGGGTAAGTTCATGTGAATATTCTGATAATCCATCTGAATCATTAACTTTATATAATTGGATTAAACCTTCAATACCATCAATATAGATTATTACATCGCTTTCAGCTTTTCCTTGAATCTCAAGAGCGTCAAATCCAGAAAACTTAAGATATGGTCCAAAATAACCACCTACATTGCTGTCTATAATTATACCTGTTAAAGGAGAAATTGAAGTTACTATTGATTTACCTGAACC
>SMTZ1_10008367_pt1 | contig 28331 bp, 24 predicted proteins | sample DeeMarSWOR136_30_FD_25667 | JGI IMG/M metagenome (IMG submission 25667)
ACATAAGTTCGGACGCTCGCCTCACTCTCCCATCGCGGATGACTGACGAATCTGGCATTTCTGCTGCTCTCGACAGCGTCAAGGGAAGCTAAGAATACCCCAGGCCGCATCCCATACTACCTCTCTCGCAGCGTGTCAAAGGCCGGCACTCTTCTCATGAGCAAGACTTGACCGCCCAGATTACATACGGTAAGCTTCGCTCCATGCAAACCCACCTCGACTGTGCTAGCTGCATCATCGACGACCTGGCGGGTGCGCTGGAGACGACTGTGCGCGACGAAGCGACGCGGCTGGAGATCCTGCGTCAGGCGATGGCCTGGCTGGGCGAGGAGTTCGACTGCCAGCGGATCCCCTCGTACTATATCACCCGCGTGCACCGCCTGCTGAAGGAGCGAGCAGGCCTGGAGATGCCCTTCCGCGAGCTGCGCGAGCAGTGCAACCAGGCCGGCCTGGCGGTGCGCGAGCGGGTGGCGCGAGAGATGCTCCAGATCGGGGATGATCTGGAACGCCTGCGCACGCTGGTGCTGTGGGCCATCGCCGGCAACCACCTCGATTTCCGCACCGTCGGCACGGGCTATGACCTGGCGCTGGAGGACATCAGCGCAGCATTGGGCTATGTGCTGGCCGAGGGGCTGGCCATCGACCACACGCCGGCGCTGTTGGCCATGGCCCGCAAGGCGCCTCGCGTGCTGTACCTGGCAGACAATGTCGGGGAGATCGCGCTGGACACGCTGCTGGTGGCCGAACTGCAGCGGCACGGATGCCGGGTGACAGTGGCGGTCAAGGGCGGGCCCATCACCAGCGACGCGGTACTGGAGGACGCGCAGGCGGTGGGCATGGATCAACTGGCGCCCATCATCCTCACCGGTCCCGACACGCTGGGGCTGCCGCTGGATGAGATGTCGGCCGCGCTACGCGCTGAGCTGGAGGGCGCCGACGTGGTGGTCAGCAAGGGACAGGCCAACTACTACGCCTGCTCCGAGCTGGTGCACGAGGCTCAGGCGGACATCTTCTGCCTGCTGCGCACCAAATGCGCGGTGGTCAGCGAAAGCCTGCGGCTGAGCAAGCCAAGAGTGAATGTCGCGGTGCTGCTGCGGGGATGACTAAAGTCATCACTACCAGGCTGCTGACCAAGTCATCACTCCGAACTATTTGCCCAAAAGCTGGCGCTGGGCTATGATAGATGACTGTGGTGCAGGAGATTCAGAGGGTCATCCTGATCGTGCTGGACAGCGTGGGAATCGGTGCGCTGCCTGACGCCGATCAGTTCGGTGACGAGGGCTCGGATACATTGCGCAATACCGCGCGGGCGGTCGGTGGGCTGCACCTGGCCAACCTGGAGAGGCTGGGCCTGGGCAACATCCACCCTGTCGCCGGCGTGCCGGCCGTGGATGAGCCGCTGGCCGCCTACGGACGCATGGCGGAACAGTCGGTGGCCAAGGACACCACCATCGGCCACTGGGAGATCGCCGGACTGATCTCGACGGTGGCGTTCCCGACCTACCCGCAGGGCTTCCCTGCAGATCTGATCGCCGAATACGAGCGACGGATCGGGCGCAAGACGCTGGGAAACTATCCGGCCTCTGGCACCGTCATCATAGAAGAGCTCGGTGTTGAACACATGCGCACGGGCTGGCCCATCGTGTACACCAGCGGCGACAGCGTCTTTCAGGTAGCCGCCCACGAGGATGTTATCCCCGTGGAGGAGCTGTACGCCATTTGCCAGACCGCTCGGGAGATGCTGACGGGCGAACACAATGTGGGGCGGGTCATCGCCCGTCCCTTTGTCGGTACAGCGGGCGCGTTTCACCGAACTGACCGACGGCGCGACTTTTCTGCACCACCGCCCGGCCCGACGCTGCTGGATCACGTGCTCGCGGCAGGGCAGACGATGTGGGCGGTGGGCAAGATCGAAGATATTTTTGCCGGACAGGGCATCGGCCACGCGGTGCACACGCACGACAACATGGACGGCGTGGACAAGACGCTGGAGGCGATGCAGGAGGCCGGGCCAGGGCTGATCTTCACCAACCTGGTGGACTTTGACATGCGCTTTGGGCACCGCAACAACCCGCAGGGCTATGCTGCGGCGCTGCAGGCGGCAGACGAGAGGGTGCCTGAGCTGATGGAGGCACTGCGCAGGGACGACGTGCTGATCTTTACGGCTGACCACGGCTGCGATCCGACCACAGCCAGCACGGACCACTCGCGGGAGTACGTGCCGCTGCTGGTCTACGGATCCGCGATCCAGGGCGGGGTGGACCTGGGCACACGGCCCACTTTCGCTGACCTGGGGGCCACCGTCGCCGAATGGCTGCGGGTGACGCCACCTGATGCCGGGGAGAGTTTCGCACATCAACTGCACAAAGAGTCGATGGTTGAATAAGGAGGTCTAATGATCCTCAATCTGCTTACCTCACTTCCACTGTTCTTGGCCTACCTGCTGGGAAGCATTCTGACGCTGATGATGCTGCTGCGGCAGAAGAATGTGAGCAGCGCGCTGGCCTTTCTGGGCTTTTTCCTGCTCGTGGCCGTGCAGGCCGTGTCGCCCTTTACCACCCGATTCAACATGAGCCTGTACGTCCGTGGCGTGCCCTTTGCCAGGGCTTCTACGCTCCTTGCTCTGGCTGGCGCGACCCTCAACGCCATCTCCGCCGTCGCCGTGCTGTGCATCGTTGGCGCTATCGCCCTGGCATCCAGGAGCGAGAGGAGAGCTTGAGGACCTCCGATTTTGAGTACAGCCTGCCCCCGGAGCTGATCGCTCAGACGCCCATCGAGCCACGCGATGCCTCCAGGCTCCTGGTACTGCACCGCATCGATGGTCGCATCGAACACCGCCATTTCCGAGACATCCACGAATACCTGCGTCCCGGCGACCTGCTGGTCGCCAATGAGAGCCGCGTCATCGCGGCGCGCCTGTTTGGGCACAAGGTGCCCACTGGCGGCAGGGTGGAGATGCTCCTGCTCAACAAGCGCGGTGAGCGCACCTGGGAGGTGCTGCTCAAGCCCGGCCGCCGTGTCAAGCCAGGCACTCGAATTGCCCTCACCACAGCCGACAGCCAGACACGGCGCGATCAGGCCACGCCAGCAGAGGGCAGCCTCAGCCGTTCTGACACGGAGGTCACAGCGGACGTTGTGGACGTCACCGCCGCAGGGGGGAGGGTGCTCGCCTTCTCTGTACCGGTTGAGCCCGTGCTGGAAGACATCGGCATGGTGCCCTTGCCCCCGTATATACACACGCCTCTGCAGGACTCTCAGCGGTACCAGACGATCTACGCGCGGGTTGACGGTTCGGTGGCCGCACCGACAGCGGGGCTGCATTTCACGCCGCGACTCATGCAGCGTCTGAACCAGATGGGAGTCGAGTTCGCCTTTGTCACGCTGCACGTGAGCATGGACACCTTCCGGCCTGTGCAAGAGGAGCAGGTCGAAGAGCATCGCATGTACACTGAATTCTGCGAGCTGTCGGCGGAGGCGTGCGGCACCATCAACCGTGCACGCGCTGAGGGACGGAGGGTGATCGCCGTCGGCACCACGAGCGTTCGGGTGCTGGAGGCCGCCGCTGCGGAGCTGCATGCGGGGGAGATCGGGTTGCAGCCTTTTGCTGGTCCCACGGATCTCTTTCTGTACCCCGGCCGGCCATTCCGCGTCGTGGAGGCGATGATCACCAACTTTCACCTGCCCCGTTCGACGCTGCTGATGCTAGTGGCCGCCTTTGCCGGGAAAGAGCGGATGGACCGTGCCTATCAAGAAGCCATTCAGGAGCGCTATCGGTTCTATAGCTTCGGGGATGCAATGTTCATCGTATAGAGTGCAAGCGGAGGCAAGCACCAGTCTGGCCTAGACAGCCGTAGCGTATCCCGCCCTCGGCGGAGTAGCTTTGGCGATGCCATGCTCATCCTGTAGCGCTCGAAAGGTGACCGGGTCCACTGTGACCAAGAAGGTACTAGCGTATCCCGCCTCCAGCGGGATAGCTTTGGCGACGCCATGTTCATAACATAGACTGCAAGGACACGCGAGCGCCAGTCCCGCTCAGACAGCCGCAGCGTATCTTGCCGCAGGCAAGGCAGCTTGGGCAATGCGATGCTGATCAGGAACCACCTACGCGCTTGACACAATGGCCAACGAAAGCAGCGAGCCAATCCAGATAACGCGCAAGCTGGCGATTCCAGCTTCGGAATTGGAGTTCCGCTTCTCGCGCAGTGGGGGCCCGGGAGGCCAGAACGTGAACCGCCGCGAGACACGCGTGGAGCTCCTGTTCGACGTGGAAGGGTCTCCCACCCTCAGTGAGAAGCAGCGCAAGCGCCTGCTCAAGCGGCTTGCCAAGCAGATCGACCACGAAGGCGTGCTGCACATCGCAGTGCAGACGCACCGCAGCCAGCTGCGCAACCGGCAGGAGGCTGTCGAGCGCTTTGTCGAGGCGCTGCAGAGGGCAATGCGCAAACGCAAGCGCCGTCTCCCGACCAAGGTCCCAGCTGAGACCAAAGAACAGCGCCTAGCCACAAAGCGAAAGCGAAGCGAGATCAAAAACAAGCGCAAGCGCGTGGACCCTGGCGAAAGCAGTTAACCCAATCTCCCGTGCATTGGCTGCCCCGCACTGTATGGCAAACACGTGGCGCCAGCCCTCCGCCGGGCTTTGGCCACGCCAAGCCCTATATTCCCCACTCTATTTGACTGTAATCGTTTCTTATGGTATATTCCATAAAGAGAGTCCCAAGTGGGCGCGACCAAAGAAGCCTCATCCACGTCTGTACATTGGGAGACAGGAGCGAAGCGATGTCGATGTCCAGGTACTTTGTCGTTGTGGCCGGCAACATCGGCTCGGGCAAGACGTCCCTCACCAGGCTGATGTCTGACCGCCTGGACTGGGACGCCTTTTACGAGTCGGTGGATGACAACCCCTACCTGGCCGACTTCTACAGCGACATGAAGACCTGGAGCTTCCATCTGCAGGTGTTTTTCCTGGGGCATCGGGCCAAGACACACCGCTACCTGTCCACACATCATCCTACCTCGAGCCTGCTTGATCGCAGCATTTACGAGGACGCGGAGATATTCGTCCGATCCCTGCATATGCTCGGCCACTTGAGCGAGAGAGACGTGAACGCCTATCGGAGCGTGTACGATCAGATCCTAAGCGGCCTGCCGGCGCCCAACCTGCTGATCTACCTGCGGGCATCGGTGGCGACGCTGCTCGAGCGCATCCGCAAGCGCGCTCGAGGCATTGAAACGGGCATCACGGCGGACTATTTGTCGCTGCTGAACTCGTACTACGAGCAATGGATGGCGGAGTTTGATCTTTGTCCTGTGCTCACCATTCCGAGCGACGAGCTGGACTTTGTCGCGTACGAACAACACCTGACCATCATCGCCAATCGCACACTGGACCGGCTGAAGGGAAAGGAGGAGATCACCTTTCACTCAGAGTGACAGGCAACAGGGGGCATGTGTCCTGGCAGCAACTGTGGACACGCATTACGGTGAATTTGCGGCTTATGAAAAGCTATGGTACAATCATTATGTAGGTGTGGGGCCTACAACTGAGTGTGCGGTACCAAGCAAAGGAGTGCACCATGCAGAAGAAGATAGAAGAGTTTTTGACATCGCTGCGAGTCGAAAAGGGGTACTCGGAGAACACGCAGGTCGCCTACAAGAACGATCTGGGCCAATTCCTCGATTTCCTCAACCGCGAGAGGGCGGGGGAGGTCCTTGACTGGGGCGCCGTCAACAAGGATCACCTGGTAGGGTACATCCTACACCTCAAGGCGGAGCGGGAATACGCTTCCACCACGGTGGCCAGAAAGGTGGCGGCAATCAAGTCGTTCTTCCACTTTCTGGTCGCTGAGGGGCTGATCACAGACGACCCAACAGCGACGCTGGATTCGCCCCGGGTGAAGAAGTACCTGCCGCGTGCCATTTCCCAGGAGGACGTGGAGAAGCTTCTCGACGTGGCCAGCCAGAAGGGTACGCCCAGGGGTCTCCGCGACCGCGCCATCCTGGAGTTGCTCTACGCTACGGGCATGCGAGTGAGCGAACTTGTGGCGTTGGACGTAGGTTCTGTCGATCTGGCCTCGGCGAGCGTGCGTGTGTTTGGCAAGGGGGGCAAGGAGCGCATCATACCCATCTACGATCGAGCGGTGCAGGCGGCTGGCGCATATCTGAACCAGGGCCGCATTCACCTGCTGCGCAATCCTGAAGAGAAGGCCTTGTTCCTGAATCAGCGGGGCAAGCGCCTGACGCGGCAGGGCCTGTGGCTCATCGTGAAGGGCTATGTGAGAGAAGCGGGCCTGAAGGTCCACGTCACGCCGCATACTCTGCGCCACTCGTTTGCGACGCACATGCTGCGCGGTGGTGCGGACTTGCGCAACGTGCAAGAGCTGCTCGGCCATGCCAACATCGCCACGACGCAGGTCTACACCCAGGTCAGCAACGAGCGGCTGCGCGAAGTGTACGACGAAGCCCACCCGCGTGCGAAGTAGACCCATGCCCGTCCAACTCACAATCGCACACATTCGCGAGGCTGCGGACTGGGTCGGGAGCAAAACAAGCCTGCGTCCCCAGGTGGGGCTAGTCCTTGGTTCAGGCTTCGGATCTCTCGCTGACCAGGTCGAGCAGCCCGTGGTCATACCCTATTCTGATGTACCCCACTTTCCGGTGTCCACAGTGGAGGGCCATTCTGGGGAGCTGGTGCTCCTGCATTTCGCGCTGGTGACCCGATGCTTATCACCGACCACATCGGTCTGGCGAACATGGTCGGGTTGAACCCGCTGTATGGGCCCAACATCGCGGAGATTGGCCCACGCTTCCCGGATATGTCCCAGGCCTATGATCCGCAGCTGCGCCAGCTGGCGCTTCAGGCCGCGGCCGACCTGGGCATCACCCTGCACCAGGGTGTCTACATCATGCTGTCCGGCCCCAACTACGAGACGCCAGCTGACTTGCGCTTTCTCCGGCTGATCGGAGCCGACGCCGTTGGCATGTCCACTGTGCCCGAGGTGACGGTCGCCCACCATGCCGGCACTGGCGCGCCTGAAGTCAGCCATGAAGAGGTGCTTGAGGCGGGTGATGCTCTGGTGGCCAAGTTGGGGCCGCTGATCAAAGAGGTGCTACGCAGATTGGCAGCAGAGACGAGGAGCTCCCCCGAGGGCAGCAGCTAGCTACGCATCTTTGCATCGCCTTGGGCAGATGTGAACCGCGCCATGGCACCCTCTGACTCCCCGAACCACTGACGAGGCAGCAGCTTGCGGGAGGGACTCTGCCGGGCGGCAAGATCTGACGTGCTTGGAGACAGCGCAGGATGAGCTTTGCGAGGATCCTATCCTTCATCCACGAATACGCCCTCTGGCTCTACGGCGCAGGTGCTCTGGCGCTGCTATTCAGCCTATACGAGCTTAGAGAAGCGCGGAGGAGCGTTGCTGCTACCATCTTCAGCCTGGAGAAGGAGTTTGCCGACAGGCGGGAGAACCGAGCTCGCGTCCTGCTGGTCACCGCAGTCGCGCTGCTTGCCCTGCTGACAGTGCTCAGGTTTGCCGTCGTTCCATCCGAGCCCCTGCCGCCGGTGCGTGCGCCCACGCCAACAAGGCTGGTGATCGAGCCACCGACCCTTGTGCCCCTGACTCCTACGCCGACGGTGACGCGCATTCCGACCCGCCCCCGGCCCACGCCTGCGCCACCCACGGAAACTCCAACACCGACGCGCGTTCCGCCGCCGCCCTGCGCTCGGCCTGACGTCTGCATCGCGGTCCCAGCCGCGAACCAGGTCATTTCAGGGACCGTCACCATCCAAGGAACAGCGAACATAGAGGCGTTTCAGTTCTACAAGATCGAATATGGAATGGGGGAGTCGCCCGACCAGTGGAACAGCATCGGAGATGTGCAGACAACGCCGGTTGTGAATGGCACACTAGGAGTCTGGAATACGGCGGGATTCCCGGAGAGCGTCTACAAGCTGCGCCTGACAGTGGTGGACGTGTCAGGCAACTTCCCACCGCCGCACGAGGTGAGAGTGATCATCCGGCCATAAGGTGCAGAGCACAGCGTGTGAAGCCTGTCGGCCAGCGCTTATGCGGCTGGCCGACTTTTGTTCTCACCCTCTTGCACATGATGTGTGGCCATAAGAGGACCTCGATGCCACAGTGCACTCACGTATCCTGCAACCAGTCCCATGCCCAGTGACCAGGCGCGCAGGTAGAGAATGGGGAGGGATAGGAAGGCGATGGGCCGGTCCCGCCTCCAGGCCTTGGCCACAAACGGTATGGCAGTCAGGACAAACGCCCCCAAGGTAAGCCCCAGCCAGCGAAGATTAGACGCGCTGACCAGGGACAGCAAAGTCAACGGAGCCGAAAGAGCCGCCAGAACCATCTGCGCCTTCAGGTCCCGCGGCGTGTGGGTATCCCGCCAGGCCTTGCTGGGATGGCGACGCAGCACGAGTGTCTTCCAATAGCCGATCTTGTGTTTGCGCCGCGCGTACTTGAGCCAGCTCTCGGGATGGTGGTGATAGACGATCGCCTTTGGGCTGAACACCATCTTGTGACCCGCGCTCGCCAGCCTGAAGGACAGCTCCTGATCCTCGACCGAAGCAAAGGGGAAACTGGTGTCGAAGCCGCCACTGGCAACCAGAACGTCACGACGGTACCCGGCAGCATAGGTATCGATAAAGTCCACGTACTCGTGGCGAGCAGTGTAATCATAGCGATCCTCGTACTCGACCTGAATGAAGCGCGCAGTCAGGTCGTCCTGTCGCGTTCGGTATACTCCCTTAGATCCTGCGATGTCCGGGGCGGCGAGCGGTGCGATCATCTGCTCGATCCACTTCGGCGCTGGCGCGCAGTCCGCGTCCGTGAACAGAATGATCCCGCCTCGTGCTTCAGCCAGGCCTGCATTGCGCGCAGCAGCTGGCCCCTGATTGGCTTGGCGTATCACGCGCGCGCCGCACCGTGCAGCAATGGCTGCGGTGTCGTCGGTAGAACCATCATCTACCACAATCACCTCATACTCACTCGTCGCGACGGACTGGTTGTTTAGCGCTGCCAAACACTCGGTTATCGTCGCTGCCGCATTATAGGCAGGCACGATCACCGAAACAGCAACAGAGTCCCCTCTCATCGGCTTCACCCTCCGGAGCTGATGTCTGGCCGGTGGAAGTCGTAGTTGCCGACCCACAGCCCGAGCACACCGCCCAGCACGATGGGCACATGCACAACCAGGTGCAGCACAACGGCGTAGCTCAAGGCCACATTGCGTTGCACCCCGAACAGGGCAAGTGTCACAACGCACAGGTAGTGAAAGACGCCCAGCTGTAGTGGTGACGTTGGCAGAATCGCTCCGGTCATCAACACCACCATGAGCAAAGGAGAAGCCAGCGGATGGACGGTCAGGTCTAGAACACGAAACACAAGGGCATTTGTCACTATGCCAAAGGCCCAGACCAGGACCGACCAGGCCCACAGTTGTGCCTGCACCGCGACATCCCGCAGAGCGCGCAGCTCTGAGCTGGCTTCGACCAGACGCTGGAAAAGACGGAGAAAGGCAAGGGCACGGTAGCGCAGCATCCAGCGCCCGAGCGCTTCCGCGATCCGCTGCCGCTGATTGGCCACCAGCACGACGGCGAGCAGCAGCACGGCCAGGGCCACACTGAGCAGAAGGCTGGAGCGACGCAACCACGAGGGAATTGTCGTCCACAGGGAGACCAGCGCGATGAGCAACAGCAGCATCACGCTGTCCAGCGCCTTCTCCACTACGGTCGTAGCCAGAGCAAAAAGCTTGCTGGTTCCGCTGTCCTCAGCAATGAAATAGGCACGCATCAAGTCACCCAGTCGTGCCGGCAGCAGCTTGTTCGCCAACTGCCCAACGAGCAAAGCGGATGCGCAGCTCAGCATCGACAGCTGTGAGTGGGCAGGGTAGAAGAGCAGGCGCCAACGGACTACCTTGCCCCAGGTGTTTAGCAGGACGGAGCCCAGTGCCAGCAGGAGGAAGAAGCGATCCGCTTGGGCCAGCGCGGCACCAACCTCGGACCACTGCACGTCCTTGACCGTCAGATACAGGGCCATCAAGCTCAGCGCCATGCCCAGCCAGAACCGAGGCGCACGCAGCCAGGCCAGTCGCCTGCCGGTGGTCCCTGCCATCGGTCCCAACGCACTCATCGGCTTCCACTCCGGGATCGGTCCATCAGGGGCTGACCTCCCACTGCCTGATCGGCCGCGGAAAGGTTGGCCAGTGCCGCCATCAGCCCCAGCATTGCCCAGATGACTACGCCTGGCTTTGCGCCAAGGGTGATGCAATCGGTGAGACCATAGACATGGTACGCTACCATGCCGCACAACAAGCCCACGCTGATGGCGCGTAGGGGACCCTGCTCCAATCCTCTGTAGGCTGTCGTCCAGGCGATGAAAAAACCGATGAGCAGAGCCAGATAGGCTATCAAGCCAGGGATGCCAACGTCCACCGCCACCTGCAAGAAAGCGTTGTGAGCGTGCGTGATCTGAAGCACTCGCTGCGGGGCGATGGAGAAGAATGGGTATAGGGTGTTAGCCGTCGGAGAGAAGGCGTTTAGGCCTACGCCAGTGTAGGGAAAATCCTGGATCATGTACAGGGCACGCTGCCAGATCTCGAAACGCAAGCTCACGTTGCTCTCTGTGCCCACCGCCAAGACCGAATGCAGAATCCCTTCTGTGCCCAGGTGGTACAGAGTTAGGGCTCCGGTCAGCAGCACCAACACCAGGCCCAGCCACAACCAGCGTCGTCGAAAACTGGTTAGCAACAGCAGGGCCGCAGCGGTACCCAGCCAGGCGCTGCGCGACCGTGTCAGTAGCAGTATGGCAACCATGAACAACAACCCGAAGGCCATGAGAACAGGCAGAAATCGGCGTCCCAAGCCCGGCGGGACAGAAGCCCCTTCCCACACTACGCCCCCGGCAGCGACGGTGTGCCGCCGCTCAAAGAACCCCAAAAACAGCAGACCCGCTGTGAAAGGGACAAACAGAGACAGTGCAGCGCCCGCTTCGTTGGGATTGAAGCCGCCCGTGGGCCCGCCGGTCATCCGCGCAATCAGCCGAGGCAGGTCATCGTATGCCTGCGGCCACGCAAGCCATGACGTGGGCCACTCCGTGCCCAGCAGAGCAAGCACCGAAACCCCGACCCCGCCCAGTGCGATGGCCAGACCTAGCCACCCGGCGCGGACCGGCGTCTGTACGTAGTTCACAATCGCGTAGAACACTGCGATGCCCAGTATGATGCCGTAGAGCTTGGGCACGCTGTTTTGCACATTCGTTGAGGCCCACACACTGATAGGGAGCATTAGCACAAGCACGAGTATGGCACCGTCCATCGCTGTGCGAGCGGTGAAATGCCCTTGTGTGAACCTGCGTCCCAGCCACGGTATTGCGAGTAAAGGCAGAAGCAGCGGTGTAACGCGGTTCGGAAACATCAGAAAGGGCATCAATGCCAGCACCAGCCAGGGTTCGATACTCACCACCCAGCGGGCTGCCGATCTCAAAAGGGCATCCGAGTCGCTCACGTTGCGGCGTGACGCAGTCGGGGGCGGCTGCGCTTGGACAGCGCTGATGCGGCGATGGGTGCGCAAGGCGAGAACCGCCCGCGCTGAGAACCAGAGGAAGAACGCGAGCCACAACCCGTACTCCCAGATCGAGCGCGCACTGAAGCAGAGCCCAGCACTCACCAGGGCCAGGCCCAGGCTCAGGACGCCCTGCATGTCTGAGCTGGAGATGATGGTGCGCAAGGGTGTCCCCCGGCGTGCGGCCAGCCATCCGGCGCTGCTGAGACTAGCCAGGATGACAGCGAGCCCCGCAATCCAGGGTACGCCTTTGCCGAAACTCACCCAGGTGGGCAGTTGCTGCACCTTGCCGACTCTCCTCAAACGGTGACCCGCAGGATCTAAGGGGCGGGGGCAGATGTCTCGCCAGGCACTTGGCGTTGAGTTTTGGCCACAATGTCAAACAGCGCTTCTCTCAGCCTGGTGCCTGGCACACCCTGCTCAAGCTGATCCAGCAGCTCTCTGACTGCCGTGGTCAGCACCTTGCCACTCATCTGGTTGTGGCTGCTCACATAAGAAATCGCCGGATGAGACGTGGAGTGCTTGTGCTCCCAACTTGCCAGGAGAGTTTCCTGGAGCTTCTCGCCGGGCCGCAACCCCGTGTAGATGATGGAGATGTCCTCACCAACTCTGAGCCCACGCAGGCGGATCATCTTGTGCGCCAGATCAGCAATCTTGATCTGTTGTCCAATGTCAGGTATGAACACCTCTCCGCCCTCTGCCATGCTTGCCGCCTGAAGGATCAGCTTGGCGGCCTCATCAAGGCTCATGAAGAAGCGCGTTGCATCGGGATGTGTGACAGTGACCGGTCCTCCAATCGCTATCTGCTGCTCAAAAGTGGGTACCACACTGCCGCGGCTACCAAGCACATTGCCAAACCGAACCGCAGTGGCAATCAGGCCGCCATCCCGGGCCGAGCTGGAGATCAGCATCTCACCCACACGCTTGGTGGCGCCCATAACAGATAGAGGTTCAACCGCCTTGTCCGTGGAGACAAACACAAAGCGCTCCACGGCGTACGCAGCCGCCAGCTCGAGCAGAGCGAGCGTACCGCCAACATTCACACGGATCGCCTCCTCAGGGCTCGCTTCCATCAGAGGCACATGCTTATAGGCGGCAGCGTGCAGCACAATCTGTGGGCGATGGGCGCTGAAAATGCTTTCCATCCTGTGGCGCCCAGTGATGTCTGCAACGATGTAGCACATTCTCGACAGCATGGCAGCCGCCCCCAACGTCTGAAGTGCGGCACGAAGTTGCACCCCCAGTTCGTACAGGCCAGTCTCGTTGTTATCCAGCATCACCAGCCGCCGGGGCTCAAACTGCACGATCTGCTGGCACAGGCCCGAGCCTATGGAACCGGCCGCGCCGGTAACCAACACGACCGTATCGGCGAGCAGCGCGCGGCACTCCTGGCGTTCTATGGATACCAGCTCACGCCCCAACAGATCGTCGATCGTGATGTCACGCAGCAAGGAATCGTCGCTCAGGCTCTGCAATCTTTCGAAAACGTCGGGCAGGGTCTTGATCCGGGCTGTTGTCTTCTCACAAACTGCCAGGATGTCGCGGAAGTTCTTGCTGTCGATGGTGTGAATGGCAACGATGATCAGGTCCACTTGCTCCTGCTGAGTGATCTCGGGGATAAGGTGACGATCTCCCAGAACCCTTACGCCGTGTATCAGCATGCCATGCTTCTTCGGATCGTCATCGACAAAGCCGACGATGTGATATGGCAAACCCTCAGGTTGGTTCCGCAGGCGCCACGCCAGCAGCTGCCCGGCTTCTCCCGCTCCAACAACCAGCACGCGCGTGCCAGAGGCTGTACCATCTGAGGCGCGAGACTCCCAGCTCCTGAGGAAGGCCCTGAGCAGGCGTGCGCGATACCTGCTCAAGACAAAGCCCGTAAGTGCGAAGAAACCGCCCGCCAGCACCACGCTCAGCGGGAGGGGGCGCTCGCCCGGCCACAGGAGGTCCACCGTTGCAATCAACAGCGTGCTAATCACAACGGACTCGATAATGGACACAATCTCGTCCGTGCTCGCATAGAGCCAGATTCGGGCATACAGTCCAAAGAGTCCGTTGAACAGTAGGTAGACGCCGGTAATGAAGAGAACCGATCGCCTGAACTGTAACAAGTACTCCAGCGGACCCTGACCCGCGAATCGCAGCGCCAGTGCCACGTAGAAGGCAAGGATCACGCCGAGCCCATCGACCAAAATGGCCACCACATACTTCCTTACGATGCGCTCCACTTCCCTGAGCACCGTGACACTACTCCCCTCTCGAAGTGCACTCAGCAGAACGGCAGAAAAGCCAACAGTCGTTCATCTCCAATGTCCAGCCTGTGCGGGCCGATGTCGACAAACACCATGCGCCCGCTCCCAGAGCACGCAGTCAACCGAAGCCAGAGCGGATCGGCCCACCTACCACTATCCGGCCAACTGTCAGGCTCGGGATCTTGTCTCAGTGTCTGACGATCCGGGCACGATAGGTGCGCGGGCCGGAATCCCTCTCCACAGATAACCGACCATTGAGGCGCAGGACCACCAGAGGTAGTATAGTTGATATGGTTACAGATCAAAAGTCAGGCGCGCCCATAGGCTCAGGCCGTTGTAGCTCCTCGGCTCCAGCAAAGTGACCGCTGTACCCAGGTTTAGATGGAGCACGCGGCGCAGAATGCTGTGCACTTGGGCTTTTGGCATGCGCTAAGCTACAATCAGCTGACTCAGCAGGTGGAGAGGTTGATGGAGGCGACTGAATGATAACGGCCCGGCTCGGCCGCGCGAGGCTCGCACTGCCCCTGCTGTTGTCTGCCCTCGCATTTCTGCTCTACGCCTACACGCTGGCCCCGACCATAACCTGGGAACACGATGGCTACGATGCGGGAGACTTGATCACAGCAGCTTACACGCTCGGGATCCCGCATCCCACTGGATATCCCACCTATATGCTGCTGGGAAAGGCGTTCACGCTGCTGCCCTTTGGTGATGTTGCCTATCGCATGAACCTGCTGTCTGCGGTTTCCGCTGCGCTCACCATTGGGCTGCTTTGCCTGGCTTGTGAGACACTGCTGCAGTCACAGGCGTACGCGAGGGTGGCAGCCACTTGTGCCGCCCTGCTGGTGGCCACTTCACGCATCTTCTGGTCACAGGCCCTAATCACCGAGGTGTACGCGCTCAACTGCCTGTTCTTCGCGACGACGTTGTATCTGTGGCTTCGCCTCGACAGGCACCTGGTAGAGCAGCCTGCCGATTCCAGCAGCCGCAGTCGCGTCTTCCACACCTTGGTGCTTTTGGCATGGGTGTATGGCCTCAGCCTGGGCAATCACCTGACCATGGCTTTCAGCGCACCACTCGTGCTTTTCCAGTGCATCGCCATCTTCCGGCAACGCATGCTAAAGGGCACGCAGTGGACGGGCGTGGTGGCTGCCTTCTTGCTGGGGGTATCCATCTATGCCTACCTACCGTTCCGCGCTGGAAGCCAACCTCTCCTCAATTGGGGCAATCCCAAGACCGTGCGTGGCCTGTGGTGGATGATCAGCGGCGGAATCTACCGCCAGTACCTGCTGGCCCTGCCGAGGGCATACTGGGCAGAGCGCCTGCTGGCCTGGGCAGGGTTACTGAGGCAACAGTTTGGTGTGGTAGGGACCGCACTTGGCCTGCTCGGGGCCTGGCAACACGCCGGGCGGCTGCCAAGGCAGTTCGTCATCCTGCTGCTGACCTTCGGCGGCTACACCATCTATGCCATCGGCTACAACACAACGGACTCGTACGTCTACCTGCTGCCGGTCTATGCGCTATGCGCGTTGTGGATCGCTCAGGGGGCTCAGTACGCGCTGCGTGCCGTGGTGAAGTTGCAAAGCAGGTGGGCACCGTCCGCAACTGCCCTACTGTGCATCGTACTTCTGTCGCTGCCCCTTGGCTCTTTGACGATGAACCTGCCGCATGTAGACCTGCACAACGACTACGGCGCCCACGACTATGGCTCGCAAGTCTTCTCGCAGGTGCCCGATGGCTCCATCATCATCTCTGCCACCGACCCCCACACCTTTACACTGTGGTATTTCGCCCGGGTTGTCACCAAGCGCGATCAGGTCGCCCTGATCGACCGGGATCTGCTCGGGTATGACTGGTACGTGGGCGGGCTGCGCCATAGCTACCGGTGGCTCGTCTTTCCCCCCATCTCCGCTGATGGGTCGCTGTCCCTTGAGCGGCTGATAGAAGCCAATATGGAGCGATACGCTATCTTCCTTGCCGACCCGGACCCAGGCTTAATGGAGCGGTACCGCTTCCAAGAGCAGGATCTACTCTACCGCCTGCGGACAGAACCCCCTTCGACTTCCTGAGGGAGCGCCAGCGGGGTGGCTCACAGTGGGCAAGCAAGCGCGTTTCTGAGTGCTGAACCCGTCTTGAGTGAGGGGACCAAGACGCGCCAGTGCCAAGGAGCGCCTGCCACAGACCTCTTCCTTTGCGCCAGAGACTGGGCTATTCCCTCCTACGCACAAAGAGCAGATAGATCACCGCCAAGGCAGCAGCTGCAGCAACGAGAATGCCGATGGTGGACGCTGAGCCAAGAGCTCTTGTAACAGGCGTGGGCGTTGCGGTAGCAGTGGCTGTCGGTGGGAGAGAAGTCGCCGTCGGTGGCACGGGCGTGTTCGTCGGCGGAATGGGTGTCGCACTTGGCGGCTCAGGGGTGTCTGTGGCCGGAACAGATGTCGCTGCAGCCGGCGGGGATGTGTCCGCAGGTGTCGCCGTGGGCGAGGGTTGCTCCGCGAGCGTTGGTGTCTCCAACGGCTGGGCATTGGCCACCACTATACCGCGAACGAAGATATCCACGTAGTTGCCGGTGATGTCAACAACCCTAAGCCGCAGGATGTACGTGCCGTCGGAGATTGCTGTCGTATCCCAGGTTTCGAGGAGTGCGTCGATCACAGGCTCTTCGTGGGCCGGACCAATGGATATCCACTGGTCCGCGGGGTCCGAATCCGGACCCCAGTGCACCTCGTACTTCCACCAATCAGGACCAACAGCGGTGCCCATGATTGGGACGATTCCCCTGACAACTGAATTCTCCGTGGGCGACGTGATCTGCGGTGGCAATGCCGGCAAAGGTGTGCCTTTGGGCACCACAGGTGACTGTCCGGGCGGTTGCGTGTCAGTGGCTGTTGGCACACGTGTGGGAACCGTCTGTCGCAAGGTGCTCTGCCCAGGCATGGCCCAGGACGGCCAGACTGCGGAGAAGCAAAGTACAAAGATCAGAGCCAAAGTGCCCAGGACAGGGAACCTGTGAAACCTCATTCAAATCCTCCTATGGAACGTTCAGCTAGCCGGAAATGGTGCCGACTCTCGGGACGGCACGTGACCTGGCGCGCTCGCTCGAATCGCGCGCCGGTTAGCCCTAATCTACGCCGCCCTGCCGAGCTCCAGTATGGCCGGGGTGCGCGCGAAGGCGGCCTAAGGCGTGCGGCATGCCTCCAACACGCGTGCACGCGGCTTGCGGACAGCGCCCCGCAGATCAGCAGGACGACCAACAGCACTTTGTTCAGCTGTCCCTGGCTTCAAACATCCTGAGAGGGGGCAACCCACCATCCGTCCCTGAACCAGCCTCGGTCAGCCCCCAGAAACACGCCTCGCGATCACCGGCAACAGGATCCGGGGTAGTGGGGGATAACCCAGCAACTGGCGCATATAATCACGGAAGGCCGCACCAAACTTGGTCATGCGCGTCGGATCCAGATAGCTGAACAGGGAGCCATTAAAGCCCAAACCCGATGTCTCATCAAACGGTTGATCGTTCAGACTATACCACAGCCATTGCTGCACCAAACGGTAGTCGTCTTCCGGGTAGCCCAGGTTTGGATCCTTGGCATTGACCAGGAAGTCAAAGGTCCGGCGCATGAAGGTTATGACCCTCTGATCACCCGTGGGTTCATCCTGTGCCAAGTGGTACCAGGGCATCAGTACGCCGTACTCGGAGATGATGAGCGGCTTGTCCTGGAACCCCTTGCCTTTCATCCACTGGCGAAACTCGGTGACCAACTGCTCGAAGATGTCAGGATCAGCATTCTGCTGCAGCGTGTACAGCCGGCCCGCAGTATCTGGCAGGCCGGCGGGGATCTCTGCGCCCCAATCGCCCGCTTTCTCCTGCAGGATCTGCACATGGATATTCCACACATCCACGGGCATCGCCGCGCCATAGAGGCTCTCGTACTCCCGCAGCACCTGCTCCAGCCACTCTATCCGCAAAGGCGTGGGCTCGATCACACCACCAATGGCAATCCAGGCGTCAGGGTCAGTACCCTTGATCAGCGCGCGCACATCGTGATAGATCTCGGCATATTGACGCGGTGTCCGGTTGCCCTGCCCGTACTTGCCTTCCGGTTCGTTGCCAATGATCCACAACGCACCTGGGTTCGCATTCACTGTCTCGGTGAGACCCAGCGTGTTGGTCGGGTACGCGCTCGCTCTTACCGTGATCAGTTGTGCGTACCGGATCCCGCCCGGGGGCTCAATAGGGCGGTGGTCTTCCGTCCAGCCTGATGTTCGCCAGTCTGAATACCAGCCAACAAACAACGCACCCACGTAATAGTCGGTGATATTGGCCTGGGGATCCATCGACTCGGCCCTCGTCGAGACACCAGCTCCGGAGCCCTCGAGTAGCCACAGGAATGCGACCACGACCATCAATCCAACGATGGCGGATATACATCGAAATCTCTTGAGTCTGATTGGCATGCTAGCTCCCTTTTACGATGATGGGCAGATACATGGTGGTCGTCCCCAGCGTCGGAGTGGCAGTTGGTGTGAGCGTCGCCGTGCCGGTTGCCGTGGCGGGCAGCGTTCCGGTCACGGTGGGCGTGGCGGTGGGGGGGGGCGGTGGCTCCGGCAGCCGCACCAGGAGCTCAAGCTTTGGGCGCACGCGGTGGAATCCCCAAGGAGGGTTCTCTGGCTGGTCCGAGCTAATGAATCTCCAGTGGCCTGCCGTGCCAGCTTCTCCCTCCAGCAGGACCCCGTAGTTGCCGCTGGGATTCGCCACCCATTGCCGTGCCAGATGGGTCACGTCCCACACGTACGTCACGTCGTTGGCATCGACCCAGACCTCGGAGGCCGCTTCGACTTCCCGATCGCTTGCCCCGGTGGCGCCGGGCACCTCCCATGGCGTGGTGTCCGTAGCATGGGTCCAGCTGGCCTCGGCCACCTCCCACGGGCGTTTGAGGCCATAGCATGCAACCGTCATGTCGTCACCCTGATGCGCAGCTGAACGCAGACTCAGGGTGGCAGAGATGACCTCCACGTTGGTGGGCAGGATAGACACATCGAACTTGAGCAGAGCCCTGTGGTTGCTGTCCGATCCTACCAAGAGGCTAAAACCGGTGTCGTCTGCTCCGTCCGGTGCAATCCAAGTGTCGGTGTCTTCGGTGTAGCCTGTCCACCCTCGCTGGAAGAAGATGGTTGTCGGCGAGGCCGGCAGGAAGCGGGCCGTGTAGTTGGCGAGATTGACTCCAAAGTCGGTGATGCTCCCGTCCCACTCAAAGAGGTAGCCGTAAAAGTCCCCGGTGGGGTGCAGTGCGTACCAAGTCCATGCTTGAACCAAGCGATCATCATCGAGCGAATAACCGATCTCCGAATCCCTTTCGTTGATCATAAAGTCGAACGTATCGGACATAAACTGGTTGATCAACTCGTGAGGGAAGGGGCCACCAGCGTCCGTCCTAGGGGCAAAGACTCCCATCTCAGTGATGATCAGCGGTTTGTCGCGCGCCTCCTCGCGTGTGGCCATCCAGGCGCGAAACTCCCGAATTAGCTGCTTGAATTCCGTAGCATTGGCTTGGGACTCTTGCGAACGCCAGGTGCGTCTGCTGGGGTCACAGCCGAACTCGGGCGGCAAGTAGCCCCCGCTGCACCACAGTTCGGGGCAAGGGCTCTGCTCCCGGCCACGACACAGAGGGTCTGGGCACTCGGAGAGCAAGAGATTGTGGATGTTCCACACGTCCACCGGCATCGGCTCGCCGTAGAGTCCACGGTAGGAATGGAGCACATTGTCCAACCAGTCCCGGCGGGCCTTTGACGGTATCACCACTCCACCGATCCCCACCTTCGCAGTGGGGTCTTGCCCCTTGATAAAGTGGTAGACAATGTGATAGGTCTGCGCATACTCACTCGAATGCATCGCGCCTGGACGGCACGGATTCTCTGGCTCATTGCCGATGAACCACCAATGGCCCGGGTTCGCAGCCACCAACTGCGCGATGTCAGCCTGACAGCTCTGCCAGTCGGCCGGGTCGGTCGGGACGCACCATCCCGGCCCCACTCGCAGGACAGTTATGAAATCCACCCCTAGTTCGCGCTCGGCGGCACGTGGGCCGCGATCCTCCAACTTGACAAGGCCGACGTGCAGCCGAGAGACTTCAAGGTCCACCGTGCCAAATGCTACCGCCCCAACCCGCTGCTCAGGATAGGCATACACGCTGTTTGGAACAGGCGTGCGTACGGAGACGGCGGTCTCCATCAGGGTGGGTGAAGGAGAGGGCGTGGCCGTAGTGTCAGGAATCTCCGTATGGGTCGCGGAGGGCAGCAATGTGGTTGGCGTCGGCGTCACACTGTCTGGCACATGGACGATCACGAGCCGCGGTTGCTGATCCCCTGTCGGGTGATCGGCTGAGCGGAAGTAGTAGGTATCAACGGCGGAGCCAGGTGCGGGGACGACAACGAACCCATAGTTGTCACCGCCAGCTGCCCAGTCCCGCACTGTGTCGGTGACATCAAAACCATGCCAGCGGCCCACGCCATCCAGCGTCTGTATCGTGGATGGCGCCGCGGAGCGGTCCGTGCCAGAACCACGGCATCCCGCTTCCACCCAGATTTCCCCGCTTTGAGGACCTCGCCACGTTGCCTCCGTCTCAACCCACGATCGGAGTACCTGATAGACCTCGACATCCACCTCACTGCCCCGGTCGGCATCGTAGGCATAGAGCTCCAGGGTAGCGGTCAGCACCTCAGCGCCTGCCGGGAGCGAGGAAGTATCGAAACGGACAAGCGGGTGATGAGTGCCCGAGCGCAGCTTCAGGGCACCCTCAAGGCCATAGTTCCTATCTGGCTCGTACGCGTAGAGATAGGTGTCTGACGTTCCAAGGTAACCGCTCTTCCCCTGCTGCAGCGTGATGGTGACCGGCTGCAGAGCCGTGCTCTCTGTTCGCGGGCCGAAGGCTGGCGCAGCGGCTCCGCCACCCGACGTTAGGAACAGGGACACCACAACCAGGAGCGCGAAAACCGCGCCAACCCACACCAACCCGCCGCGAGTATGGCTCACCTCGGCCTCAGGCGAAGCAGCTCGCCCTGCACGGCCAGAGTCTGCTTGGCGAGTGGCCTTCATCGCGCCTCTTTCACGATGATAGGAATGTACAGGTGGTAGTACGGCGGTGGGGACAGCACAATCGCATAGTCTATGGTGGTCCAGACGTTGAACAGTGGGCCAACGTAGTCACCGCGGTAAGCGTCAAATGCTGCAGCCAGGTTCTGCCCGAACAAGCTGGGCACGCTTGCAGAGGTAGGTGCGTAATCCGCCAGAGCGACAACACCACCAGGCCCCTCTGCCACAACCACACGGTAGGCATCATGTGAGACATTCTGCGCATCGTTGTGTACATCGCTGGCATGCGGATAGGCATGGCCCCCATCGCTGCGCCCCAGCAGCGTCTCAGCAGCTTCAAAGGCGTCTCGGAAGGGGTCGCTGACTGCCAGGTAGCGATTGATGTGTTCGACACCGGCTGCGGCAACATAGTGCCCGCCGAGGTACACCCACTGGTCTGGGCCTTGCTGCTCCCAGAAGCCAAGGAGCAGGATCACCCCATCGCTGACTGTCGACTCGTGCAGTTGCTCAAATGTTGGGCGCATGATGATGTTCCCACTGTACAAATCCTGCAAACCTCGCCCGGCGACATACTCCTCCAACGCGGGAACAAAAGCAAGAACATCTGTGCCGCTGATGACGCTGTTGGTCCCCAAGCGAGCCGCCAGCTCATTGACCAGAGGAACGACGTTCTGAGCATCATGGTCGTCCCAGCCCCCAAAGGACGGAAGCAGGTCATGCTTGCCTTTGGCCAGAGAATCGAACCACCAGAGAACATCAGCGACCGCTACCGGTCCACTGTGCGTCCAGGCTCCCGGGGAGGCGCCATCATGCCAATCTGACTGCTGCTGGTCGAAATCGGGCATGCCGCTGGGAGCATAGTCAACCGGATATGGACCGGATCCGCCGACCCAGCTCCAACGGGGAGGAGCCAGGGTGGGGACCGTCTGTCGCAAGGGGCTCTGCGGTGGTGTGGCCCACGCGACGGGACCAGCGGGGAGCATGTACAAAACTGCCAGGGAGAGAACTATCAGGACAAGAAAGCCCGCCCTCTGGCAAGCGGACTTGTGTCGGATCTGATCGCTCATCGAACCTCCTAGCCCGAAAGACAATGGGCGCTATTATACTTGGAGCACATCGTCATGTCAATAGGCACCCTCCCCGCGAATCACTGCACCAATAGTGCGCAGCATGATCTGCAAATCCAGCAGGAAGGAATAATTGCGAATGTAGTACAAATCGTCCTCAGTGTATAGCGTGGATGGTTTGTCGGACCGACCGGTGACCTGCCACCAGCCGGTGATTCCGGGCGGCACGCTGAAACGCTTGCGCTGCCACGGTTCATAGTCCTGGGCTAGCTGAGGTAGATCCGGACGGGGACCCACAACACTCATATCACCTTTGAGCACGTTGAAGAACTGGGGCAACTCATCCAGACTCCAGCGGCGGAGGAGTCGCCCGATCCGTGTGATTCGGGGATCGTCACTGTTCTTCCGCAGAAAGAGCTTGCCGTCGTCGGTCCTATCCATGATGAGATTGATGTCGCTGTCTGCGCCAACCACCATGGTCCGGAACTTGTACATGGTAAAGACCTTGCGGTGCCATCCCAGCCGCTGTTGCTTGAAGAGCACCGGACCCGGGGTCTCCATCTTGATCAAGATGGCAACGAAAAGCATAGCGGGCCACAACAGCAGGAGAGCGAGCAAAGCCACGCTCAGATCCAGCACCCTCTTCGCCAACAGCATGCTCCCACCCAGAACCGGTTCCTTGAGCACAACGAGCGGCATGTCACCCAAAAACGCGATGTTGGGCCGCAGGTAGGCCAATGGGAAGACATCGGGCACCACTCCCACATTCACTGGCATCTCGTTGAGAACTGAGACAAGCTGCTCCAGTTGCCCACTCGCACGGAGTGGCAGGGTGATGATCACTTCGTGGACGCTGTGCTTCACCACTATCTCAGGAGCCTGATCCAGTGTGCCAAGAACGGGAAACCCGCCCACCTGACGTCCCAGCTTCCGCGGATCATCATCCAGGAAGCCGACGACCTGCAGCCCCATCCACTGCCGGTCGTCCAATAGCGATGCGGTGCGTCGTCCAACCTCACCCGCCCCAACCAGCAGGATGCGTGGTGCCATGGTGCGCCTAACGCCGAGCGCCTTGAAGACAGACCGCACCAGCACACGGAACACCAGCACGAAGAATATGTCCAAAAGGAAGAAGTAGCCAAAAAGCAGGCGCGACACGCCTCGATAGGTGAGATACAGAGCACCAGCCAGCGCCAGCGTGGAAGCCCCCACAGCCACGAGCACCGTTTGCATCTCGTTGGCAACGCGTAAGATGCGGTTGGGGTCGTATGCCGAGAGCTGCCTGAAAGTGACGGTCCAAATTAAAAGCGCCATCAGACCAATGCCCAGATTCCAGCCACCGCCCAACGGCACGAAAGCCTCTCCGTACGGCAATACGTGCCGCAGCCACTGTGCCAGGATCAGGCTCAGGATGGTGGCCAGCAGATCAGAGGCGTACAGCGTCAGTACATATGTGTCCGGTGTCTCGCGCTTCATTTGCGACCTTCCAGCTGCAGCGACGGCTCATATGATCATCTCACAGGACCAACTTCCACACGGCACCTCTCCATCGAAGGGTGGCGCCGACGTTGACGGAACGCTCCCTGCGGGTTCGATGGGACAACAGTTGCACAGCTCACCCGTCGGCAAGCAGTCACCTGCGTACGGTTGCGACCGCGTACGGCATGCGTACGGCTGCAGAATCAGCGCCTGGGCGACGCCCGCCCGGATCGAGCCAGCGGAGAGAAGGAAACCCGTTCTGCCAATAAGACTCCAAGGGCCACTGCGATCTGACGGTGAGCCCATGCGGAACAGGGCACAAGCCCACCGCAGATGCCCCGACCCGTCAGTGCGCACACTGGGGATGGAAAGGACAACTGCCAGCACTAGTGCTGAGAGTGCATGGCCCACAAGCCCGGCGGTGGCGCTCGACGATTCTCCTCTTCTGTGCGGTCGGAAAGCCGCACGCAAGGAGCCGACGGACCAGCACAGCCCTCACAGCGTGTATGCTATTATAGCTCAAGAACCGCTTTGAGCAAGATCAGCCTCGGGAGAGGGTTTACACAGCTCTGTCAATGAGGCTGCCCAGGGGCACCATGACGGCGTCGGGATTCGACGACCTTGCCTGACCCCTCACTGTCAAGGGGCACAAGGGGGCAGGTGCGATCTGCGCAGCTTCAAGTGATCGATACCCCTGAGCACATCGCGCGCTTGGCAGCCACTCGTGTGCGTGCTACAATGGGGCAGTTGCCGCAAGCACATCATACCAGCCACAGAGAACAGCTACCAATGAAGCGAACAGCGTTCCACATCCTGGTCATGCTCCTCCTGCTCATAACGATGCCTTGCTTTGTTCAAGGGCACTGGGCAAGTGCTGCGCGTGCGACGGCGGCGTACGTGCCAAGTAGTGCAGGCAAGAAGGTGCCTGTGCCCGCTGACGCGCACACGGTCACTACAGAAGGTGCAGCCGCAAGCAAGGCAATCTATCTGCCCATCGCCGTGCTGGGTTACTCCGCTACTCGACCTTCTCAGCAGTCGACCGCCACTGCCACGCCAACCAACACACCCACCCCAACTACCACTTTCACTGCAAGCCCAACAGCCACCCACACCGCAACCAGTACGCCCACGGCGACTCACACGCCTAGCCCAACGCCCACTCTGTCCCCCCTGATCATCGGGCACATCACCGATGCACATATCGGCCTGGGTTGGATAGAGTCCCAGCGGCTGCCACTCGTGGTGAGTACCCTCACCGGGGAGGCGCAAGTGATGGTGGACACCGGTGATTGCACCGAGCACGGCGTTCTGGGCGAGTACCTGAATTACGTCGACCTCATGACAAACAGCACAACCATCCCCTGGCGTGCTGTGATGGGCCCGCACGATACACCGCATCTCTTCCAGGCATACATTGGACCACTGGAGTGGACGTGGGACGTAGGCGACTACCGACTGATAGGCATCAACACCGAAGCGATCGACTATGCCGCACTGGATGCAGCACTGACCACGGAAAAGCCGTGTATCATCTTCGGGCACTTCCCGCTCGACTATTGCAGTAAGCTCGACCAAGAGAAACTGCGGCAACGATTCTTGGCCTACCACGTGCCAATCTACGTGGCCGGGCACGCGCACCTGAACTCACTGCAGACCGACCCCTATTCCGGCACTCTGCTGCTGGTCGGCCAGCGCGTCGTCAGATGCCACTACCGGCTGATCACCATACGCGGCTTTGAGGTCGAGAACGTTCAGTTCAAGATGGCGTGCGAGTGACGAATCGAGATTTCGCCATAGGCGCTGGCCACAGCTCAACTGAAAACGCCTCGTTCTTTGCAGCTATCGATCCTGTAAGGCTATAATTGCTGCACCGCGGCGCAGAGCAAGTGCGGGATCGAGGCAGGGGCACCGCGCTGCCATTCTGGACCGTGAGTGTTTGCTAACGCCACGGGTGGATCATCGTGCTCTCAGCGAGGCTGGCAAGACCGAAATACACAGTGAGGCATAATCCATCCAGGTCAACGGCGTCATAATAGATGAGTCCATACCCCCTCCCAATGGGCTGCAGGGAAGAGATCCAAGTACGGTGACGACAGGCCCCCGATGAGCCAGGGTCACAGGAGGTCATGTTCCATGAGCAGAGCGCTGTCCACTGTCAAGCCTCGCAATCCCATCGCAAGGACGCTTGCGTTGATTGGTTTTGTGATCGTGCTGCTCGCACTTTTGCTGAGCAGCACAAGTTGGGCAAGGTCCAGCCTGAATGCAGCGGGGAGTAGTGTCCGTGCACTGGCAAGGGCAGATGAGATATCGACAACCCTCGTTTTCCGCAAGGGGGTGAGCCCGGAACCCAGTTACGCTGGCGTGGCCGACACCTACATCGCACTGTACGAGCCTGACCGCAACGACGGTGGCTCTGCCACGATGAGACTGCATTCCAGCCAGGATGGGCGGGAGCGCATACTGCTCAAATTCGATATCTCACGCATCCCCACCTCGGCAGTGGTGACGGAAGCAACACTCCATATGTTTGTTTGGTATCGCACGAATCCCTACCAGGTCGAGGCCGATGCCTATCCAGTGAAGCGGCACTGGAACGAGAGCGAGGCGACCTGGAACCAGGCAACTGGCACCAGTTTCTGGACCCAGCCTGGCTGCAACGATCCGGTCTTTGACTACGATCCTACGGTCGTGGCTACTGCGACCCTGAGCTATACGAACGACTTTTACACGTGGGATCTGACGGAAATGGCGCAGCAGTGGGTGGAGAACCCTGCGTCCAACGAAGGTATCGTCATGATCCCCAGAGGGCCAAGCACACAATACCAGATACGCACCTCGGACATGCCTGACGAAACCCAGCGCCCCTACTTGGTCGTCTCATACTTCTCGGAGCCACCCTCGCCGACTCCGACGTCAACCAACACGCCTACGTCAACGACCACGCTCATACCGACCTCTACCAGGACGGCCACTGCAACTGCGTCGCCTACACCGACCGAGACGCCCAGTGAGAGCCCTACACCCACTAACTCACCCACCCCCACGCTGATTCCGACCGACACGCCTACTGCCACCCCCACGGCCACACCGTTGTATCGAACCTTCCAACAGGAGATGTATCCTAGCGCGGGCTATACCGGGGCGAGTGACACCTTCTTGAGTGCTTACCGCCCATACACGCCCTGGCACCCGGACGATAGCCTGCGGATCAGTGGACGAGACAACGGGACCGAACGCGTGCTGCTACGCTTCGATTTGCAGGGTGAGATCCCGACCAACGCCCAGATTCTCAGCGCCGAACTGTCGCTGTTCGCCTGGTCGAGGCGCACGCTCTATGGCATGCGCGTCTCGGTCTTTCCAGTGATGCGTCCGTGGGACGTTACACAGGCAACATGGTACAGGGCCAACTCGGGTACGACGTGGGACATCCCTGGTTGTGACAAGGTCGGTAGCGACCGACTGGGCACTGCCCTGGCATCCAGGTTCGTGTACTTCACGAACCGGTTCTACGAGTGGGATGTCACCTCAGCGGTGGAGGACTGGGCAGCGAATCCGGCGACCAACCACGGGCTGCTGCTGGTCGCACAGGATGTGGACCAAGACGTACGCTTCCACTCGTCGGAGTGGCGAGTGGGATACCAGCGCCCCAAGCTGAACGTTACATACACGATTCCCTAGGAACGCCTGGGCAGCAAGCGGCTCTTGCGGAGCACGGGACAGCGGCCGGCTCGCATCCCAGTAAGGGGCAGTCCAACTGGCGGAGGGTAAGAATACGTCACCTGGCACGTGGTTGATCAGATCATCATACATCCAAGTGCAGGCCTAGGAGGCCTGCACTTTTGCTTTGTTCCGACATCACAGGAGCAGCGCCTCGCTCTGTCAACTCGCAGGCACGCCACCGCGGTAGCGCTGTCACTAGTACACGTAGGAAGTGACCAAGCGCGTGAAAGAGTCATATAGATAGACAACGTCGTGATCGTTGTTCCAGGTCAAGCCTCTGGCCCAGTGCAGTTCAGTAGCCGTGTTGGTGCCTGGACCACTGTGTAACCTCACAATTGCCCCTGGGTTGAGGACAAATGGTGGGAAGACGTACGTGTGCTGAGCCGCGTCCTGCACACGCCAATCAGTCATGTCCGCGGCCCGCAAGTCATGGTTCATAAAACACACGTACTCACCGTTGGGATCTTGGCTGCTCCCGCCCCAGAAGTCACTGCAGGATTCCTCTACACGCACCTGCAGAATGGGAGGCAGCGGTGTGATTGTGGGCGTAGGTGTTGGGGTTGGTCTGGGTTTGGCGGCGAGTGGTAGATACAGCTGGCCCTCAAAGCCAACTGCCAGGCCAGACGACGAGAGGGCTGTGCCGAGCAGATATGCGGCAAACGCCCCCGATGCAATGGATACCAAGACACAGACCGCACGCCGCCGAGCAACTGAGCGGAATCCCAAGCCCACCTCCAGGTCCAGTGTCCTCTGCGCACGGAAGGGGCGTCGGCGCTGCCGGTCAGCTCATGACTGGCGCAGACCAGGCTAAGAACTGACGGTCAATCAAGCGAACTTGATGGACGCAGCGAACGCGATGACACCCAGGCTGGTGAGAGAGGTCTGCGCTTCCGCCATCTTGGCGTGAGAACGCGACGCCACATCAGCGGGCGCAGCTCCCGCCACCGCTGCTGGAGCTCTCGCTCCTCGCCGTCGCTCAGACCGCGCCAGCCGAAGCGCTGCTTGACGTACAAGGCAACCAGACAGCGCACGTCGTCCTGGCCCCGCACGAGTGTCTGCACGAGAGACTCGCCATACTCAAGGGGTGTCTGATGCGACCGGTGAGGCACGCCCAACAGGCCACCGAGCCGACGCATCTGCTCGTACAC
>SMTZ1_10012133_pt1 | contig 28329 bp, 22 predicted proteins | sample DeeMarSWOR136_30_FD_25667 | JGI IMG/M metagenome (IMG submission 25667)
AGTCGCTGAAAAGACCAGGCCGGGAGCCTCGGAACGTAAGAAAAGCCCCCTGACCCGTAGAAATGTAAACAATATTTTGCTCTCCTTAATAACTCCGCTTTTTGAGCACATGATGGTAGGATGTTAAGATATATGGGCACCAGGCCGTGAACGACGCTTGATTCTTGACAGGGTGACAGGGTTTCTCCTATAACCTTACTTGATTGTGCCAGTGAAGAACCTGTCTGACATCTTTTTTCATAGGGCTTGGTGGCGAGTACTTGGAGGGGCAAAGATGGCTCAGGAAGGAAAGACGGAGCATGGGCTCTCAGAGGAAGAAGCGTACTTCTACAATCTCAACAAGGACCTGATCGAGAGGAAGCGAAAAGAGCTGAATGCCCAGCGTGCGGAGCAACGATCCAGAGAACTCAAAGCACAGCACTGGATGTGTTGTCCCAAGTGCGGGGAGCAGATGGAGGAGATTGAGCTGCTAGGTATTATGGTGGACCGCTGCATCAACTGTGCCGGTATCTATTTTGATAGAGGGGAGTTGGAGTTGCTCCTCGAGAGTGACGAGCCCAAATGTTTTCTCGGAAGCCTCAAGCACCTGTGCCGGTAGAGGTGCTGTCAGAAAGCCGAGAAGCCGGCTTTCTGAGTCCTTTCTGACATTCAAGTGCCGAGGGTTTGCTTTTGGCACTATCCGTTCCTTTGAAATTACTATCAATACCGCCGCTGGCATGTGGAGGGAAAGCATGATCCGAAAGGCGACGCATTATTCGTTAAGATGGCATGTGGCCCTATTTTTCATCGTGACCTCACCATTCTGGGCGTCTTGTGCAGGAGGCCTATCTGGGGGGGCAGCCCAAGAGGTTGAGCATGGGAATTTGGTCAAGGAAAACCGCAGACTGAAAAAGGCCCTGGCAGAATCCGAGGACCGCTGCAAGAAGTTGGAGGACGCCGTGAAGACGCAGGAGGCGGAACGGAACAAACTGGAAGATCAAATGGCCAGAATCAATCTGCTTCTCGTAGAGAAAGAGACCCAGATCAAAAAACTGGAGGAACGGCAGGGTTCTTCGGAGAAAAAACTCGATGAGGCGATTCAAGAGGTGGTCCGTGCGAAAGCGAAACTGAGAAGTCTCGAGAGTCGGGCAGAAGCAGCCTCAAACATCGCTGAGACGGAGATCGCCATCAAAGTTCTCAAAACGCAGCAGCCGGAGTCGGAGAAAGATCCGGAGCTCATTCAGGCCGAGCAGTTGTTGAAGATGAGTGCAAAGGAGTTCAAGAAGGAGAACTATGGTGGCGCTCTCTACCTGACCAATCAGGCGAAGGGCCGCATAAGAATTGCGCAGACGAGGCTCGTGGACAAACAAAGTGTAGAGGCTGTGCAGGGGGAGGTTCTTTTTGCTTTGCCGCTGCCTTTGCAAGTCATCAAGCCGAGTAATATCAGGGAAGGGCCGGGCCTGGAATTCGAAGTTGTTACCACCGTAGAGACTGACACACCGCTCGTGGGATACTCCTATAAGGGTAAATGGGTGCGGGTGAAAGGTGAGAACGGAATAACTGGTTGGATTTTTCAGGCTCTCGTTACGGGACGCTAACTGCGATCCACCGATTTCACTTGCTGGCGGCCTGTTTTCGTTTCCTTTTTGGCTTGGTTTGGTGGATGACCACTTTGTTGCGGCCGCCTTTCTTCGCTTCATAAAGGGCTGCATCCGCATTTTTGATCAGCGATTCAGGGTCGTCGCCCTGCTCAGGAAAGACGGCGATGCCGATGCTGACGGTGATGGTGGTTTCCCGGTCGCCGCTAGAAAAGGTTTCCTTTTCTACACATTGACGGATCCGTTCTGCCGCCTGCAAAGCTTCATTCGTTGCTGTTTCAGGGAGCATGATCAAAAATTCCTCACCCCCGTACCGTGCAGAGTAATCCGCCCCTCGCACGGCATCCCTGAAAATCTTAGCCATTTTCTTCAGCACGTCATCTCCGGCCAGATGACCGAAAGTGTCATTGTACTGTTTGAAGTGGTCAATATCGATCAGATCATGAGTACGGCGAAGGGCTTTTTGTACCGCTTCGAGCGTTCCACTTCTTTGGCAAGGGTTTCCATGAGGTGTTTGCGGTTGTACAGTTCGGTCAGACCGTCCGTAATGGAAAGCTCTTGCAATTCCAGGTTCCTCTGACGCAAGGTATCATTGATCGCTGCCAACTGCTCTCTTCCTTGGCGCAAGCGGGTTACCATGTTATTGAAGACTTCGGTCATGTAACCCAGTTCACCATGGGTGGTCACCGGAAGGTCCACGTCCAGGTCTCCGGCAGCGACCTTGTCTGCTCCCCCGATGAGTCGATCCAAAGGGCGAACAATGGTCAAACCGAGAAGATAAGCAGCCAGTCCAATCAGGAAAAGGAGTCCTGCGACGAAACCCATGGTTAAATTGCGGAGGCGGAAAATCTGGGCGTAGGCTTCCGCTCTGTTTTCCTCTGCCACGACCCCCCATTCCAACTGGGGTACCGTTTTGAGAGTTCCCACCACCGCTGAAGCTCTGAAGTTTCTGTAATCGAGCGTGTTTCCTTCACGGGAGTAAAGCCTTGTGTAAACGGACTTCAGGAGATCAGTTTCCATGAAGCCGGAAGATAGGGGTTGGGAACTGGTGAGGACCTCTCCTTCCTGCGTAATCAGGTAGAGCTCCCCCACTTGGTTCTGTGCGTAGTTTTTGAGTACCTCCGTTACGGAATGGAAATTGAGCTTTGCCGCCAACACGCCCAAAAACCTTTCGTGCGTGGACACGATAGGCTCGGCGATGACCATGGTGCCGGTCTTAAGGGTTTCGTCCCAACAAGGCTGCCCGACAATCGATTTCCCTGCCAGGGCCAACTTGAGCCAGCCTTCGGGCAAGATAACGGGGGTTTCCTGTTCATAACTGGTGGCCACAAGCCTCCCCTGGGCATCCACAACCATGAGCTCTTCATAGTCGATGAACTTCCCACGCACTGATTTCAGATAGTCTCTCAGGCGGCGGAGGGCCGTTTTGTTTTCGATATGAGAGAGATCAGGCCGCAAAACCTTCTCAAGGTTTTCAGAAACCACGTAGGAACTGGAGAAGACCCGAACCTCATACAAGCGTTCCTTGAGCCACAAATCGAGCTCCCGAGCAGCGTGGGAGGTCACGTTCTGCAATTCTTGGGTGATCTTTTGACTCAGGAAGTGCTTATTTTGAAGATAGGAGAGCCATCCCATGGTGAAAGATGGGATAAGGGTGGCGAGGAGAGCAAAGACAATGATCTTGCTCTTGAGGCTTTGTAGATGAAGAACGCTGAGAAAATTGGTGGTGGATCTTTCCCAGGACGGCAAAAGGTCTATCGCTCCCTTTTTGATAAAGCCCATTATAACAGAAGAAGGGAAAGATGAAAATGGAAAAATTTCCAATGGTTGTACAGCTTGGAGTTCTGCCGGGGCCGGAGTGACGGCTTGCTCAGTGCTTCGATTCGCAAGTACGGCCACGTATTTTCTTAAGTCTGTACGAAGAACTTGCTCACTCAGCATTAATGTGCTGTCCCAGAAATACCTTGAAAAAATCCCTATTCAGATCAGATCGTTCCTCTTTTCAAGGGGCCGTTTGGGGGTGGTCCTACAGACCCGCAACCCAAATTCCCTCCGAGCTTGCAGGACGCCCCCATAACTTTAATAGGGATCTCCGGGCAGGCCCAGGAGATGTAGGGTGTTTGATAGGGTATTCTTTGGGCCCGCCCGCCTCGCCTGAGCGGCTCGCGATGGCGGGCGGGGCTGCCCAGTGATAGATATGAGGAATATGGGGCCGTTCCAAAGGCACAGAAGGTATGGTTGCGGGCTGGACGACTACCCCCCAACGGTCCCTCGATCAAGCGAGAACTTTTTCAAGGTATTTCTGGGACGTGATACTAAGTCCCTAGGAAATAAATTCGTTAACGAATGGATGAATCGTAGGACTTAGCGGTATTTCTTCATCACTTCTTGGAAGATCACCAGCTTTTGAACATCCTGCGTGCCTTCCCCCAAGGAAGAAGCCCAGGCGTCTAAGGGGAAGTGGGAATCGGATGTTCAAAAATTACGGATGCCGCCCCAAAGGAGTCGGCAGCCCACGCCGTGATGGAAATGCCTGCCGCATCGCCATCTGCTTTTTTACTCAATGCCATGTTTTTCTTTCAAGATCTCTGCTGCCGCCTTGATATCCTCTTTAATGATGGCAGCGGACCTTTCGAGTTCTTCCCTGACGTCGTCAACGGGCAGGACGTAAATCTTTTCAACACCGTAGGGCCCGATCTTGGCCGGCACGCCAAAGCTCATCGAATCGAGCCCGTCTTCCTCTTTAATCAAGTTGTACTCTTCTTGGAGGACGGCGATGACCGGCTGGACCTCGGATTCTCCACGGATGATGCAGCGAAGCATGTCGCAAGCGGCTCTTGCTGGTCCCGCAGAGGCGCTTTGGCCTGTTTCGTTGACAAAGTGCGTTCCCCCTTTCTTGGCCTCCTCTATCAACGCTTTGACGCTCGCAGGGTCGATTCCTTCGGTTTTAATCACCTCATTCAGAGGTATCCCAGAAACGGTAAAATACCGGGGGCTCGCCACCATGGAATCGCCGTGCTCTCCAAAAACGATTCCCCGCATATCGTTGCCCGATAGGCCGAGTAGGTTAGAAAGGGCATAGCAGATTCTTCTGGCGTCCAGATTTCCTGCCTGTCCCATGACATTCTCTTTGGGAAAGCCGCTTGCTTTAAATCCCACCCAAGACATGGTTGTCACCGGATTGCCCATGTAGATCAAGATGGGGAGATCTTTGGATGAACAGCCTTCATAAAGCCTTCGAATCTGCAAGGAGGTCTCGGCGATCACCTCTGTGTTGACGGACAAGAGATCTCTACGGCTTTGACCCTCCTTCCTTGGCAGGCCAACGCCGATAAAGATCACGTCCAAGCCCGCCATATCCTCAACATCATTTGTACCGAGAATCCTGGGACGACGGACGGTGTTGGCTTTTAAGTCATCCACCCAAGCCCCCGCCCTGTTGGCGTACTTAGGATGGGGCCTTCCATAGAAAACGATCTCCTTGCCCAAGCCTTCGTCCACCAAGGAAAGAACCACGTCCCTGGAAACATTGCCGAATCCCCAGACCCCAATTTTGTCTCTTTCCTTGACCCTTTCAATAAATTTGCATGCTGCAATCGGCTGTTCATCCATCTGCGTCCCCCCTTTCCGGCAGCGTAGCTTCAAAGTGAAACTAAACACCCAGCAACTGGAAGTCAATCGCGGCTATGCCATTGACGATTGAGTTCTCCCTGTATATGTTATTCTGAATTTCCTGATTTGCCGAGGCCTTTAATGTACTGGAATAGCCCCCATTGCGTGCAAGGGCCTGTATCGGTATGTGACCATTTGCTGTGATAATACCTTCACGAAATTTTGGGCAACCACCGTTGTTTTGCCTTCATCAAATCCCCAAGTGCCTCTGTTTCATGAGAAAAATGGCATTTGATTCTCTTTAGGGAATTCATGAGACCGGCCAAGCTTATTCAAGTGCAGAAGGTGATGCTGAGGGTCTGCTATGCCATGATGCCTTTGGTATTTGCCTCGGTTTATTTCTTTGGTTGGCGATCCTTGGCCTTGATTGCCGTTGTTTTTGTGTTTGGCATAGCTACTGAGGCGGCCTTCACCTTGAGGCAAGGGAAGCCCGTTACCTCGTCGGTATTCGTCACATGTTTGATCTTCACCCTTTCTTTGCCTCCCACCACGCCCTTTTGGATGGCCATCGTGGGCGTCATCGTGGGGGTGGGCGTGGGGAAAATGGTTTTCGGAGGATTCGGCCAGAACGTTTTCAATCCGGCCATGGTGGGTCGATGCTTCCTCTACATTACCTTTCCCGTTCAAATGACCAACAAGTGGGTGGACCCGATGTGGGGGGGGCTGGCCGGATTGAGCCAGTGGTCAACCTTCCCCGATGCCCTGACCCAGGCGACGCCTATGGTCACATTGCGGGCCGGTTCGGTGATCCCCATAGAACAGCTCTTTTTCGGCTATACCGCCGGTTGTCTTGGCGAGACATCGGCGCTTCTGATTCTCCTTGGGGGCGCTTATTTGATCTACACAAAAGCTGCCTCGTATCGCTTGGCCGGCTCCTGTTTGTTAGGGGGAATCCTCCTCAACAGCGTTCTATATGCCCTCGGAGCGACGACCGTTCCCTCGCCTATACTGAACTTGCTTTCCGGTTCCTTCCTCTTCGGCACCGTGTTCGTGGTCACGGAACCGGTGTCAGGGGCAAAAACGCCTATCGGTCAATGGATTTACGGATTCATGATTGGGGGTCTGACGGTGGTGCTCAGAGGATTTTCCAACTTTTCCGAAGGCATTATGTTCTCAGTCCTCCTGATGAACGCCTTTGTGCCCCTTATGGATCAAACCATCCGCCAAATCAAGGCTCCTAAGCAGGTGAGTGCATGAGGAAGCGTCTTTTCTCCATATTCTACATGTTTGTTCTCACCCTCTTCTTTACCTCGATCGTGAGTGCGGTGAAGGTCTTCAACGAGGCAAAGATCGAAACGAATCAACGGGTCAAACAGCAAAGGATTATCCTTAGCGTTTTGGATATTCCGCTGAAAGACAAGACTCCCGATGATGAATTGATCCAGGTTTTTGCTAAAAGGGTTAAAGCCATCGAGGTCAAGGACAGAACTGTCTATGTGGGGTACGAAGAGGATGGTCATGCCGTTGTAGGATATGCCTTTCCCATAGGGGGGCCGGGTTTTTGGGGGCCCATTTACGGCATGGTGGGGGTGGGTCCCGAAGCGTCCAAGATCCTCGGGATTGCTTTTTACAAGCATTCCGAAACACCGGGGTTGGGAGCAAGGATTTCGGAGTCATGGTTTACGAAACAATTCGAGGGATTGCCCCTTTACCCCATTGAGGGAGACAGAAGAATTTTTTATTTAAAGCCAGAGGGCACGGGGAAGGCGCCCAACGAATTGGATGCGGTGACCGGTGCCACAGGAACGAGTCGGGCTGTGGAAATTTTTGTCAACCGAGAGCTGGACCGTTTTCTGAGGGATCTCTGGGGATCCATTCTTTTTTGAGATATGGTCGTGCGGAAACACCCCCGGAGAGACCGTCCTAACGGAAGTTGGAGACCATGGATATACTCTTGAAGAAAGAAACAGGGACCGCGAAGACTTACAGTTAAGGGGAGTATTTTTTCAAAGAGGTAAATTAGTGTAGGGATAGAGCGACATGCCCAAGCCGCTGAGCGACAGAGAGATTTTCATAAAAGGTCTGTGGAATGACAACCCCGTGCTTCGGCAGATTCTTGGCATCTGTTCAACCCTTGCCGTGACCAATTTGATGGTCAACACGCTCGTGATGAACGCCGGTCTCATATTCACTGTGGCCATGTCTTCTCTCACGGTGTCCATACTCAGAAATTACACCCCCATGAGGATTCGGATGATGACACAGACCTTGATCATCGCCTCTTATGTCATCATCGTGGATATTTCGATTAAGGCGTATTTGCCCGAGGTCAGTGAAGCGCTCGGACCTTACGTGGGATTGATCATCACCAATTGCATTGTCATGGGCCGGTGCGAGGCCTTTGCAAAGAACAACCCACCGTGGGCTTCATTCCTCGATGGGATCGCTGTGGGTTTTGGCTATGCCCTGGTGCTGGCTGCCATTGCTCTTGTGCGGGAGCCCTTGGGGTTCGGAACCCTTTTGGGCTTTAGGATTATGCCGCAAGGCTTTACCCCGTGGACAATCATGATTATGGCCCCGGGCGCCTTTTTTACACTGGGAGTTTTTGCCTGGTTTGTGAGGGCTTTTTTCCCGCTGACCGGTGAGGAAAAGAGATGAGGCCCCAACGCCTTTTGCAAACCGTGCTTTACCCATAAGTTGGCTGCTGGACACAGGGACAAGAAGGGGAGGCGGGGGACTCATCGGGGACAGAAGGGTTTTTCTTACGTTCCGAGGCTCCCGGGCTGGTCTTTTAAGCAACTTATCTGCGGGGGAGTCTTGCCCCCTCCGCGTTCCCCTCACCAAGCTCGGGGCCGCGGTTTCCCCCGCTGATAAGTTGCAAAAAGACGGCGCCCTCCCGCCAGTCACTTCAGAAAAGCCCTACTGTCCCCGCGGAAGTGCTGGTAGAGCCTGCACGGGTTATCTCCCCCTGTGTCCAGCAAAAGATGTGGAGCAGGGTTCGCTTTGCAGAAGGGGGCAAGGGGTGGTTGAAGCGGCGATGGGTGACCCGCTGTGTCACCTTTGTTATGGCTTTGGCATGAGGTGAAAGAAAAAGCATGGTTCAGATCGATTCAGGGACACTTTTCTTTGCAGCGATATTTACGAATAACATCCTGTTGACGAACTTTCTGGGTCTTTGTCCCTTTCTGTCCATATCGAGGGAGGTGAGGTCGTCCCTGGGCCTTGGGGCTGCTGTCGTATTTGTCATGACGTGCACAGCGGTCATCAATTACTTGGTGTACTACCACGTGTTGCTGCCGTTGAACCTGGAGCATTTTCGTTACATCGTGTTTATCGTCATCATTGCCGCTTTTGTCCAGCTGGTGGAGATGACCGTGGAGCGGTATTTTCCGGCTCTGTACTATATGCTGGGCATCTTCCTCCCTCTCATCACCGTGAATTGTGCCATACTTGGCGCTTCGCTGTTTTTGATCATTCGGAATTACACGCTGACACAGTCTTTGGCCTATGGTGCCGGAAGCGGCATTGGATGGATGTTGGCCATTACCGCGGTGGGGGCCATTCGGGAGAAGCTCCAGAAAAGCGCCAAGCTTCCCAAAGGCATGGAAGGGCCGGCGATCACGCTGCTCATCACGGGAATTCTGGCGCTGGCCTTCATGGCTTTCAGCGGGATGATCCACATGCGTGCGAAATGATAGAACTCCGGACAAAGGGCAACGGGCAACAAACGATCTTATGGTTCAACTAATCCTCAGTCTCCTCATTCTCAGCGGTATGGGCGGTGTTCTGGCGCTCCTTCTGGAGCTTGCAGATTCCTATATTGCCGATTACGGAGAGAAGCACATTCTCATCAACGATGAGAAGGATCTTGTTGTGAAAGGCGGGAATCCGCTGCTTTCCACTCTGGGCCAAGAGGGCATCTTTATCCCTTCAGCATGCGGGGGCAAAGGCACTTGTGCTTATTGCAAAGTGAAAATCCAGGAAGGGGGTGGACCTGTGTTGCCCACAGAAAGGCCCTACTTGTCCCCGGAGGAACTGCAGGGCCATGTGAGGTTGTCCTGTCAGGTCAAGGTCAAGGAGGATCTCAAGATTGAGATCCCAGAGGACCTTTTCCTGGTCAAGGAGTTCCGGGTCAAAGTGGAGCGGATTGAGGATTTGACTCCCCAAATCAAAGGTCTTCACCTCAAGATTCTATCCCCGGAGGAGGGATTTACTTTCAAGGCAGGTCAATATGTCCAGCTTGAGGTGCCGAAATACAAGCTGACCAAAGGGAGGGAGTACAGAGCGTACTCCATCTCCTCAGCCGCAGACAAACGCCATGAATTGGAACTCGTGATCACCCGGGTGGAGAAGGGCGCTGTAACCACCTATGTCCATGACTATCTCAAAGCAGGCGAGGAACTTCGGGTGATGGGCCCTTTCGGACAATTCTATTTCAGAGATTCGCATCGCGATATTCTACTCATTGCGACCGGTTCCGGTTTGGCCCCTATCAAATCGATCCTTCACCAAATCGAAAAGGAGCAAATCCAGCGCAAGGCCACCCTCTTCTTTGGCGCGAGAACAGGGCAGGACCTGTATTATCAGGAAGAACTCAGGATGCTGGAGACGGCGATTCCTCACTTTACCTATGTCCCGACACTTTCCCGTCCCACGGAAGGGGAGCAGTGGGAGGGGGAGAGGGGGCGTGTTACGAACCTGATCGAGAAATACATTGAAGAGAATGCGGATCTGGATGTGTATATCTGCGGGGCTCCGGCCATGGTGGAATCCTGTGTTGAGCTTTTGACAAAAAAAGGCATTCCGGGAGAGCACATCTTTTTTGATAAATTCGAATAAACCCGACCGCTTTGACATTTCAGCAGCGAAACTTCTTGAGATCCCCGTGCTACCGTGCTTCGCCCTTCAAAATGCGGTCTATTTTGCAAGAAAATACGTGGTTCACCCTATTTAGGATAGGACAAGTAAGGCGTATTTACTTGTATAGATAGGCCCTCTCTGGTCCGGATTTTTGGGGTTTTCTAACCGTTCACAGGCACAGTAACAAGGAGTCAAAGAAGAGACGAGAAATTATGAAATTCGAACACGACGTGGTCATTGTGGGGGCTGGACTTGCCGGTTTGCGGGCGGCCGTGGAGGTGACCGGACAGGCGGACGTGGCGTTGATCAGTAAGGTTTATCCGACAAGGTCCCACTCCGGTGCGGCCCAGGGAGGAATCGCGGCAGCCCTCGGGAACGAGGAGCCCGACTCCTGGGAATGGCATATGTACGATACAATCAAGGGCGGGGACTTCCTAACCGATCAGGATGCGGCGGAGGTCCTGGCAAAAGATGCCCTTCGAGCGGTCTACGAATTGGAACACATGGGTGTTCCTTTCAATAGGACGCCGGAGGGCAAAATTGCACAACGGGCTTTTGGAGGCCATGCGGCGGATTTCGGCAAAAGGCCGGTTAAGCGGGCGTGTCACGCGGCGGATCGAACAGGACGGGTGATCCTCGACACCCTTTACGGGCAGGCTGTTCGCAAAGGGATCAAAGCCTACGAGGAGTTTCAGCTTCTGGATCTGACCTTACAGGATAACCGCATGGCGGGCCTCGTCGTTTACGAACTGGCAACCGGCCATATTCATATGATCCACGCCAAGGCGGTTCTTTTCGCAACAGGCGGTTTTGGAAAGGTGTTCAAGACGACTTCCAATTGCTTTGCAAACACCGGGGATGGTGCCTATTTGGCCTACCGATCAGGAATTCCGCTCGAAGACATGGAGTTCGTTCAGTTTCACCCAACCGGTATCTACGGCCTCGGCGTCCTGATCAGCGAGGCAGCCCGGGGGGAAGGCGGGATTCTACGCAACGGAAAGGGCGAGCGGTTCATGGAAAAATACGCGCCCTCCCTGAAAGATCTGGCCCCGAGGGACATGGTCTCTCGAGCGATCGCTGAGGAAATCCGCGCTGGCCGTGGCATTGACGGTCAAGATTTTGTTCACCTGGATCTCACCCACCTCGGCAAAGAGCGACTGGCAGAAAAACTCTCCGATATCTCCTCCTTTGTGCGAATCTACTTGGGAATCGACGCTAACAAGGATCCCATTCCCGTACAACCCACATGCCATTACATGATGGGTGGCATTCCCACCAACCTGGACGGACAAGTTCTCAACGAGGAGCAGCAGCCAGTCGAAGGGTTGTACGCAGCGGGTGAGTGTGCCTGTGTTTCGGTCCACGGCGCCAACCGCCTGGGTTGCAATTCCCTTCTCGACCTGGTGGTATTCGGCCGTCGTGCGGGCAGAAAGATCGTGGAGGATCTTTCCAGACTGTCGCGGACCCCTTTAGCTGAAAAACCGGAGGAGAGGACAGTTCGCAGGATCAAGGACATCATGGAAAGAGGGCACGGCGAAAAGGCCGCATCCCTGCGGCAAGAGATGCAGAAGGTGATGACAGAATACTGCACTGTGTTCCGGGATGGAGAGGGAATGGCCACGGCTTTACAGACGATCCAGGACCTGAAGCGAAGATATGAAGGGGTGACGGTGGACAATCGGGGACGCCGTTTCAATACAGATCTTCTTGAAGCGCTGGAGCTGGAATCCCTCCTCCATCTGGCGGAGGCCATTCTTGTGGCGGCCTTGGCGAGAGAGGAGAGCCGAGGGGCCCACTACCGGGAGGATTATCCTGAAAGAGACGACGGGCAGTGGCTCAAGCACACCTTGGTCCAAAAAACGGACAACGGTCCCCGCCTCTTTTACAAACCGGTCACCGTGACGCGCTTTGAACCGAAACCGAGGGTTTATTGATATGAAAATTCAATTCAAAATTTTTCGTTTTGATCCCGAGGTGGACAAAGAGCCGCATTACCAGACCTATCGCGTTCACGCCGATCCCTCCGAGCGAATCCTGGATTGTTTGAACCGGATCAAATGGGAACAAGACGGGACGCTGAGCTATCGAATGTCCTGTGGGCACGGGGTCTGCGGCTCTGACGCGATGAAAATCAACGGCCGCTGCGCTCTGGCTTGCCAGAAACTGGTCAAGGACTATGAGGGCGAAGAAGTGGTTCTAGAGCCGTTACCCTCTTTTAAGGTCTTAAAGGACCTGATTGTGGACCTGACGCCGTTCTTGGAAAAGGTGAACCTTGTACGGCCCTACCTCATGTCTTCCGGCCCGGTTCCAGAAAAAGAACGACGGGTCGATCCGACGGAGAGCCGTCGGGTGAACGAAGCGGTCCGATGTATACTTTGTGCTTGCTGTACGGCGGCTTGCCCTGTCACGGCTGAAAACGAAAGATACCTAGGTCCATCCGCCCTGGTATGGGCATTTCGACACATTTTTGATTCCAGGGATGATGAGACGGTGGAGAGATTGAAGCAGGTAGATTCTCCGGACGGGGCCTGGGGGTGTGTGAATCATTTCGAGTGTACCCGGGTTTGCCCAAAGGAGATCCCTGTCACAAAATCGATCAACACCATTAAAAGGGAAATTCAGAAGGTGCTAGGAAAATAAACCAATATTAATCCAAAGGTTCCACCGGTTAGAATTGAAAAGCTTCTGCCGGTGGATGGTGATTCGCCGACACCAAGAGGTTACCATGAGCAAGCAAGTCCTTTACTCCACCGCACCCGAAGATTTTTATTACATGGATATCAACGTGCCGTGCCAGGCCGCATGTCCGGCTGCGACCAATATTCCGGCTTACATACGGTGCCTGTTCGAAGAACGTTACGGTCGGTCCTATGAAATCAACCAGGTGGCGAATATTTTTCCGGGTGTTCTCGGCCGAATCTGCTCGCGTCCTTGCGAGGACAAATGCCGCCATGGAGAGCCGGAGCTGGGTCGGCCGGTCAACATCTGCCATATCAAACGGGCAGCCTCCGATTTGGGGGAAAAAGCGCCTCCTTCCCAGAAAGGTCCCTTCCCTTCCTTGGGCAAGAAAGTGGCGGTCGTTGGGGCAGGGCCTGCGGGCCTTGCAGCGGCCCATGATCTCTCCTCCGTGGGTTTCTCTGTAACGATTTATGAAGCTTTAGACGACCCCGGAGGCATGCTTCGTTACGGCATTCCGGAATTCAGGTTGCCCCGCCCCATCCTCGATGCGGAGATCCAGCACATTTTGGACATGGGAGCCGTCCTCAAAACAGGGATGCGGATCGGGAAGGATCTGACCATGGAAGATCTTCTCGGAGACTGTGACGCCGTGCTCTTGGCTGCGGGTTGTTATCGATCGATTCCCCTCAATATCCCCGGAGAAGAACTCCAGGGGGTCTATTTGGGTCTCGAATTCATGATGGATGTGTGTCAAGGGCGGCCTTCTGTTTTGGGAGACAAGGTCCTTGTCATCGGTGCAGGATTTACGGCCTTTGACTGTGCGCGCTCTGCTCTGCGGCTCGGGGCAGGGGATGTGACCATCTGCCTGCGGCGCACGGAAGAAGACTTGACGGTGACCAAGGACGAGGTCTTGGAGGCCAAGAAGGAGGGTGTTAAAATCGAGTCACTCATGCTCTCAAGCCGCATAGTGGGAGATAAAAAACTAGAAAGCGTAACGTTTGTTCGGACCCAGCCGGGAGAACGCAGGGAGGATGGGAAAAGAGAAATAACACCTATTGAAGGCAGTGAGTTTATCGTTCCTGCGGATACGGTGATTGCGGCTGTGGGCCAAAGACCTGAGCCGATCTATTTCACGGGCGAGAGGGCTGGCGAGGGACTCCAAGTGACAGACAAAGAAGCCTTCCGCGCTTCGGTGACGGGGCTTTATGTGGCGGGAGATTACATGACCGGGCCTTCCACGGTCATTGAAGCGATCGGCATGGGCCGGAGGGCGGCTGAAAGAATCGCTGAAGACCTGACAGGTCGGGTTTTCAGGGAAAAGGTGGTGCGCCAGGAAGAGGCGCAAACCACGGACAGGGAGCGCACCTGGGATTTCCTGCAGCGACAAGAGATGCCAACCATCGAGCCGGTGGAGGATCGATTCAACTCCCCCGACCTGGAGGTGGAGACGGGCTTCTCTTTTGAGCAGGCCAAGGAAGAGTCGAAACGTTGCTATCTTTGTTACCTTCACTATGAAATTGACATCAGCCGTTGCATTTACTGTCGTTATTGCATCGATGTGGCTCCCCGCGACTGCATTAAACTGGTGGATGAAGTCAAGACCAATGAACTGGGGGCGATCGCCGGTTTTGTGGAAACCACCCGGTGGGAGGACGTGAATGCGATTGTGATCGACAATTCTCGCTGTATTCGATGTGGCGAATGTATGAGGGTTTGTCCGGTGGACTGTATATCCGTGACCAAAATAGAGGTTATGGAGCAGGTTCTTGAAGAAGGAAAGACCAATGAATCCTAGGGAGCATTTTGTTGTCATCGGAAACGGCCCGGCAGGCAATCAGGCGGCAATGAGCTTGGGGGAAAAGGCCCCGGAGGCGCGAATTACGTTGATCAGCAAGAACCATGGAGCCTGTTATCGGCCTCATCTGTTGCCTGAATACATTGGTGGCAAAATACCCGAGCAATCGCTCTATGTATGTCCCGTTGGCACATATAAGGAGAGGGGTATCAAGCTGCGGAGTGGTCAGACCGTGGTCAGGCTGAATCCAAAAGAAAAGGAGCTTATCCTGGACCACAAGGAGCTCGTGCGGTTCAGCGGGCTTGTGATTGCCGTGGGAGGGAAACCCCGCATTCCAGAGCCCATGCTCGTTTTCAAGGACCTCATGTTTACCCTGAAGACATTGGAGGATGCGAAAATCTGGATCGAAAAACTCTCCCATGTCGACTCGGTTATGATGATCGGGGGAGACCTGACATCCCTTGCCGTCACAAAGGCCCTCCTCAGCCTGGATAAAAAAGTGATTTTCATGCTCAATGAAGATGCTTTTTGGCCTCTACGGTGCGATGGGGCACTGTTCGATGAGGTGACAGAGAGACTTGAGGAGCGGGGGGTGGAGGTATTGGCCCACCAACGCATCAGGAGCATTGCCCGCATTGCCCATCACACCTATGAAATCGAAGTGGATAGCCGGAAGATTCAGGTGGGCATGATCGGAGGCTTCTTTGGCCTCGTACCCGATATCCGCTTTCTTGCAGGGTGCGGCCTGCGCATAGATCGGGGGATCCTTGTGGACGAGTACATGAATACCGGCTTCGAGGGAATCTTTGCCACCGGGGATTGTGCCCAAGTCTATCACCCCGAACTCCGGGACTACTGGGTTTCTATCGGGCATGACAATGCGGTCAACCTGGGTCGATTGACTGCCATGAACCTTGCAGGCGGAAGGATACCGGCCCATGTGGCAAAAGAAAAAATCTTCGATGTTCAGGGCATCAAAGTAAACACCTCTTGGTGGACGGAGTTTTAGTGCCTTGCACCATAATTTTGATACCAGACGATTGTGTTTTCGGGTTCATTGCGTGATGGCCCATTCCTTCAAGACGATATCTAAGGGCTTCGGGAGAGGTGGTCTGATCTTTGAAGGTTTAACGGGGTCCCAAATAGGTCGGAACGAGAGATTCTGCTAGGGCTTTCCGGGCGCAAACCCTCAAAGATCAGACCACGGCAGAGGCCAGTGGAATTCTTCTGAGATATCGTCCTTCAGGAACAGGCCATCACGGAATACCAAATCAACATGTGATGCGGGAGTTTTAGAAATGCCGAGTGTCGATCTGACAGTGGAAATATGCGGGATGTCAGGAGACGGTACCATTGCCGCAGGCGGCATCCTCAATGAGGCGATGTCCGGAGCAGGGTTTTCGGTTCTGGCCTTCGACTCATACCCGGCAGAGATCCGTGGGTTCGGCCGATGCGTGACCTTGTCCAGAATCGGTGATGAGGAGATGCGCGCCCTCAGCGACCGGACGAATGTGCTCATTTCCCTTGATGACAAAGAGTCCCAGTCCAGAATCCCTTATCTAGCAAAGAATGGCGTCGTCCTTTTTGACAACAAACCACCGGCCTACGTGGAGGAGGATCAGTCCATTGCAGCCCATGTTGAACCGGATACCTTGCTCTTCGGTGTTCCCTTCGGAGATCTTGCAGCGGGGGCTTCGGGAACCCGGAGAGGTCGAAACCTCACAGCGCTCGGCGCATTTGCCGGCCTGTTCAATGTGCCGCCCGAATTTTTTCATGAAGTGATCAAGAAGAAATTCATGCCTAAAGGCGAAAAGGTTCTGGATGCCAATATGAAAAGCTTCGATGCCGGTTACGGCTATTCCCGAGGTGCCTTTTCAGGCCGGACGCTGAGCGTTTTGGCTCCACCGGAAAAAGAAGCCGCCGAAGACAAGATCCTGCTTTCCGGGAATGTGGCGATTGCGCGCGGAGCGCTTGACGCAAACCTTAAACTCTATTTCGGCTATCCCATCACGCCAGCAACACCCATTATGGAGTATCTGGCTAAAGCGTTGCCGGAAAGGGGAGGGAGGGTCGTGCAGATGGAGGACGAAATTTCCTCTATCGGCGCGGTCATGGGCAGTTTCTATGCCGGGAGACGGGCTATGACGGCCACCTCAGGACCGGGTTTTGCCCTCATGACGGAACTCATTACCCATGGGGTTATGGCGGAGACCCCGGCCGTGATTGTCGATGCCCAAAGGGGCGGACCGGCCACAGGACTTCCCACGAAAACCGAACAATCCGATCTTCACGCCGCGGTATTTGGCGGGCCCGGGGACTCAGCCCGCATCGTCATTGCACCCACAAACGTCAGGGAATGCTACGAATACACGGTGCGAAGTTTTCAGCTTGCTGAAAGGTACCAGGTCCCGGTCATTGTTCTCACCGATTTCTTTTTGGATAACCGAGTGGAAAACGTCAGGGTGCCTCGCGCCACGGAAAAGCAAGTGGCTGATTGGAACGTGTATCCGGGGGATGAGAGTCGAGATCGCTATCGACGCTATCAAAACACAGAATCGGGCATTTCTCCCCGCGCGGTTCCGGGAATGAAGGGATACCTTTTTACAGCAACAGGACTGGAGCACTCTGAAAAAGGGACTCCGGATTACAGCCCTGAAAACCACATGAAGATGACGGAGAAAAGACACCGGAAGATTCAGAGCGCTCTTGGATTGCCTGGGGCTCTACGTTCGGCTCGGCTCTGGAGGCGGTTCTCAAGGCACAAAAAAAGGGTTTAAAGGTGGGCGCTTTGAAGATGACGGCCATTTTCCCGTACCACGTACATGTGATCAGAGCTTTCATGGACAAGTGCGACGAAATCCTGATCCCGGAATTGAACTATGAAGGGCAATTGGCCAATTTAATCGGACACCTTCACAGAAAGGATGTGGTGCGGTTAAACCGGGTGACAGGAATGCCAATGCCGGCGTCCATCATTCTTGAAAAGATACGAATGCTATAACAGTCCAGCCGTATGAAAATTCCGCGGGTGTTGGCCATGGGGGTCTCTTTTCAAAAAGGGCGGGCATCGAGGAACAGTCGTGCAAAAAGGGGTAGCAAAGGCCCCGCCCCAGCGGGACCTCACCCACGGCCTTACGCTGGTTACCAGGCAGCGACTTTTCGTTTTTGAAAAGAGACCCCCATGGCCAACGATATCACCGAGCTGTTTTATAAGGGCAAAAATTTTACCAAATGCTTTTCTGAAGGGATGCTCTATGAAAACGTCAGGAAAGGTTCTGGCAGAAAAAGTTGCCAAGATCAAAGACTCCAAAGTCTTTTCCATTCGATCTGAAAACCTCCCTACGTGGTGCCCCGGGTGCGGATATTTCGGTATCCACCAGGGTTTAAGCCGGGCTATTCAACAGGCTGGCCTGCTTCATCACAGGGTCGTCACAGTTTCCGGTATCGGCTGTGCCGGACGTTATCCTTTCTTCGCCCACACCTACGGCCTCCACACCGTTCATGGAAGAGCCTTGCCTGTAGCCACCGGCGTGAAACTCGCGAATCCCGAATTAACGGTCTTCGCTGTGGGTGGGGACGGAGACGGGCTGGGTATCGGCGGCGGGCATCTGCCCCATATAGCAAGACGAAATATAGATGTGAACTATCTCCTCTTTGACAATTCCATCTACGGTCTGACCAAGGGACAACCCTCGCCCAGTTCGCCGATTGGATTCAAGACCAAGGCTTCACCTCAAGGCAATGTTGACGCCCCTCTCAATGGGACACTGATGGCCCTTTCCTATGGCGCCACTTTCGTGGCCAGGCTTTTTGCAGGGGACCCCGAAGGGATTGCCGATGCCCTCATGGAGGGCATTCGGCACAAGGGGTTTGCCTTTTTCCACGTGTACACCTCCTGCGTGACTTTTGATAAGGCATTCAAGACATGGCCTCACCTCAAGGAATGGGTCCATTCGCTACCAGAAGGCCACGACCCGTCCAACCTGAAGCAGGCCATGAATGAAGCCCTGGATGATCCCTTCAGTTTGGGCATCCTTTACAGAAAGCAGTAGGCAGTAAGAAGTAAGCAGTATGCAGGACAGGTGGCGTTGATGAGCAAATGACCAGTGACAAATGACGAATGACAAATGACGAAAAACAAGAGGACAAGATGCCGAAAAACCTGACACAAAAAATTTTAGAGGACCATCTGGTTGAAGGAAGATTGATTCCAGGTGAAGAGATTGCCATCAAGATAGACCAAACGCTGCTCCAGGACGCCACGGGAACCATGGCTATGTTGGAATTCGAGTCTCTCGGGATTGATTCCGTAAAAGTTGAGCTGGCCGCCCAATATGTGGATCACAACATCCTTCAGAGTGACAGCAAAAATGCGGACGATCACAAATTTCTTCAGAGCGCGGCCGCTCGGTACGGCATCCATTTCAGCCCTCCGGGCAACGGGATATGCCATCAGGTTCATATGGAGCGATTCGGCATTCCCGGGAAAACCCTGCTTGGGGCGGATAGCCACACGCCGGGCGCTGCAGGTGTTTCTGCTTTGGGCATTGGCGCCGGTGGCCTGGATGTGGCCATGGCCATGGCCGGTCGGCCCTATTACCTTCCCTGCCCCAAAGTGCTCGGCGTGAGACTGACCGGGCGGCTTTCGGACTGGGTGAGCGCCAAAGATGTGATTCTGGAGATGCTCCGCCGGCACGGCGTCAAAGGATGTGTCGGTAAGATCATCGAGTACTATGGGCCAGGGGTGGAGAACCTCTCTGCCACGGATCGGGAAACGATCGGGAACATGGGAACGGAGCTGGGGGCGACCAGCACGATTTTCCCCTCTGATGAAAATACCAGGCGCTACCTGGAGGCTACGGAGAGGGGGGAGGTGTGGCGGGAATTGCGTGCTGATGAGGGGGCAACCTATGATGAACACGATGAGATCGACCTTTCCTCCATCGAGCCCCTTATCGCCTGCCCTTCTTCGCCTGGAAATGTGGTCGCCGTCCGCGAGGTGGCAGGCCTGGGAGTCGACCAGGTGATCATCGGCAGCAGCGTCAACTCATCATTTCGCGACCTCATGGTGGTTGCAAAGATCATGGAGGGGAAGCATCGGCATTGGAATACCGCCTTCCACATCAATCCGGGGAGCCGGCAGGTCCTTGAGAACATCACTGACCATGGAGGGCTCATCGCTTTGCTCATGGCTGGGGCGCGTATTCACGAATCCGGTTGCCTGGGATGCATCGGCATGGGGCAGGCGCCAGGTACAGGAGAAGTCAGTCTGCGGACCTTTCCTCGCAACTTCCCCGGCCGATCAGGGACCAAAGATGACCAGGTTTATTTGTGCTCCCCCGAGACCGGTGCGGCTGCGGCCTTGAAGGGTGTTATTACGGATCCGAGAGATTTGTCGGCCGAGATGGGTTATCCGAGGGTCGAGGATCCGAAAAAATACGTGGTCAATAAAATGTCTATCATTTTGCCCTCCGACGAATTGAGGAAAAGCGCCGTGCTGAGAGGGCCGAATATCCGGCCTCTTCCTGATATGACACCCCTGCCCGGAACTCTGAAGGCTGAAGTGGTCATCAAGGTGGGGGACAACATTTCCACAGATACGATTATGCCTGCGGGTAGCAAGGTCCTCCCCCTTCGGTCCAATATCGAGGCCATCAGTGAATTCGTTTACTACCAGATCAACCCCGACTTTTGTAAAGAAGCGAAGGAAAAAGGGGACGTGGTCGTCATTGGTGGGGAAAACTACGGACAAGGGTCGAGCCGAGAGCATGCCGCCCTGGCACCAAGGTATTTGGGCGTGAGGGCGAAAATCGCCAAAAGCTTTGCAAGAATTCATAAAGCGAATCTTTGTAACTTCGGCATACTCCCCCTAGTCTTTAAGGACCCGCGTGATTACGACCGTTTTGAGAAGGGGCTAAAGGTCGTGTTTCCCGACGTCCGGCACCACATTGAAAAAGGGGACACGGAGATACCTGCTGAAGTCGATGGGCAAACCGTATTGACGGTTTTGGAGGTTTCGGACAGGCAGAGACAGCACCTTCTTGCAGGCGGGGCCCTGAACTACGTAAAGCAAGAGTTGTGGGGAGGGTGATTCGTTACCCCTTGAGAATAAGTGGGGGGAGTATTGGTGTTTCCTCCGGGGATGGTGGCAACCCCTCGGCTGGAAAGAAAGCACGGTTTGTCACGGTCGCTGAAAGCGACAAGGTTCTGGAATCGTGCTCGTGCTCAGCGTAGCGGTGCTCGTAATCGTACTCCCAAAAAGCCCATGCCCTCGACGTTCTTGCCAGGTCGATTACGATTACGAGCACGAGCACGACGTCCATGCAGTCGAATTCTATTCGACAGCGGCGAGGCTCTCGAATTGAAGTGGAAGATCGTTCACGGGAGAATTGCAGCAATGGGGTACTGGAGCATCGGAGAACCGGAGTAATGGAGTATTCGAAGACTGGAGTACTGGAAGGACAAAAGATGGAATGATGGAAAAAATGGCTTAAGGGGTAAGGCGCAAGGCATAAGGCAAAAATGTCAAATTCCAAAGCCGAAATGTCAAATGAAATCCAGACGTCAAATGACAAAATGTGGGCCTTGTGCTTTTTTTTAATTTGGCATTTTGATTTTGTCTTTTGTCATTTTGAGTGTGCCTGAGCTGTTGCTTTTGTTCTTGACCCATTACCCCAATATTCCACGTCTTTCGGGAGGTTAATATGGCGGAAGCGGTCAATGTCAAGAACATAGGATTGCGTGGCGTGACGGTTGCTGATACCAAGATCAGCTTCATTGACGGCGAAAAAGGGATTCTCATCTATCGGGGCTACCGGATAGAACAGCTGGCGGAAAGCTCGACCTTCATGGAGGTGGCCTACTTGCTTTTGAACGGGTCATTGCCGAAAAGAGAGCAACTGGTGGACTTTGAGCAGCAGGTGCTTGCCGCCAGACAAATCCCCGAATATGTTTTGGGGAGCCTAAAGGATTGGCCCAAGGACGCAAACCCCATGGATGTGCTGCAGGCTTCTGTCCCCTTGCTGGCCATGGAAGATCCGGATATTGAGGAGGAGACAAGGGAGGCAAACATCCGGATGGCGATCAGGCTCATTGCCCGTTTGCCCATTTTGGTGGCGGCCTGGCACCGCATTAGACAGGGCCTTGATCCTCTCCTCTCAGATAAATCCCTTTCCCATGCAGCCAATTTTCTGTGGCTGCTCCACGGCTGCGAGCCTGAGGAGGAGATGGCCCGCGATCTTGATACCTGTCTTATTCTTCATGGGGATCACACCTTTAATGCATCCACCTTTGCCTGCCGTGAGGTGGTTTCTACGAGAGCCCATATGTATGCAGGGGTGGCGGCTGGCATCGGAGCCCTTTCCGGGAGCTTGCACGGTGGGGCGAATGCCCAGGTGATGAAGATGCTTCTTGAGCTGGAGACGGAAAAAGACATACCGGGGTGGGTGAAAAATAGACTGGACAGGGGCGAAAGAATCATGGGCATGGGCCATGCTGTTTACAGGACCATGGACCCCAGGGCCAAGTTCTTGAAAGATATGGCTCAAAGGCTGGGTGAGAAAACAGGCCAGCAAAGATGGCATGAGTTGTCCATGGCCATTGAAAAGGCAGGCCTGGAAGAGTTCAGGAAAAGAGGAAAAACAGAGATACAGCCCAATGTCGATTTCTACAGCGCGCCTGTTTACCATATCATGGGAATTCCCAGGGATTTGATGACGACCATCTTCGCCATATCCAGGGTGGCTGGGTGGTGCAGTCACATCGTGGAGGAAAAATTTGCCGAAGCTCAGGAGAAACCGGCGCTCTATCGGCCCAAGGCTGAGTATGTGGGTCAGTACTGTGGCCTGATGGGTTGTGAGTACGATCCCATGGAAAGCAGGAAATAGGCGAGAAACGTTGCTTGCCTTGGGGACGGGAAGGCTTTTCTGAAGTGACTGGTGGGAGGGCTCAGAAAAGACCAGCCCGGGAGCCTTGGAACAGAAGAAAAGTTTTCCCGTCCCCGACAAATTATCCGACCGAGCCTTTGACCCCCTCCGTACTGGGAAAATGTGGGAAAGGCTGAGCTTCCGAAACGGGTTGGGGGGAAGCGGAAGGAGGATACCATGAACCAGCGTAGGGAGCAGGATAGCATGGGGGAAGTCCTGGTGCCTGAGGGGGCCTATTACGGAGCCCAGACGCAGAGGGCGGTGGAAAATTTTGTAATCAGCGGTCTCAGGTTCCCTAGGGCGTTTATCAAAGCCCTGGGCCTGATTAAGAAGCACGCGGCCCGCATCAATCGGGATCTCGGACTTTTGGATCCCAAATTGGCTGATGTGATTATTTCCGCTGCGCAGGAGGTCGCGGCCGGGGACAGGGATGAACAGTTTGTTGTGGACGTCTTCCAGACCGGTTCGGGGACTTCAACCCACATGAATGCCAATGAGGTGATTGCCGGAAGGGGTAACGAGCGCCTAACGGGCAAGCGGGGTGGGAAATCGCCGGTCCATCCCAATGACCACGTAAACATGGGGCAGTCCAGCAATGACGTCATCCCTTCAGCAATTCACATTGCGGCCATGACCGAGATCCGAGATCACCTCCGTCCCTCCCTGGAGCTCCTTGCAAGAGCACTTAAGGAAAGGGCGGAAGCCTTCGGCAACGTGAGAAAAATAGGCCGAACACACCTGCAGGACGCGGTGCCAATAAATTTGGGTCAAGAATTTGGTGGGTATGCGAAGCAGGTGGAATTGGGTATCGCTCGCATTGAGGCGGTGGAACCAAGGCTTTGCGAGCTTGCGCTGGGAGGCACTGCTGTGGGTACGGGCTTGAATACCCATCCTGAATTCGCCTCGAAAGTGATTGCGGGCATCTCTGAAGAAACGGGGTGTCCTTTCAAAGAGGCGGCCAACCATTTCGAGGCGCAGTCGGCCCAGGATGCAGCGGTGGAGCTGAGCGGCGTCCTCAAAACGATCGCCGTGAGCCTCACAAAAATAGCGAATGATATCCGGTGGCTTTCATCCGGACCGCGTTGTGGCCTGGGAGAAATCGACGTGCCGTCTCTCCAGCCCGGCTCCTCCATCATGCCCGGAAAAGTGAATCCGGTGATTCCTGAAATGGTCGTGCAGGTAGCGGCTCAGGTCCTGCTCCAGTCCATAGCGCTTTTGGGTGCTGCCGTCATGGCCCTGGCCGAAAAATGTGTTCAAGGAGTACAGGCCAACGGAGAGAAATGCAGGGCCAATTTGGAATGGAGTCTGGCTCTGGCCACGGCTTTTGTGCCTGCTATTGGCTACGATAAAGCGGCTTCGCTGGCAAAAGAGGCCTACGATACGAACAAGACCATCAGGGAAGTGGCTGTTCAGAGGAGGGTACTGCCGGAAAAGGAGATCCAGCGGATATTGGATAAAATTGTAGGAGAAAAAAAGGACGGTTGAAGGCGCTCCCGGTCACTTCAGAAAAACTCACCTGGCTCTATGAGGTGGTCAAAACCGGGGATGCCATCAGCTTGGGCCAGAAGACCGCTTTTTTTCTTGGCGCATGACTTGAAGGAAGGCGCGCACCACTTGGGGGTCAAAGCGGCGGCCGGCCCTTTTCTTGATGTATTCGATCACCTTGTCGGGATTCATGCCGGCTCGGTAGGGACGGTCTGAAGTGAGGGCATCGAACTGGTCAGCCACAGCAAAAATGCGGGCCCCGAGCACAATGTCTTCTCCGGACAAACGCAAAGGATAGCCGGTTCCATCGTAGTTTTCGTGGTGTTGGAGAACAATGGGCGTCATGCTTGCATAAGCGCCTATAGGTTCCAGAATTCGTGCGCCCATCCGGGGGTGTTTGCGCATGAGCTGGTACTCTTCTCTGGTGAGCCTTCCCGGCTTGTCCAGGATGTCGGGGGGGATGCCGAGCTTACCGATATCGTGCAGCAAACCGGCTCTGTGCAAGTCTTCCAGATCCTTTTCGCTGAGCCCCATAACGCGGCCTATCTTGAGGGCCAGTTTGGTTACCCGTTCCGAGTGACCCCCTGTCCACGGGGATTTTGCGTCGATCGTCCGCGCCAGAGCATAGAGGGTTCCCCAGTTGAGTTCCTCCAAATCTTCAATGAGTTGGGCGTTTGATAAAGCGACGGCAACCTGGTCAGCCAGTTGACGGGCTTGCACCCGGTCTTCATCCGTCAAGGTCATAGGGACGCGGTAGCCCAAGGCAATCATAGCCGACAGCATCTCGCCGAGGAAAATGGGCAGAACCAAAAATAGGCTGATGCCGAGTTCTGAGAGGGGTTCGATAAAAGCATAGCTTTCCTTGCTCGTATCGATCAGAAGGTGCTCCCGGTTCACATGGAGCTTGCGCATCTCCGCTGGTTTTAGGCTGATGGGCTCTAAGCGGTATTCACTTCTCGGGTTGTCGTCTTTCACGTACATGTCCCCCCCACCCGTCTTTTCACCTTTCAGGAGGGCCAAGGCGACACAGTCACAGGGGAAAAGCTCGCTCATCCGTGTCAGCACCGTGTATACGATCTTTTTGGTGTCCAGGGCCGAAAGGATAGAGCGGTCAATTTCATTCATAACGGTCATGGCATTGAACTGTTTGCCCAATTGGCCAGCCATGGCGTTAAATGAAGCGGCCAGTTCTGCGAACTCGTCATGGCTTGTCACGGTCACTTTTGTTTGGAAATCCCTGCGGGCAATACGACGTGTTCCCTCCTGCAACTTTTCAAGGGGATCCAGACTTCGCCGTATTTGGTTGAGACTCAGAAGGAGCACCACCCACAGGGTTAGAAGTATAATGAGGGAGAAGGTTTTCTTGAAATCCGCCATGGGCGAGAGAACATTGGCTTTGGGCTCGCTAATAATCAAGACCCAATTGGGTGAAAAGAAGTCGAATTTGGTGAAGAGCGACAAGTACCTTGCCACGTATTCCAAGTCGCCCTGTTTCCACTCGAACTGGCCTGAGTAGGAACGCAGCATCTGTTGGACTTCTTTTTCCGGAAATGCTGGCGGATTTGAGAGGGAGCTGTATAAGATGTTGTTCCCGTGATTAAGGACGAAGAACTCGGTCATGGGCGGTAATGTCCCTTCCTCGGTGCCCAAGAGGTAAGAAGGCTCGATTTGCGCCACCATTAAGGCATTCTCAGGATTGCCGGGGCTGAGGGCGCCGAGCAGAAGGATGCGTTGCCCATTGTTTGGTGTCATCAACAGGGATTTGCCTGAGGCTAGGTGAGATCTTTGTTCCGTGGTCAAAGAAGGCGGTTCCACGGCACCACCGATGAGCGGGGTGTAAGTGCTCCCCGCCTTCATGATACCCAGGGCCATGAATCTAGAACCAAGATTCATGGCAGAAGTGCTGGCCGTTGATAGGAATGGGGGGCGCGGGTTCTGACCCAAGGATGCGGCCACAATCTTCATCTCTGACTCGAGGAGTTTGAGCCGCTCAAAGATGATCACGCCAGCGTCCTTGGCCGCCTGGTACAACCTTCTCTGATTTTGTTCTTCGAGTTGGTCCGTGACCTGATAGAAGGAGACGAGGGCAAGTGCGCTTATGGGGAGAAGAGCGCAAGCAATGAAGAGGATAAAGATTCGGCGTCCGACCTTGCTTCTAAGGAATGCCTGGTCAATTCTCATGGTTCGACAAGCGGATCAAATGCATCCTTTCTTCCTTTTTGCCGGCGTCATTCCTGAGTGCTTCGATTCGCAAATACAATGTCGTATCCTTGAATTTAGAATCTGAGGAATAGCTCCCTCAGCACTGAGTCCTGAGGGAATAAATTGGTCACCGAATTTATGACTCGGTGGACTCAGCCCCACGAAGACGACCGGACGGCCCAGAAATTGTATGGCGTGGTGCGCCCAGCAGGATTCCCTTCGACAAGCTCCCTTCGAGAGCCTCAGGGTCTTCGACAGGGCAAGCTCACGCTGCGACCCAGGAGAATTCACTCCTTACGGGCGACCTGTGGGAATCTTCTGGTGCGCCCAGCAGGATTCGAACCTGCGACCTACGGATTCGTAGTCCGTCACTCTATCCAACTGAGCTATGGGCGCACTCCTCTTTGCCTCCGTAAAGGCTTTGGAGACTCGACTCCGGAGCGCTCTCTGACCGCTTAAGGCCGATTATAAGCAGAGGGAAGAGATTTATCCAGTCTTTTCTTCTCTGTAACCGTTCGGCACAGGGTGGCCGTCCACGTACACGCGACGCTTTTCGTCAAGGCCGAAGCGCCCCCTGGCAATCATCTCCACCGTTTTGGGGAAGATCTTCCAGTCCCCCACTTTCTTGAGATGCTGCTGATGTTCCTCCGCTACGCGGGCCAATTTTGCGCTGTCTTTCAGGAGCGATTCGAGGGGTTCAGGAAGTTGAACGTGGACCGGACTGGAAACGATCAGAAGGGGGCCGGTGTCCACACCCTCATCGGTCCAGAGCGTTGAGGAACGAAGGAGGTGCTCACCGGATGCGATGGCATCCCGGACAGCATGGTCACCGACGTATTTCCTTTTTCCATCAGGTGTGAGGATGGAAAGATCGGCGGGATGGACATTGACGCAGCGGTTTAATGTGATATAGCTCATGTAACCGCCCAAGGCGATCACATCAATATCAAAAGTCTCGATCAGTTTTGCGGCAACCCTGTCGAATTCCCTCCTTGCTGCAAGACCTTCAGGCGTGGCTGCGGATCTTCTGAGTCTCCTCAGTCTGTGAAAAGCCCGTATGTCATAGCTGATGTAAGGAATTCCAGCTTCATGGGCGATTTTTTCGCCGTGACAAGTCCCATCCGACCTGTCGCTGAAGATAAAAACAATTTGGAAGGGGGAGGCACCTTGTTCGGTTTTCAGCTTTTTTTCCCTTTCCATGAGCTTTCGAACATTGGTCCCTGAACCGGACATGAAAGCAGCTACCCTCATGGGGCGTCCCATTCCTCCGGGATCGAAAAGAGGCTTTATCGGCATAGCGAACCCCTCACTCGGTTTGAATTCGAGGGACTGTTGCCCAAATCGGCTTTTGGCCTTAGATACGGGTTCTGATGTCTTTCCCTCAATACCGAGGCTCCCGGCCTGTTCATTTCAGGGCGTTACGGACGGGTGATGCCCGCCCCCTCCCTGTTCCCGGTCCTCACTTAGGGGAATCAATTTCATCGGAGCAATACCCGCCTCTGAAGACTCTCAATAATTGCTTGCCTGCCCCAATGGTGAGGACCGGGCCAGGGGGCCCCCCGTTCCGTAACGCCCTGAAATGACGAAGGCCTCCCACCAGGCATTGCGGGAAAGACATTAGCACCCTCATAATCCTCTGAGGCATGTGGTTTGGGCGAAAGCGCCTCGACATTTGACAAATTTCCATATTAATCAGAGAGTTTCAGTTAAACGCGTATGCAAGGCTTTGCATAAGCGTTTATACTGCAACGGGGCACCGAGATCAAACAAGAAAGGCCATTGCTTTTTTCCATCAGCCATACTGTGAAGGGAGGACCAGTTATCCATGATTGTGAGAAATATCAATGACAAAGAGGTTTTGGAGACGACTTATATCGCCCATGGCGGCGCTGTCGCGCAAATGATTTTGGATCAACGAACCTTGAAGGAGATCGGGTTTCTTGCCATGGCCAGACTCGAAGGGGGAAAAACCATAGAGGCCCACATCGACCCCATGGAGGAGATATATTTCATTCTGAGCGGGGAAGGGGAAATGACCGTGGACACCGAATCAAGGCCTGTACATCCTGGCGATGCTATATGGGTTCCGGCGGGTTCGTCCCACAGTCTGACGAATTCGGGAACCGAAGACTGTATCATTCTCGTTGTGGCATCTCCCAACTGGTAGTCTGTTTCAAATGAGATCAATGAAAAA
>SMTZ1_10001501_pt1 | contig 28320 bp, 46 predicted proteins | sample DeeMarSWOR136_30_FD_25667 | JGI IMG/M metagenome (IMG submission 25667)
TCCAACAACCGCTCCAATAACGCCAAACACTGTTTTCATGCGCTTACCTCATACAATTACCAAGTTCGTTCTCCACGTGTATCCTTTTTGAATTACACGAGACACAGATAATTCTGACATTACTCTCTTCATAATGTCCGTTATTCTCAACTCTGTCTATGCTCTTCTTGCGTTTCCAAATCTCATAGTCAAACTCAACACAACACAAAGGACAAATCTTAGCATTATACACCAATGTCAGAATAAAATCAAAAGAAAGCAAATTGCGAATTCCTCGTCCACCATACCTCGGATACTTTGGGTCGCTTGGGTTGTTACACCTACCATTTATATGGCTCCACATCTTCTGCGCAATGCTATAATCTGTACCTCTGCGTTTCCTGTTGTAATTTTGATATGATTGTAGAAACCGCTCCTTATTCTTCTGTTTTGACTTTCTAGCCCATGCCTTATCCTTTTCGCGATTGTCACGTTTATACTTGCGCTGATATGTATTACGATGTACGCGAACACACTCTTGGCTACAACATTTTTGCCTGCCCCAATTCTTAAATTCTTGACCACATATAATACAAATCTTCATATCGTTTCCAATATGCCATTAGGGTGTAATTTAAGAAATTTGCGGCACGTATATGATGTCCCTCCACGCTGATTAATGTCGAAGGGCTTGATGACACAGGCAATAAGCACATCAGAAGCTTGAGCTATTAAATCATTGCGCCGAAAGAACTTTTTATATCCAAATTCTCTTTCACCAGGAGGAAACATGAGAATAGGAATTCCTTCCTTTCGCGAAATTTTTAACGCAAAAGTATCTCCGCCTTTTTGGCAGTCGCCGGAACAAAGCCAATCACCAGACTCATATATGCAAAAGAATTCTTCACGGACAAGATTGAAATCATCCGACCCATTTCGGCTGTGTGTCCCTATGATACCAATAACTTTGCCCTTGCCTTCGAGGTGCATTAGTGCCTCCAAATCTATTATCTCGAATTTTACGAGCGGATTCGGCGCGCTGCCGATCCTTTAGAATTTCTTTGATACGTGTGTCAGCCCGCATATGGTTTGAGAGAATAACCTTACCGTCGCAGTAAGGAACTATCAGTGTCGCCTTCTTTAACGCCTCCTGCTTCATCTTTTCCATTTCGGCAATGGCGATTTTCATGAGTCCTCCTTGACACCCATAATATCTGCAATACCGTGGTTGAACATTGCGTCATTTACTCTGGAACGCAACTTCTTGATATCAGGCGGATCAAGCTCATCTTGTAATGTTTGGAACGATGCCTCCATTATCTCACCTACACCCATGCCTCTGTGGCCATCTACACGAGCAACCAATGGCAACATATCATCGCCACCGCGCAGCTGAGCAGTTACAATAAATAATCTGAATTTATCTTTGCGCTGAAGTTGTCGCTTATTGAAATTGTCAATCCAATCACAGAATTCTTTCCTGCTGTTCTCTTCGAACGGCTTCCAACTAATGCGATCCAGCCAAACTCTCACAAGATTACCATTGTCTTCAACGGTAAGATCACGAAGTGACATAGGCGGAGGGTACACACGTTCTTTCGGATTACTCATTATAAATCTCAGTCAACACTGCTTCGCACCAATCACGCAATTCTCTTAAGGCGTCTGGCGTAAGCTCTACTTCTACAGCCTTGCCAGATCTCTCTCGAACATCGAGAAATGCTCGGTCACCAGAAGCAGCAACTTGCCCCATAAGTGAATCGCCATATTGATCCTTGTAATGTAAACACAAATGCTCCATGGTTACTCCGCTGGTGCCGGGATCGTTTGTGACCCAATGATATCACCGTCTTGGACAGCAACCTCAAGCAGCTCAGTCGGTGCCTCAGGAAGATAGTCGCGGAAGTCTATTCGGTATCTTTTTTCAAGCTCTTCAAAAGAGATTAAATGCCATTCAGTTCCGCCGTCTGGACTACATTCCCAAGAACCACTTTCCCACACTGGTCTGCTTCCAGTGGCGATGAAACAATGATCTTCATATCCGAGCGAACGCTGAAGCCAAAAAATATCATCCACTGCAAACCTCCTATCTATCATTTGTTTTTCTCGCGTTCATTTCCTGAACTCTTTCCAAGTATCTGGAAAACCAATAATCCCGCTCTTTTTCTGTTTCCAAAGCTCTTACATGAACAGCAGTTTCAAGTCTCCGAATCCTTTCACTGAATTTGAATGTGCGGAGCCTTTCACGAAAATATAAATGCGCGAAAAGAAAGACTACTCCACACAGTAAAAGTCCAATCACACCAAGAGAACTAATGGCGATGTCTTTTTCAATCATATGCCCTCCGGAATCGCAACGGGAATGTAAGTCATAATCAAGCCATTATAATGTATCCCGATTATTTCACATTTCTCAAACGTAACCGAAAAGAGATCAATGCCCCATTCATCCATACTTTCTTTGACGAGTTGAAGTTTTCTTTCAAAAGGACAGCCAACCGGCGCGGTAAAGCTGATCTTCAAATATGCTTTTTGGCCCGGTCGATTGGGATCCGGGGCTCTTAAGTCAGCAGTGTAAAGTTCTTGTTTTATAAAATTCATAAGTTACCTATGTAAAACAAGCCCAACATTCGTGGTCTTCATCCCAATGCCATCCAGCGAGCTTCTCCATGGACTCCCTATCTTCTACCGACATCACATCGACCGAAACTTTGAAGTCCGTATAGATAACCTCATGGGCGGCATAGAGTTCATGCTTTGGGTCGAGTTGTTGATATCGCGATAAAAGATTGACGCCAGCTAAAAATGTTAGCATTTCAGTACTCCAAAAATCTATGGATTGCTTCTCGAAAACCACGCGCTGCGGGGGATTCTATCTGCATAACATGGTAAGCACCCCAAAGAAGAAGGGCACAGGTACCCAGTGCGAGAAGTAGTTTTTGCCAATCTCTCATGATCGAGCTCTTATCTTTTTCAATTCAGCGATAAGTTCTGCTCTCGATATGCAAGGTTTGTTTTTGGCAATGCCTTCATAGAAGCGAATCGGACAGCGCCGGAGCAATTTTCGCGCCGTTGACTGTTTAATCTCTCTCATCTCTGGCTGATTCTTACGTTGTTCGTTAAGAGTTCCCATACAATACCAGCCACCTTTGTTCCTATCTTTCTTCTGCCTAAGGCTATGAATGGAGCCAGTCGTGATGAATCCATCTCTACGTCCGACCTTGAAAATATTGATCTCAAAAGTTGGACAGCGATGCTCGTCATCCCAAAAGTTAGTTCGAAAAAATCGGTACCTCTTGTTCACAGTTCTAACTCCTTTTATTCTTCCAACCCAAGTTCAGCTTCTGCCGCTTCGGCTGAAATAACACGACCCTCACGAATGTCGTTCATGCTTTCTTGAACCAGCATATAATTAACATAAGCACTGGCAAGTTTCATTTCTATCGCTATCTGCCAACCAGGGAAAAATTCGGCACTATTGGGCAAGAAATCCTCAGGCCAAGTTCCAGTTAATTCAAGATGGCGATACGCTTTTATATGCTCAATATCGTTTGGATCAAAAAAGTCTACAATAGTCATAAATCTAATGTCTCTCGTTCTTCTATGGTAAACTTCGTTAACATTCCCCAAAATGTTTACATATTAATACTCTGCTAAAGCTTTAATCAGCACGATATTTTCTTCAAGTACATCAACAATATCATCTGGCGTCATGTTGTTCCAACACTCATCGGCAACAAACTTTTCAATGGCTTGGCGCCGATTCATTGCTCGACAGGCTTCTTCGGCCTGTTCCTTATTTTCGAACAATGTTCCATCTGGGGTTCGATATGCGGTTACTTTAATTACGCCTTTGGGTTTCTGTTTCGTTTTCCGTTTCATGTTGCTTTCTCCTAATGGTTTGAGCTGTTTTTATTGCGTCATTTAGATGTGCCCAAAACTGAATCCAATTTGACATATCTGCATGGCTATCACAATTTGCAATGATATGACAATGTATAGATCCTTCTATAAGCCGAAGCTGCATGATCACCTGCTGAATCCATATATCAAAAGAACATATGTTAGACGTAGACAAACGATGCCTTCTTCCGCGCTTTATGTTTTATGCGAATACATTATCACGATTTTCGATATAGAAACGTACCTTATTCGTGTCTGAGGTCCAGGGTATCCAAGTATCCTGACCAACATCGGTCCAAACGACACCTATTACTGCACCTGAACGGACAGTTCGAACCTTGCCGCTAAAGATTCCCTCTACGACCTTGGTTCGATGTTTCTGCACGATTTCAACCCTAACCCAATCGCCCTTTTTGGGATAGCGTCCATGATAAATGTCACCCATGTCTAATTCCCTGTAAAAGATTCGACCCACTTAATACAGTCACCAAAACCAAAAGCTTGTTGTGACACTGCACCAGTGGCAATAGAGACTTTGAATTTCTTTACGCGCTCACTGTTTTCAAGCAAATAGATAATTCGAAAAACGTGAGTTTCATCAACGGCAATAGAAAAAACTGAATTATCATGCTCAAGAATAGAAATCAAATACATGATCACCTCACAATTGATTTTTAATCTACATAAAATCCGTAATCGACCTCTACTTCATCGATGAGATCAATTAAACAGTTTTCGAGTTCTTTAAAAAGAGGATCTTCTTTCAGGAAGCTATGTTCACCTATACACACGCACTCGATGATTCGTTCTTCATCGAATTCATCAGGATAGCATTCCTCCGGTGGTCCGTAATAGTTCCCAGGTAATGATGATCCAGAACATCTGAATGTAACGATAACTTCAATAGGATCATCAGCGAGAAATAGTCTTAGCTTCTCTGCAAGTTCATCTGAAACAAGTCGTGAACCAATCTCGATTGAGTCTCCAAAATTATTGATCTCAAATGAATGATCAACATCAAAGTCCCAGGTCTTCATAATAAACCCCACCCTCACAGATATCCTTCAAAACAAGGCTTATGAAAGAAAATTCATAGAATGAGACGAAAAAGATTAAAATTCCGTCACAAGCCTTGTTTTCAAGGGTAAAGATGTATGGCTCTAAGTTTATAGGTGATAACCCACAACGGAGGTAACATGGCGAAAAAGAGACGTTGTAGCGAATGTGACGAGGTCTTTATCCCGGCAAAGCCGAATTACAAGTATTGTGATGAATGCCGAGAAGAAGTTTTCGCGCGCTTCAAAAAGTCAAAACAACACAAAGCCGCTCAAAGCGATGAAGCGCCACAGCGAAAAGTCCGTAAGGTTGGCTCTAAGTTTGGAGCTCGTAAGAAGTTGCGTAAGAAGCTTAGCAGCGATCAACCTGTAAAGCGGACTCTTGCTAAAGAGTCCCCTGCAAAAATCAAGCCAATAGGCCGAAAAGCAGAAGTGCGCCTATCATTTGAAGTTGAGGAAGCTTGGTTGACGCAACTGGTTGCTCCTCTTGCCAATCAGATTGAAGCCTTGGTCGTTAGCGGCAAGCCAAGTACTGCTGAAATCGAGGTAAAACGGCTATCTGCACGCCTTCGAGATATGGAATATGAGCTTGGTCAACTTCGAAAAAAGCTCACCAGCGAAAGCGAAGAAGACTCAAGTGACTCCGTGGATGAAGGAGACGATCCTGATTTCGAGGACGAGGTCAAAGAGGACGCCGAAACGGCAGAAGATAAAGACGATCTCGAATCTGAGAACGAAGAAGAAGACGAGTTCGAAGATGATCCCGAGGATGATGAGGAAATCGAAGACGACGACGATACTGTTGACCTTTCCGATGAGGATAAGGCTGACGAAGACGATCTTTTCGAAGACCCTAGTATCTGAGGATTAATATGCCACCAAAGGGCAGATTTTACAAACCACGTATCTCCCTCGTTCACTGGCTTATTCATCAAAACCCCGAAACACAGTCAGTCAAAGTTGGTGGCATTGAATTAAGTGATCATGACATGGTAGACAAGGAGGTCCTGGTCCGCTGGCCTGATGGTCATGAAGAAGCTGTCGCAGTTGACCTAGGCCTTTTTGTTGACGGCAATCAGATCTGGAAACCGTGCTTTTTGAAATCTATTCATGGGGTTGAGATTTGGTTTTGCTTTGATCAAATGAGAGCGATTAAGGTACCGAAATAAATAGCCTATCTGCTGAACAGATCTATGATGCAATTAAGGCGCGCTGCGGCAGAATGAAATGTTACGAAAATGTTGAATTACGCATTGATAAAGACACATTTGTCAGAATGTAGACTAATGCGCGCGTGTGTGCCTTCTGCGGAGGAACATTCATTAACGAAGGAAAATCAGTCCATCGGCGCAGCTGTATCCAACATTACATTGTCAATAGTATTCAATTCGTTCATGAACGGTGCCATCGGAAATGGCATGGTGCTAAGCGCAGCGAAATAGCGAGAAACAAGTGAAAATGCAGATTTCGCGTTAGAGCCATTCTCCGTCATTCTGACGGACTTCGAGGTTAACATGACTCAAACCATTCAGAAAAGATTTGGAACGATTCTGGAAGCTCTCACGGCTTCTCAGAGCATTCTACAAGGAACATGATGACGTCAGTTCACACCAACGCCAATACATGTGCAAAATGCGGAAATTATGTCAAAAATATGGACAGTTTTGTAATTTTGGTAGATAATAGTGGAAAAATGTATGGCATGTGCAATTATTGCTGGCATGGAGTAGGTCCTGCTATCAGAGACCTGCTTTGCGCATTGGCTATAACCGTCAAGCGAATTAACCATTAAGAGCAGGCAAAATAAAATGCTGGAAAGAAATATTAAAGCCCACGGTGTAAACCCTCAACCTACTGCTTGTTCAGCATCGTGGGCTTTTCCCCCTATTTTGAAAGAAAACATTCTTTTACCCTTAATGATAAACCAATGGTTATAAGGAACATGATGTTAATTTCGCATCATGATGTTTTTAGAAAACCATTAGTTCCATATGGAATCTAAATTACACTAGATGGAATCTAGATTACACAATATTATAATTTTACCCTGTAAAATAATAATGAATTTAGATAAAAAGATGACATAGTGGAATCTAGATTATACTAGGTAGAATCTAGATTACACTAGATGGAATCTAGATTACACTAGATGGAATCTAGATTACACTAGATACTAGATGGAATCTAGATTACACTAGATACTAGATGGAATCTAGATTACACTAGATACTAGATGGAATCTAGATTACACTAGGAACATAATGTTTATTACACATGAAGAGAAATTATGGTAGGTACCTCAGAAGCTTTACTTCCACTTGAATGCTACTTGCGGCATTTTGGCGAAATGGTACGACAAAGATACAAGCATTATAAAATGAAGCGATACGACATGGATGATCTTGAGCAGGAGGCCAGATTAACGATAATTAGAGCCTATCCACGTGCGCAACTCAGAGCAATCGAAGGCGAGCTTTCATGTCCGAATGCTTATTTTGGAGCTCTTGTTTGGGGCGCCTTAAAAAATTATTTCATTCGTCATGGATTTATGGTAAGTGCGAAGAATAGCACCGTTTATCAGAAGTATAAAGGGCTATTTCACAGGTGCTTCATGTTTGGCAGTATTAGCAACGACACCTCGGAGGCTGTAGCTGGAAGTGGATTGGCATTTTCTGATAGAACTGGTGAAATTAATCTGCGGATAGATATCGAAACTTTTTGTAATTCGCATGATAGACATGGCATTTTGCAACGCCGCATAGAAGGCTATTCGATAAAAGAAATAGCTGCCGAGATAGGAATGGATTATAAACGTGTTTCCAAGATGCATGTTTTGCTTAAGCGGAGGTTGTGGGAGTTTTTAGAACAAGAAGCTTAAATGTTCTGTCCTAAATTATGGAACAACAAACCATCTTGTGGAACAATCTTGGGACAATTGGCTCAGGCTGGGACAATCTTGGAACAAAATCCAGGAGGTTAAAATGGCTAAGAAAGTCGGAGGAAACCCCAAAAGCGGCGCTAGACCACAGCAAACATGCCCGAATTGTGGCGGAATAATGGAGATCGTTGTCTTGAGCAAGGGTCGAAAGGTACAATGGTACTGTGAAAAATGTGGACATCATATGCCGAAAATGCGCGGGAATATGGAGAACAATAATGCTAAGCAACTCTGATAAAGAGCTACTGGATATAATCGTTGATGTTTTTATGATAGGCCATGATTCTTTTGTTGTGGCCGATAGAGTCTCTGATCTCGTTTTTGAGGCTGATGGGAGCAGGCTTGAAGAGCTTTTTAAAGCGATAGCCGAAAGTATTTCAGATGATATGAAGCGATTTCTCCTTGATAGAGAAGATCCGAATCAAGTCGAAAATATCAGCATCGCCATCATGGATTATGACGAAATGACAGATGGACAAAAGCTCAAGCAGTTAGAGCGAAAACAAAAGCCTCTAACTGTAACGGAGACATTCTTATGGCTCGAATTAAAACATCGGGAACAGCCGGAAGAATAACGGTGGTTGTCAGCATGCGGGATTCGTCAGTTCAGTCAATAGCCTCGGTAAACAAAATGTGGCCGCTTTTGCGGTCAATAGCGACTAGTATCGTTAAATCTTGGCAAGAGATTGTGGAGCTCAAAATCACATTGACGATTGAGGAAGCCAAGTCAGAAGCCAATCGAGGAAACGATTGGGGAAACAAGATCAGTGGAATACAAGCTGAAATCAATATCGCGATTGACAAACTGAATGGCTATATTCAAGAAGTTGAGGCCTTAGGTGGATACATAGAAGAATTTAAGCGGGGGATTATGAATTTTCCGGCGCCGAGTTCAGAAATCTTCCATAATATTATCGCGCCCAGGAGAATCATGCTCTGCATTCAACCAATAATAGAGGACCAAGTCATGTATTTCCATGAAATCGATGAGTTCTTCAACGATAGGTTAAAAATAACATTATGAAGAGGTTTTAATGTGACTTTCCCTTGTTTTCAGGGGTACTATAGAAGGGAGGAGATCCCGGTACATTATGGCCTATAAAGTATGCCTTTTTTATGATCGTGACAAGATAGTCGAACAAGACAAAACGTTTGCGCACCATGAGGACGCCCTGGAGTGGCTTATTTGGAAAAGAACAAAGCTTCCGACATTATTCGGAGCAGTAGTTTATCGACACGAACGATATCTAGGCTTTTTTCTTGAACATGAAAGTTGGAAAGTCTTTAAATTTGTTGAGGACCTTGAAAGGTGGGCAATCGTAATCCAGGGGCGCCCGCCGCTGATATCGTATATCGATGACTTTAAAAAAAATGATACGAGTCTAGTTTTCGATGACAAATTGGGATTTCAAATCAGCGAGCTTAAACTCGTTCTTGTTTATACTGGGGGCTTGCCACGTCGAACGGCAATGGCCTACATTCTCCACGAGATAGGGCACGCTGTTTTCGAATTAGAAACAAGACTTTCATATGGGTTATTCACTCTTAGGCATGAACTTGAGGCCTGGGAGTTTGCGGTAAACAACGCTGAAGCAGCCGGACTAGAAGTGACCTACGTTAGACGTGTTGCAAAGGAATGTCTTGATACTTACCTAAATGAAGACGGTTGTGTTGGTACCGGAATGGCAAAGAAGTATTGGTGGGGTCGTTACAGAAAGTTAACCAAACAGTCACACAGACTGGAAATTAAGTAATGGAGGATCAAATGGCAAGAAGACAATGTCCGAAGCACCCGAATTACCGTGGACTCCGTAAGCCAAGGGCCAAAAAGAACGGCGGAGAACCGTGTCCTATGTGTCTTGAGGTTTACGAATCCGTTTTTGGTCAAGGAGTACGTGAGAAAAAGCAACCATATCGGCGACGTAAGCACAAGACAAATATCGAGCCGATACAGGAAGCTCATCAGAACGTAACTCCTGCTGAAATTCTTGAGGAAGAGCCGGAGGAAGAAGTCGCCGAAGCTGCCGACCTATCAGGGTATCTCATGGGCGTAGACGAGGCGGTAGAAGCAAGTCTCAAGGATAATGGCAATGAAAAGGAACAAAATCAAGAAGATGATGAGGAGGAAGGGTGCGATGATTGCTCTGATAATGAAGAGCTAGAAAAGCTCAAGAACGAGACCATTGAAGATCTCATTGCCAAAGAAGGCTGGGATCTTGAGGAGGAAGGCGATAGCAAGCTCGACTTCGGCGATGATGAAAGCGAAGAGGAAGAAGATGATGAAGAGGATGAGGAGGCGTAGTGAGCGTTCTCATCCCTGGTGACCGTCTCTGGTCCGGAATTCCTGGACCAGAGACGGCCATTTTGCCATGAACATGATTTTTTCTGAGCGCAATCGTCGGACGGTGCCCGATGAGTATCAAGAAAAAAGATACCTGGATTACAACAATCGCGCTTCGAATGCTTTTAAACCCAGAGTGGTATAAACCATCCGATCCATGGCGTGGATATATTGAGTTTTTACGACGGCGATTGACTTCCAAACAATACTATATTAAGAAGCATCATAACGCATTGGAAGGCGTATCAAAAACGGTCATAGAGGTCTGGAGACGTGATAGAGCCACTAGCAGCTAAAATGGTCATTGACGCACCCCAGCATATTCTTTTGTCGATCCATAACATTGGTACATTTCTGGCGCTAGTTGGCCAAGAGAAATTTGTCAAGGCGTTTGTAGCCAGGTTCGTTCAAGAAGAGGGAAAACAAAATTGTACGAAAGAAGAGCTCGCACGAGTTAAGGGAATAGCAGAACTTACTTATAATGATCTTCTCCGGGTCAGTAAAACCGTCCTTGACAACATGTCTCTCGTGGGCTTGTTTGATGTATCCATCGATTTCAAAAAATCGCTTAACCCACCGGATATAAATAATGGAATCGAACAACAAAAAACGGCACATGATGATGATCTTTTTGGTGGTCTAGATCTTCCGGGTTTTAAGTTAGATGGTTAAACGCTTAGTGATACTTAATGCTTCTGGGGTCATAACCTGCTTGCATTGCAAACAAACATTAAGATATGAAGCTGGACGCAGCGGACGATGCGCTTGTGGCAACCTAATAATAGTGGGAAGCTGCCTCTATGATAATGATGGCGATCATCAGTATTCTGTTGTTCCTGATACATACAGCAAGGTTGCAAAACGGAATATCCTTGTTGACCTTGACAAGACTCTTTGCTTAACTAATGAGTACCCATTTTTAGGAAAGCTAAATAAACCACTTGTCGACGTACTGAAAGCATTACATGTGGCCGGATATAGAATCTTAGCCTATAGTTGCCGAACAAATCCAGAAGTTGTTGGCGGCGAACAAGAAGCTGCATGGCACAAGGAGCGAATCCAAAAATTTCTGAATGATAATTGTATTGGATGGTTCATAACCGTATATGAAGGCATAAAGCCATATGCTGCTATTACAATCGATGATAAAGCTGTCGGTTATCAGGCTTTGGTTAGTATGTTATTGCTTGGAAGGCATGCGTTATCGACATGCCATGGAAGAATTCGATGAATCTTAGGAGGTCGAGATGCATCCATTGCTCGCACTCGTGAAGAAGATCGGTCACTTTGAATTCGCATTGTCGATACTAAAGGCAATGCGGACAAAGATCGAGGATAAATATGGGTTTCCCAATAGAATTGGGAAGTCTTTTGAGGATGGATACAAAGGTGTGTTGGCCGTTGGAGAAGCTGGTAGCGGCAAGACCGAAACACTAAAGAGAATCTTCAATGGACTGCAATTAAACAGGCTTGGTGTTAACGGACGTGCGGTTGGCGTGTGGGTTCCATCTGGAATATCAACTGGGGTTGGTCTGTTTGAGTTGCTTACGGAGCATCATAGTGCCGTCATAGTCATAGATGAATTGGATGCCAACACGAAATTGCATGTCAATATTCTAAAGCAAATAGCATCCGGACAGATTTGCCGCATGAAGCATCAAGAGATAAACCCAACACCATTCGATGGAATACTGCTTGGTGCTACAAATGGTATTCCGTTCAATGCAAGGAATACGAGTCATTTACTGGCCATGCTGGAGCGATTCACTGTCGTTTATATTGAGAGCAAACAAAATGCTGAATACTATATTCCAGGAAAATATCACGCTTCAGATATCACGAAAGAAGAATGGAGTCACATTATAAGGGCTCTGAAGTCACCTTGCAATCATGCTCTCACTGAACGAGAACATGCAGTAGCAAAGGCATTTTTTGAAAACAAGGCAAAAGAAAACCTAGATCCCTCAAAGGCGCTTTTCCGGCAAGCAAATGATGTTATGGATATTTTTCTATTTCTAAAGCGCTTCTGTCAAGTTAGAGACGTCACCGAACATCAAGATATTCTTGGCGTGGCCGCGTTGCTCGTAAAGCACACCGTTCACGTAAACGCCGCTAAGTTGCTGGCAATGGATCCTATTGAGCGGGCCGTGTACAGATTCATTGATGACGAGCGAAACGGATCAACAAGCCTTGGTGATATTCTTGAATTCTGCAGCCGCCATGGTGTTATGATAAATGCGCGCTCGACACGAAATTTGCTTAGTAAAATGGTACGCGCGAGGATTTTAAATCAATATCTTGGTAATACTTATTCAACCAGAACGATTGAACCGAAATCTGAGCATGTATCGGAAATGGCAGAAGTGTTACAAGGAACGCCATGAAACGTAAATTCGATCTTAGGCAGTGCAGTCTTTGTCCATTGGGCCACAATAAAGCCAATATAGTACTTGGTGAAAAACATTTTGTTAGAGGGCGTTCAAGAATTTTCTTTCTTGGTGAGGCCCCTGGACACGATGAAGACCAGATTGGTAAGCCCTTTGTGGGCCGGGCTGGGCGCCTTTTGCGGAATTGTATGCAAAATGCTGGAATAAACTCGTATTATATCTCGAATGTTTGTTTCTGTCGTCCGCCAGATAACCGTGCGCCTACTGAAATAGAAATGATGATTTGCGGACACTATACATTACTGGAATTGACTGTTACTCAACCACATTTAGTAGTGGCGCTTGGCAAAACGGCAACAGATTTTCTCAAAACCTTTCATGTCGCCAAGCCTTCGTATTCAGAATTACGTACAAAAAAAGCTTGGTCAATTCATATTCCCACAACTGGACAGCAAGTAATTATAAAAAGCATTTTTCATCCAGCATATTTGCTTAGGAATAAGGGACTAATCCAGGCCTATCGTAATGAATTTCGAAAGATAGGATTGCTTGCAAAGCAGATCTTGGAGTCGGAAACATGAAGCAAGGATTAACGTACGACAATATATTACTTCGACCTCGCTATTCCTCAATTATACATCGAGATAGCGAGGTTGATCTTACATCATACGTTACCCGCCATCATAAATTACGTATTCCGATCATAGCCGCCAACATGGATACTATCTGCGAACACGATATGGCAGTGGCAATGGCCAAATACGGAGCTCTTGGAATTGTCCACAGATTCTTGGATATCCAAAATCAAGTAAACAATCTTACATCAACACAGGCTGTTATGCCTGGTAGATTGGTGGGGGCCGCCATAGGTGCTATTGATGACTGGCGCGAAAGGCTCGAAGCCCTTGTCATGCAAGAAGTCAACATTATCTGCCTTGATGTAGCACACGCTGATCATGTTCTCGTACATAGAGTATTGAGGACAATCCTAAAGGACTACGGTTATGGTAGACGATGGGACCTGATAGTCGGCAATATAGCAACTAAAGAAGCGGCACAACGACTTAAGGACGAGTTTTTGGGTGTCATAGATGCTGTTAAGGTAGGCGTGGGGCCTGGATGTAAAAAACGAGGTTCTCGTATCTTGATGTCAAATGGGTTTTATAGAAATATTGAAGATATAAAACCTGGTGATAGGATAATCAACAAAAATGGTCAGCCAATTAGTGTAATAAAGGCATTCTGTACTGGCAGACGCAAAGTTTGCGGGGTACGTCATAATAAGTTCCACAAAGATGATATGGTGACACCAGACCATCAATACTGGAGTGGCGATTTGTCAACATGTTCACCCGATACAATAAGAACTAATGGATATACTAAACTGCTTGACCGTCCTAATCGCAATGGAGAGTTAAAATACAAATGGTTACCAATCGGAGACGAAATAAGAAAAACACTATTGTTGCCACGATATATTACGTTTGAATTTCCTGAATCTTTTAACATACATCTAAAAAACAGGAATCATGGTCGTGATTTACATCTTAAACCTTGTTATAATTTAGGTTATATTTTTGGATTTTTCTTAGGTGATGGAACTTCTTCATGTCCAGTGTACAAAGGTAATCGGCGAGGGTTTGTACGATTTTCAGTTGGTGCAAATCAAGAAAAGATAACTGACAAATTAATGACTGTATTAACAGCAGCTGGACGAGAAGGAATTAAAGGATTAATATCGCCGACACTAAGAAGAAACAAAAATATCAATATTGTGACAGTAGGACATAAACCGTTCGCTGAATTCTTATCAACCTTTGGCAAGCACACCAACAAACATTTGCCTGAATACTTACTTGTTGACAATAAAGAATATTTGCAAGGGCTTTATGATGGATTGTTGGATAGTGACGGACATTATGATAACGATGGAAGAAACACATTCACTAACACAAGCGGACAGCTAATTGAACTGTTTGGTGTCATACACTATATTTTGCACGGACATTTTCCTGAATACAGGCAACACGGTATTAATTCCTCAAACAAAGTAAGTGGTGTAAATATGGCATATAGATGTAGAACATATCTTTCTGGCGAAAGACGTCTTACACAAGATTATGAAATTGTAAAAATTCTGAACATAGAAAAAGATATTGAAATTGCTGAAGTGTGGGATCTAGAGGTTGATTGTGATACACATAGTTTTATTGCGGACAATGCAATTGTACACAATAGCCTCTGCTCTACGAGACTTATAACTGGACATGGAGTGCCACAAGTTTCGGCTATCCTTGAAGTAGTCCAGGTCTTCCAAAATACGGAAGTTCGCGTAATCGCAGATGGAGGATTTCGGCATTCGGGAGATATGGTTAAAGCATTAGCTCTTGGAGCAGATGTAGTAATGACTGGTAGTTTGTTGGCTGGTTGCGATGAAACACCAGGACCAGTCACCATGGTACGTGACAGGCTCTATAAGGCATACCGAGGCATGGCTTCATACGATGCCATGGTAGCCAATGGACGCGAGGGTAGGACCCCTGAGGGCTTTACAGCGCTTGTTCCAAAGAAAGGACCAGTCAAGGAAGTATTGGATCAGTTAGTTGGAGGTCTTAAATCTGGTTTATCATACTCTGGGGCAAGAACTATTGGAGAGCTCCACAGGGACGCTGAATGGATGCAGATTACACCGGCGGCCCTTCTAGAAGGTCACCCGCATCTTTTTCAATGGATGAAGGAATAGGAGAAATAATGCTATCAGAATACGAGAGGGGAGAACGCATAATACTCCATGCTGCTGTTGAAAGCGTAATTGAAAAGGAAACGAAAAAGAAAAGTCCGTATATCCTATTGACTTTGGCAGCTGAGGGGAGAATCGCGAAGTGTTATTCTTGGAGCACAACAAAGAGCAGGTTCTCTGCGAAGCCGAAAGACGTTGTCCAAGTTGAAGGCGTCGTCGATGAGTATGGCGGAGCTAAAACACTCATTTTGGAGAAGATAACCGTTGTTAAGAATCCAACGCAATCAATGCTGCGTAGAATTCTTCCAGGTCTATCGGATTCAGATCAGAAGCTATACGAACGAACATTAAAGAAATATATGACTGCGATTCAAGATGCCCAATACGGGGTTATAGTTAAGGCAGCACTAATGAGGTTTTGGACGGATTTTCTCAAAGCTCCAGCAGCAAGCAAGAACCATGATGCTTTTGTTGGCGGCCTTTTAAAACACACAGTTTACGTAACGCGAATAGCATGTTCTATTGCCAAGGTTTATGGGAAGATGGTTGACATGAATCTTCTGATAGCCAGCGCGCTACTTCATGATCTTGGCAAAATTAGGACTTACGACATAGGTCTAGCTACTATAGACTATTCGACACAAGGTGTACTTTTGGATCATGTTTTTCATACTATGTCGATGATAGATGAGGCAATGCTTGCCGAAAAGCTGGAAATCGATAGCGAGAAAATGATGCTCGTGAAACATGTTATTGCTTCGCATCACGGACTGCGGGATTGGGGAGCTATTAATGAGCCAAGCTTTCCAGAGGCTATGATAGTGCATCTTGCCGATATGGCTGATTGCCATGTATCGATGATGCAGGCGGCAATGCGGGACGTGGAACCAGGGAATCTTACAAACGAGAAGGTATGGCCATATGGACGAAAATTGTATAGACGAAGTGAACCTGAATAAACTAACCAGTGAAAATTTTAACTTCATAATAGGGACTATAAAAGGCAAAAGAGACATTATTAGAGCAATTCTGACCCATGTTAAATCTTTTACGCCCAATTATATAACGTGTAGTATCCCGGGGCGTGTTGGGACAATAATGCGTGATTGGATTGTGGATACTTTTCATGAGGACATTTTTAGAGAATATAGGACAGGTCGTATTACGTGGCCGCTTTTTGCACATTGGGTGTTTATGAGTTCGTATATTGAAGGCCAATATCGAATGTTCTACCCGAGATTTGTTGAACGTATTCACAAACGCTTTGGTATCGACAAGTATTTAACTGCAGCTGACAAGGCCGCTAGTCACAGCAAATGTCAGAAGCTGCACGTGGGTACAGTGCTTGTCCGTAGCGGTAAGGTTGTGATTAAAGGTTGGAATTTCCATCCTGCGCACACTAGACAAGACGATGTGTGTCTCAGGATGGGTATAAAGCATGGTACGGATGCCACGCGGGGATATTGCATACATGCAGAAATGAATGTGTTGCTGAAGTCTAATCCAACTCAGCTTAGAAATGGCATAATGTTCATTACCCATGCGCCATGCGCGCTTTGCGCCCGTCATTTAATTCAAGCACAAGTGCCGCTTGTGATATTTAGATGTGGACAATATGGAGCATTAGGTATTGAAAGTGCTTGGGAACTCGGTGGCAAAACCAGATTCTATGGAGTGTGATATGGAAATGACTATTGGTACAGTAGCATTTGGTGTAGTAAGCCAACTTAGTGCATCAGGCCCTATTGTTGCTTTGCATGATGTAGAATTTGAAGGATCCGAGGATAGTTCAATTATTGAAGTTCTTGTGCGTAGTAAAGATGAGCTTAAGGTTGGGGACACTGTATTTGCTACTTTCACAGGCTCCAGTATTATTTGTTGTTGGGAAGCGAAGAAGATCCATGAAATATGAGTATGAATGCGACGAATGTGAGCTGACTGACGTTGTAGATTGTCGTATGGGACAAGCTCCTGAGACTATCACATGCACATTATGTGGTGGCACAATGCACAGGGTGTTCAGTTGCAACTTTGTTCTTCATGGATCGGACTGGCCGAGCAAAGAGCTGCGTAACAAAAGAGCCGGAGAGAATCACGAAGTAATCGAACGAGATGACAGGCGGCGCGAGGAGCTCTACAAAGACCAAGAACTTCAAAATGAGGTACTCGCCGAACGAAGAAAAGGTAGGGAAAGTTGGAAAACATACAAACGTAAGCATCCTAAAAAAGTTGATCGCTATAATGAGAATTTACAACGAGGAATGCGAGGTGAATGAATATACATAGAGGGGATAAGCGAGATAATCACATTACTTGAGCGGATTGCTAGCACTCTTGAGAAAATAAGTAATGCAAATATTTACATGGCGCTTTCTCGATATGATAAATCTGATAGCAATAATCCACCCGAAGAACTATCGCCAGTAATTTATGGAAAGGAATGCGACTAATGCATTGGAAAGCACATCAATCTACAACATCATATATGTATCCAGATAACCCACAGATGCCAAAATTTGTTTCAATTATTACGGGCAACTATAACCATACCGGATTTGTTGCACAGCTTATACACCGTCTGTATTATATGCAGGATAGACTTCCCGAAAACTTTGAGATTATAGTAAGCGATACTGGATCTTCTCTTCGACATCAAGAAGCTATGTTTGGGCTTTTGGAAGCAACACAGGGTAAAGTCAAGATTAAGTATGTTATGCATGATATGAATTATTTGCGTAAAGATACACCGCATTTTCATGGTTGGTCATTCTGTATAAATGCAGCTTTGCGTGTAGCAGATGGAGATATAATAGTTTATTGTGATTCCTCTATCCTAATTCCAGAGAATTTTATATACTTACTTGCTGCTCCTCATGTCAACCAAGACAAACTCTTTGTGCGTTGTACTACATATAATTTCAGCGAAAAAGAAACGGCTCAATCTTTACGAGAAAATTGGTATAGGCTTCCCTGGAAAGATCTTTTTGAACGACTCAGTAAGAAAAAGACTTCTCTTGGCCGTTCTGGTTGGAGTGTGCAACGGAAAGAACTATTGGCTATTCGTGGAGCAGATGAACGTTTCACTCATTATGGTTGTCATGATGATGATATGATTATGCGACTCATGATGAATGGCTGCAAGAATATGATGGGCGCTACATCTGCGATACATCAGCATCACAAAGAAGATCGTGATTCAAGCGACAAATATAATGAAACAATTTTGAAAAAGAACGTCTTTCAAAGACGAATTGTCACAAATAATGTTACTTTTGGTCGGTATGACTGGGTTAAGATGAATTGGCGAGAGAATGAAGAAGATAGTTAATTTCCACGACATGCCACCAAATGGGCGTGAGGTTGGCTTTAAGCACGTCTTAAGTATTTTGCGTTGTCTTAAGCCTGGCAATGTTGTTATAGTCGAGACTGGCACAATACGGAATGAAGAGAGTGCAGAAGACGGCTGGTCTACTCTTATTTTTGGATGGTATTGCAGGAAGTATGGCGGTAAAGTCTATACTATTGATTTCAATCCAGATCATATTGAAATCTGTAAGCGTGTTACTGTCGAGTATAGCGATCTCATAGAATACATAGTTGGTCGTGGTGATGATTCATTAAAGACTCTCGACGTTAGTATCGACTTATTGTACCTTGACAGTGCGCATGGGTTAAATGCAGCCTGTGAAGAATTCGATATTGCCAAATCAAAATTGGCACCAAACGCATTAGTGATGGTTGACGATGCTGACCACAAAGGCAAGAAACTAATTCCCAAACTGAAGAAAGAAGGCTGGAGGATTGCCGCTTACTTGTATAACCCTTGTCAGCAGACAATACTCATAAAGGATGGGAAATGAGTATAACAAAAGAGACACAGGGATTGTATGATGAATTTCCAGAAATTCGAGAAATCAAAAACGGTTTTTTTATCGAATGCGGGGCAAACGATGGTGTGTATTACTCAGTTTGCCACGATCTTGATGTAAACCTAGGATGGACAGGCATTAACATTGAGTGTAATCAATTTGTATGGGAAGATTTACAACACAATCGTCCACGCTGCGTCAATCTCAATTATGCTTTATCTGACTCAGATGGTAAAGAGTTGTGGTTTATGATTCCCAGAAACGACCACGAGAATAGAGGCCTAAAAACAGGCAATGCTTCATTGCATTTTTTACCTACACATTGGCGAGGCTTGAAGATAGACAAGTTTGCAGTTACAACTATATCTGTTTTAACACTATTAGAGCAGCAGAAGGTAGAGCACATAGACATTTTCGCTCTTGATGTTGAGGGGCATGAATATACAGTGCTTAAGAATCTAGCTAAGTGGCCAGTTAAACCAGATATTTTCTGTATTGAATGGGTGCTTTGGCCTCATAGGGGCGAAGGTAGGCGCAAAAATATGCAGGCATTTATGGATAAGCATGATTATATCTTTAGGCGTCGTCAAGGCCACAACCTCTTTTTTAAAAAGAGATAAATATGTTCGACGACGAGTTTAAGAGAATAAACAAAATTGTACTTGGCAAAGGAATTGGATGGACACGTTACACTACAGTGGGACATGTTTATAAAGAGGCTAAGCAATATTTTAAATTTCTGTTAAAACATTTTGGTAATAGACAAGTAAGTTTTGTGGAAATAGGTGTACTTAAAGGAGGAAACTTTGTTCTTACTGGGCATTTATTAAACACACTCATAGGTGTAGGCGTAGATAATGGCTCATATCGACTCCAAGACGAATTTGATGCTAAACATTCAGTCGCTGCCTTAATGCCGAGATTTCCATACAAGATACTCCTTGGCGATTCTCACGCAACACAAATTAGAGAGACAGTAGTCTCTATAAGAGATAATTTCGACCTGATATATATAGATGGCGACCACTCCTACAAAGGCGTCAAGCAAGATTTTGATATATATGCACCACTAGCCAATGAGAATGGTGTAATTGTTTTTCACGACATTGTGAATATCAAAACCGGTGTGCCAAAATTTTGGGAAGAAGTGAAGAGTAGGCGTAAGCATCTGGAATTTATTCATAAAGAAACAGAAGAGGCTTTAGCGGGCATAGGAGTTATTTTCGCATGAAAGCCTTATTTATTACAAAGCCGTTTTATATAGAACCCCTAGGTCCGATGTATTTGATTGCAGCAGCAAAACGAGCTGGTTTTGCCGCAGATTTAGTAACTACAGACGAAGATATAGATGCCAAAATTAGAGAATTTAAACCTGATGTATTATGCTATAGTATTCTCACTGGCGACCAGAACTTCTACGATAAGCTTAATCAGGAGCTATTCGAGAAACATAAGATTTATGGCATAGCTGGTGGACCACATTGTACTTTCTTCCCGGAATTTATCAAAACATCTAGCTTTATGTGCATTTGCCGTGGAGAAGGAGAAGAAGCTTTTGTACAATTCTTGAGCGGCGATTGGGATAGCCCCTTGCCATCTAATTTTGAAACGTCCTCTTCTTTTAAGGCTGGTCATCACTGGATGCGTCCACTTATCGAAGACCTTGACACAGTTGCGTTTCCAAACCGTGCATGTGTGTTTAAGTATCCTCATATCTATAATGGACCTATTAAGCATTTCATAGCAGGACGCGGCTGTCTTTACAATTGCACCTACTGTTTCAATGCAGCATATGCAGAGGTATACAAAGGTAAAGGTAAGCGAATTCGTTTGCGTTCTCCAGATAATCTCATAGAAGAGATAAAAGAGGTAATGATAGCTTCACCAATCGAATTGGTGTACTTCCAAGATGACACTTTCAATGGTAACATAAACTTTTTACGCGAATTTACTGATAGGTTTCTACAAGAAATAAACACACCATTTCATTGTCATATAAGACTAAATCTAATTAATGAAGAAATTGTCAAATTACTTGCTAAGGCTGGTTGTACAGGTGTACACGCTGCGATAGAAAGCGGAGATGAGGTTGTTAGATGTAAAATTCTTAATCGCCATATGTCTGATGAATGCATATTGAATGGCATTAGATTGTTAAAGCAATATGGTATTAAAGTAATGACACAAAATATCCTTGGGCTACCGTTTACAACCATTGACGACGACATTAAGACGCTCAAACTAAACCAGCTTTGTAAGCCCACATACGCCTGGGCAAGTATTTTCCAACCGTATCCACGCACGTTACTAGGTGAGAGAGCCAAAAAGGCTGGTTATTATACTGGCGATTTCAGTGATATAGGCAGTAATTTTTTCGACAAAACTCCATTAAACCTGCCAGAAATGCACAAAACGCAAATTGCTAATTTGCAGAAGCTATTCGCTGTTGCCGTAGAGTTGCCAGAATTTTATCCAGAGGAAGTTGTGCATGAAACAATATGTAAGCCTGGATTTGCAGAAAAGCCAGAGATTATAGAAGGCTACAGGCGATTCAGGAAAATGAAAGATGAGGAATTGTATAATGTTAAGCTCTAAGCAGAAATTATACAAAAATAAAGACATATTATCACATAACGCCGTTTAAAACCCACGGTTTTAACCGTGGGTATATCACTGAAGGAGTCATGAATGTCTTTTGTGAATCCATACAATCCAATAAAGGTGCTTGCACATCATAAAACCTGGAGAGATGTATCTCAGTGGCTCCAAGACATCCAAAATGATTTTGAGCATGCATGGCTTCCACCACCTATTACTGTCTCTGTGGATCCGAGTAATTTATGTAATTGTAAGTGTCTATATTGTAATGCAGAATTTGTTCTCAATAAGCATCGTGGCGAAATGTTATCGTATGAGTATCTAATGGCGCTTGCTTCGTTTTTTTCCAACTGGGAAATTCGAGGAGTTTGTCTTGGGGGAGGAGGAGAGGCACTTTGTAACCCACATACTGGGAAATTTATCGAAGAGCTACACAACTATGATATTGGTGTGGGTATTGTCTCTAACGGAATACTGATTGATAAGCACCCTGAGCTCGAATATCTGGATTGGATTGGTGTCTCTGTAGATGCTGCCACAATGAAGACATGGGGGTTGGTACATGGCGCCAAACCCGATTTATTCCTAAGGGTTATGCATAATATGGAGAAGCTTGTGAAGAAGGGCGTCCATGTGACTTACAAGTATCTTGTGAGACCAGAGGCCGTCCACGAAGTATACGATGCTATTATTGTGGCGCGTGGCATGGGAATCACAAACTTCCATATTCGACCTGGTGCGAATCCATGGTTTGAAGACGTTCATAAAGAATTCTTCACTGACGAAGATGTGAAAAGTGTACATGAGCAATTGGCACTTGCCAAAGAAAACTTCCCAGAAATGAATATCATAGGTGTATTCAACAAGGTAGGTAGTCACTGGCAAGTTGAGCATCCGTTCAATACATGTCATGCTGTTCTGGCTACTTGCGTATTCCAGGCCAATAAGAAAATCGGATTTTGCTGTGATAATCGTGGCAATCCAGATTTGGAAATAGGTCCGTATGATGACCCAGAGAAAGTACTAGAATTTTGGGGTTCTAAAGCACATTATGATTTGGTGTGTTCTACGTGTGTTGGTTCTTGTTCGCGCTGTACTTTTAGTGTATTCAACCAATATTTTGAACAGGCAGTACTTGATGATGGCTTTATGCTGGATTTTATTTAATAGGAAAATAACATGGATTGGAACAAAGAATCAAAAGAAAGAAAAAATTTAGAAGCATTTTGGTAAATTTGCAAAGTTGAACTTTCCTAAAAAAGGAGAAAGTCGTGCTTGCTGAATATCGTGTTATCTTATGTGATCCACCTTGGCGATACCAAAATTGGAGTGCCACCAAACATGGCGCTGCTAAATCTCACTATCCGTGCATGAAAACTGAAGAAATTGCTCGGTTACCAATAGCCAAGATTGGCGCAGAAAATTGCGCTTTATTGATGTGGATTACCTTACCAAAATTAGTTGAGGGCGTTCATCTTCCAATAATGAAGGCTTGGAATTTTAGACCGGTCACATGTGCTTTTGTCTGGAACAAGACGGATCGCAATGGCGGTCCATATGTAGGATTAGGCTTTTATGTTCGGTCAGGGGCAGAAGTATGTATTTTGGGGATACGAGGCAAATCGCCACGCAAAAAAGGCGCAACGTGCGTATTACAGGTAATTACGGCACCAAGGATATATAAACATAGCCGTAAGCCAGATGAACAATATGAAAGGATAGAAACGCTTTTTGAAGGACCTTATTTGGAGCTCTTTGCGCGTAAGGAACGTCCCGGTTGGGATTGCCTAGGATATGAGATAGACGGTAAGCTATTGGATGAAACATTGGCAGAGCATTGGAGAGAATGGAAAAATGGAAATGGCCTTAAGCGAAATGGCGGATCGTCTGACAATACTGAAATTAAAGGTTGAAAGATTACCTCAAGACAATACAATATCTACTCAATATGGGTTATTTATAGCTGAAGTAGATAAAATTATACAAAGATTTGATCAAGAAATGCAGGATGCTTTACAAAAGGAAATTGGATTTCTTTATAATTGCAATTCAAAAATTTGGCGATTAGAATTTGATATACGCAATGGAAAATTAGGAAAACATGATTTAGAAGAAATAGGACGCCGAGCAATTGCAATTCGTGAAATCAATGCAGAAAGATTAAGCTGTAAAAATAGGATTTCAGAGCTTACAGAAAATTTAATTATGAAGGATATTAAAATAGATCATGCTTCTGAATGAATCACTAGTACAAAGATTTTGGCAAAAGGAACAACAATACACTGAGACACTTTTAATCTTATCTGCTGGCGAAATAGAAACACGCTCCTTTTTAGAGATGTAAGAATGATTTTGCAAGAAACGGCAAGAGCGATCGTGACGGTTGTCGAGTATCAAGGACAACAAGCAGTCAAAAAAACCTTCAAGAAAATGGAGTTAGAACGATTTTGTGAGATTATGAGAATCATGTTCGAAACTCCACGTTCGGTGCGTCAGTTGGCAATTGATATAGATGAGCGTTCTTATGTCATGCCATTCTATCCATATACTTTAGTAAGCTATATGGAAAAAAAAGATGGTCAGGCTGACATTCGTAGCCTTGGTAGACAACTTGCACTTTGTTTATTTGATCTTTGGATTAACGATTATTATCATTGCGATCTGCATGGAGACAACATTTATGTTACAGAAAATGGGCAGCTTTTCTTAGGCGACTGGGAACATATTATAAAGCGAGAAAAAGGAGTGCCATTTTGGAAAAGTCCAGATTTGATCGGTGGTCGCGAAGTCCACGCTTTTTGGGATAAAAGAGGTGAAGTTGATATTAATAAGATTCTAGGAGTTGATAGTAGGTTTGCAGTTAACATAGCCAGAGAAGCCTTAAGATCATCGCTAAATGAGTCGGGCGGCGCATATCATGAACGAGTAAGTAAAGGACAAGTTTACGGAAGTATTCGAGTGCCAGGTTTTGAACAGGAAGGACGCCGAGATCCTAAGGCAAGATTGGATCAATTTGACGTAGAGCTTCATGGCAAAACGATATTGGATCTTGGTTGTAATGCTGGTGCAATGTCGTTTGAAGCTCTGAATAGAGGGGCATTATATGTGATCGGTATTGATTTAATAGCTCAACGGATTCAAACGGCTAAAGAGATAGCAAGCTTTGCTGGACTTGATGATAGAGCAGAATTTCACAAAATGGATTTTGATGCGCTCTTCCTCGATATTGACCGAGCGGATATTACATTTGCTTTTGCCATAGATCATCAAACTAAAGATCGTGGACAACTCTATGATCTGTTATATAGAATGACTGGCGAACTATTGCTTTTTGAGAGTTCACTTCAAAAAGAATACAAGAACGATATAGTTTTCCATCTTCAGCAAGCAGGATTTAAAGTAGTCGAGTATATCGGAGATTCTACTGAATCTGACCGGAAGAAAAGATGTAGAATGTGTTTCAAAGCATACAAGGAAAGGAATTAAACATGGGCTTAATGGGAAGTGGAGCTCCTGCAATGTTTTTGAGGATTGATAAAGGGGAACATGCCGGAAAAGGACGAGGAAACAAAGGCAGAGGACGGGGGAAAGGTAAAGAAGGGAATGGCGAACCAGGTGAAAGTCATGGTTGGCGATATAAAATAGAATCTTATGGAGAGGGGATGCCATTTGGTTCAATGCCTCCAAAGCCGACGTAGGAGTTATCTATGAGAGTTATAGCGCTAATGCAGGTATATAATGAAGCCGATTGCATTCTACCATGCCTACGCAATCGATACGATTTTATGGACAAAATAATCATCACAGAGGGACTTTTGAGTCCTTTTGGAAACATGCCCCTAGAAAGTCCTGATGGGACCCGTGAGCGTATCAAGGAATGGATCGCGACATTGGACCAGGATCACAAATGCGAGCTCTTAGAGAGCCGGAGAATGCCTGGAAAGACCCGTGAGGAAATGGAGGGACACAACAAGAATAGGATGTTGGCTGCAGCGAGGCCAGAACCCGGAGATATTGTCCACATTATGGACGGAGATGAGTTTTATAGCGCCAATGGTCTCAAGTGGATTATAGATAAATTTCGCGCCTGTTCAAAGCTACGTCAATGTTGGCCAGAAGAAATGCAGTTCGCATATAACCTCAAATTGGCTTTTCCGTCGCGACATGGTTCCAGATTTTTACGATATGTAAAAAATGCCCATTTTGGGAAAACCAACCATTTTTTTCATGGCACTTTTGACCTTGTTCATGATAAGTCTTTCATTGTCCCAAGAGAAATTAGTGGAGTTTGCCATCTATGTTGGGTAAAGCGGCCTAGCCTCATCAGAGAAAAAGTCATCAGCTTTAACAGGCAAAGTTTTACCAAGTGGTTCAATGATATATACTTACGATGGCCATCGACTGAATCGCTGCATAAAAATGGTTACGCTGAAGGCCAGCACGAGCCGCTTCAGTCATATCATGGGAGTCTACCAAAAGAGCTCCTATATCAGTATTACAATTGGGACTACACTGCTGAACTGAAAGAAGATTGGCAAAAGTACTTGATTTAATTGTGACTATTTGCTCAAAAAGTTGTATACTAAAGCGGAGGTAATATATGCTGACCCTATACGTTGGATCGGGTGGACTTGGCGACAGCGTCATTTTAAGCTCGAAGCTACTTAACATCATTAGCTCGATCCATAGCGCCAGGGATACTATTTCCTACCTGCATTTCGAAAGTGATAAGCGTAAAGATTACGGTCCCGTCTTAGTTGCATTTTGGGAACTCGTGCGGACGGAGGCAATGAAGCACATTAGGGATTTTACGTTCGATATCTCGTTTTACAAACATGGTGACTTTTGGTCAATAGTTCCCCGATATGTTTTTAATATGGCTACCGGACTTACGACGCAAGTCGATGGGCTATGCGTCGATCCTCCTTCGATCGTAAGCAAACGAGCTATCGATAGAATTGGATCACGTTACGTCACGCTTATTGTTGATGGGGGACAAGAAACGCGCGGTCTAACAATAAATGCCATAGAAGAACTTAGAGCTGCTTTTCCAGCATATCCGATTGTTTTGCTTGGAAATAAAAAGCGAGATTTTCTTTTTCATCTTAAACCAACGTCGTATTCAATTCTCAATCTTACCGGAGAAACAACAATACAAGAAGCCCTTGAGGTCGTACAGGATAGCGATCTTGTTATTGGGCCAGATGGAATACTCACGTACTATTCAGCAATGCATGGCGTTCCGACAACGCTGATATTCCATGAAGCTCCATTAATTAAAAGTTATTGTGTGCACGAATTACCATATGCACGAGCTAATGTGTTGATTCACCCAGGCTATGTTAATGACGCAAACACGCTTATCGCACTTGCTAAAGAGCTCTTTCAGACTTAGTATTCTACTAAGTATCTTGGCTTTTGTAATCTTTGTACGAATCAAATTCGCATTATATGAAGTAGTTGGAACGTCTATGTTTCCTAGTATTGTCAACGGTGATATGTCAATTGTGCGAATTACACAAGATGTCAAACGTGGAGATATTATCGTTTTCAAATATAAGGGTGCGAGTTTATGCAAGCGTGTAGTCGGGATTCCTGGGGATACTGTTTTTATATATGATGATCATGATATAGTGTATGATAAAAATGGACAAATAGTTGATGATGAGAAACACTACGTGTTGCCCTGGCTGGCAAGATCTGGTGTTAATGTCGAACAATGGAATGTGTCAAAGGATCAGCTTTTTGTACTTGGAGATGCCCGTCTTATTGCTTTGGATTCACGTATATTTGGAACCATTCCAGCTAAGGCTGTAATTGGAAAAATTGTTTGGATTCTTGGAAGGAAACCATGATAAGTCTCATGTATGGTCTTATTGCAGGAATAATTCTAGATTGCCTGCTAAGTTTTTTAGTTGTATTTTATTGGTGTATAACAAATGGCTAAAGTAGAAATACTTCAAATAACTCCAAATGCTGAAAAACATATAGAACTTTCTGCTAGACATTGTTATGCCTCCGAAGATAAAATAACAGAAAATTCTCATATAGGATTTTTGCGTGGCTGTATTAAACGAGGGCATTTATCTATTTTGAGCCATGCTCATGCCAGTTTTAGGATAACTGGCATGAGTAGAGCTTGCAGTCATCAAATGGTCCGCTCGGTTTTCATTCGATATCTTCAAAGGTCACAACGTTATAATGAAGAATGGAAAACATTATATGTTGTGCCAGAAACGATTGCATCACATTCAGAAGCTTTAAAAGAATTTTTGCGCGGACAAACTATTGCACAAGAAGTTTATTACAATCTTTTGCAGTTTGGCATACCTAAAGAAGATGCACGTTATTCGCTTACAGAGGCAACACATACATCAATGTGCATAGCATCTACATTACAAGGATTTTACGATAATCTAATTTTACGCCTGAATAAAGCAGCTCAATGGGAAATTAAAAGAATTTATCAGCAAATTTATCAGATGTTAAATACAAAATGTCCAAATATTT
>SMTZ1_10000944_pt1 | contig 28319 bp, 25 predicted proteins | sample DeeMarSWOR136_30_FD_25667 | JGI IMG/M metagenome (IMG submission 25667)
TGTCACCATGCAGGATGATCCTCGGAAAGACGAGGACACCGAGGCTGTCATGAAGGCGGTGCATCGTAACCAGAAACTATCCCTGAATTATATGGTCAAGATTCCAGTGATAGACGGTGGAATGCAGGCGATTGAACAGTGTGTGGAAGAGAACATTCCTATTTGTGCAACCGAAGTGTTCTCCATCGCTCAGACTATCGATATGTGCGAGATGTATGAAAATGCAGCAAGAAGGTCTGGGAATTATCCTCCCTTTTTCATCACCCATATAACCGGTATCTTCGACGATTATCTTAAAAAGTTTACCACACGCACAGGGATTAAGATCGCCCCTGAAATTTTAGCTCAAGCTGGATGTGCGGTTGCCCGCAAGGAATACAGGCTTATCAAAGAAAGGAGCTATAAGACGACAATGCTCGGGGGAGGTGCACGATCCCTGTATCATTTTACCGAGATGGTAGGGGGCGATGTTCACGTCACCATCAACTGGAAGGATGCTGATTCGCTCATTCAGCAGGATGGCCCGGTAGTTTCTCGCATCGACGCTGAGACACCGCAATCGGTGATCGATGAACTCTGTGATAAACTCGAAGTCTTTCGAAAGGCCTATCTGGATGATGGCCTGAAGAGAGAAGAGTATGCAGAATATGGACCAGTCCAGCTTTTTAGGAACGCCTTCATGATGGGGTGGTTCACCTTGCTAGCCGAGGTATCGAGGCGCCGTCATGCGCTTGCAATATAGAAATGATATGGATGCTATGTTATATTACAATTTAGAGATGTATGGTCATTCTTATTAAGGTTGGTCTCTTTTCGTGGAACTTGAGTGAAGAATAATTATTGTGCTATTAAAACATTACCGTTGTTCATGTCGATATTTCGATGAGAACAGCCGCTTCGGATTTTCCACAAGCATTGTGGTAATATCCTGATCCGAAACTCCGTGTGACCTCAAACGTTGAACAAACTGTTTCAAGATATAGGAATATCCCCATCCTCCGTATGCTGTGAGCATAATTTTGAGGTGTACATCCTGTGAAAGCAGGATATGGTGCAAGTAACCTTCATCAATTAAGCGCTTGATATCGGTTGCGTATTCCTCATCATCAGCTCCTATACCACGAAAGCCCCAGTCGAAACCAGAGCTAATCCCGTCATACCCCAGGAATGCACCCCGTTCAACGATTGCTATCTGGTTATCAAAACTTATAGGGTGTATTTCCACATGATCGATGATTGTGTGTTCCAGACTTGCACCTTCTTCTTCAACAATGTCCATGATACGTACCCGGTACTCATGCGATCGCATAGAACCTCCCGGCACGTGTATACTCAAAGGAACTTCTGTTCGTTTTGCAGCCCTAGCAGCTCCTCGCAGAGACTTCTCCTCTTCGGCGGTGAAGTCCATGTCTATGCCAATCTCCCCGATGATGCCAGCCTTTACACCGGTTCCGGGTACACCCTCCGTCAGGTCTCGTACTATCTCCTCAGCAATGTCGTCGGCAGACATGCTTCTCAATTGTGGAGGATGCGATAACTCTATGTAGTAACCTGCTCCCATGATGATCTGGACCCCCGTTCTCCGGCTGACTATTTGCAGTCCCACAGGATCACGGCCAAAGCCGTCAAGTGTCACCTCTACGATCGTCCGCCCTCCCCAATGGCGGTACTTTTCTACTTCTGAGACTGCGAGATCGATGTCGGTAAGGCGCTGGTTGTCCCGGTTGCACTGAGGGAGAAGCCTCACCTCTCCAAGGATGTCCATAGTGAGCGGTTTGTGGAAAAGGCCTTTTCGTGATGCTTCCGGTGGCTCAGGCCCGTTACAGCCGACATCAGAAAGGATATGCTCGTGTGTAAGAGTAAGGCCGAGTTCTTCCACAGGGATGGGTCCCAGAACAGTCATGACTTGCCCGCTTTTGACGCCGATTCCATTCACAGCATGAGAAGGCTCTTGATTCATGTTGTTGGTCATGTTAATCTCCACTCGTTTCTATTTATTTACTCTATTTTACTGCTCCCAATGTGAGACCTCTCACGATATAACGTTGAACAACAAAACTCATTAAAAATAGAGGCACCATTGCCATCACAGACGTTGCTCCCACCTCTCCCCATAGGGTATATACTCTACCGAAGAAAAGAGGGAGGAATACCGACAGAGTTACAGCTTTTGATCGTGTTAGACATACAGCGAAGAAGAACTCGCTCCAACTGAATATAAAACAAAACACACCCGTCGCTACAAGTCCAGGCGTAACTAAAGGCAACGATATACGCAAGAAAGCTCCAAAAGGTGAACAACCATCTACCAGTGCTGACTCTTCTATCTCAAGGGGGATCTCTTGAAAAAAGCCACGCATCATCCAAACTGCATAAGGAAGATTGAATGTGAGGTATACGATAATGAGAGCCTGATATGTATCTACCCATTTGAGCAATTTAAAAAAGAGTAAAAAGGGGAAAATTATCACAACTGGTGGCATGAATCTTTGTGAAAGAATCATAAAAGGCAAATTGTGTCCCCCAACTTTGTAACGGGCTAATCCGTAACCAGCCAAAGAACCGATGAACAATGAAAGCATTGTAGCAGAAGTTGAGATGATAATGCTATTTAAAAGCGGTTTCAGACCCCCGGCAGTGATTACATTCTCAAATGAAAGCAGTGTAGGAGTGTGCGGCAGCCATATAGGTGGACTATGCATAAACTCATCACCAGTCTTGAATGCGGTAAAGAATATCCACACAATAGGAAAAAGAAATAATACAAGTGCTATAATGGTGACAATATATCGAAGTGTGAGAGATATAGTTCTACGAATGCGTATATTCATGTATTTTTCCTTATTCCATTACTTTTCTTAATAATTTAAGTAAATATGTGATGATAACTGCAAGTGCAATGAGCAAGACAAAAGAAGCCGCAGCCCCATAGCCAAGACGGAAAAACTGATAACCCACCTGGTAAATGAAATAAGACATTGTCTCCGTAGAGTTGCCGGGTCCACCGTATGTAAGCGTAAATATTAAATCAAAAAATTTTAGAGCATCCAATCCTCGTATGAGTAGTGCAACAATAATAATAGGGCGGAGTAGAGGAATTGTCAGTTTCCAGAATTTATTCCATTGAGACGCCCCATCAATATCAGCTGCTTCAAAGGTTTCTGGGTCTAAAGCTGCAAGTCCCGAAAGAAAAACGAGAAACATAAATGGGGTCCATTGCCATATCTCAGTCACAAGAATTGCAAGTATGGCTGTCGATGTATTTGCAAGCCATGTGTATTGAAAGGGTCGACCAATGATCCAACTTATGACCTGATTAATAGGACCATACTGCGCATCCCAAAGCAATCGCCACGTGTATCCGACCACTACGGGCATGACCATGACTGGTAGGAGTAATGCAGATACGAAGATACGTTTCCCTCTCATCTTTTCAGAGAGAAATTGAGCGAGCCCGAATCCTAAAAACATTTCCCCACTTACACCCACACCGACCAGAATAGCAGTGATTAAAATTGTATGCAGAAAGCGAGTGTCCAGAAAGAGTTGGGCATAGTTACTCAATCCAATAAATGGTCTCTTAGAGAGGGTAAGTTCCCACTTTGTAAAACTGAGGCCGAACGTATAGATCGTTGGGAAGATGGTTATCAACAAAATAATGAATAGACAGGGAGCAACAAATAACCAGGGCATTATACGTTTTCTTTGTTTATAATCCAGCCAGCCGTACTTTAACAGCCTTTTTTGATCCGATGCAGTCAGTCTGGTAATTTTCACAATTACTCTTCTCCGTTATTGATACACTTTGGATGTAGATTTTTCATCGCAGAGGATTTATAAAACCTCATTATTTTTTGTTCATTTCATTCACCCATTGAATCTTTTCATTTAAAGATTCATTAACCACTCCCTTGTAATATTCCTGGTGTTCTGATCCACAATAAATGTAGGTATTATTCGGATGAGTCTTATAAATGAAGCCCTCGCAAACTTATTTTATCGTCTGCGAGGGTTGTAAAAAGTTTAAAATTTTGAATTACAATTTATTGTGTTTTTGGCCCTTCTTTATTCCAGGGTCCACGCCTCCATATGCTATAAGCTTCTTTCTGATCTTTAATTCCTAATCGTTTGGTTATCTCTTTCCATCTCTTAGCTGCATCGTCTAATGCTACTTTCGGGTCTGTTCCGGCATATGCAGCTGTGCACGCATTATCTAAGGCTTCATCATATTCACGTGCACCTGGAATGCCTAATAAATTCTGACCCAACATTCCAGCTTCTCTGAGTGTGTCGAGGTATTCATCCGAATTGTCCCACAATGAGCGATAGAGCGGTGATTCGAAGTGAGAAATTCTAAAAGGATCACGGAGAGCAAAAGGAAATGTAACCCGCTGCATACTAATCTCAGGACTATTCATCCATTGAGCGAAAAGGTAAGCTGCCTCCTTATGCTTGCTGTCGGATGAAACCCCAATGCAGTAGCCTCCTGCTAAAAGTTGTCTTCCACCAGGCATAGGCGCATATCCGACTTTCCCAATAACTTGAGATGTAGGAACCCAGCTCAGATGCTTAGATGCAGCTCCATAACCAGCTGACCATCGGCCGTAGGGTGGCCACGTTATCGTCATTGCCAGCTTTCCCTCTAACCAGGCACTCAGAACCTCCATAAATCCCCATTTCCTGATCCCAGGTGGCATCCATTTGTTCTGATCTACCATCTGCTTCAGTGTCAGAACACCAACCTCACTGTTTATCATTGGCTCCATTGTATCTGTGTTGAAAAATTGCCCACCATTTCCACTAAATGCTCCCATCCACCAATAATAGTTGAGGCCTTCTAAACGTTGAATAGCTCCGCCATACAGTTTTGGTGCATACTTGTCAGTAAAAAATTTCCCTATTTCATCAAACTCTGTCCATGTCTTGGGAGCCGCAAGTTCATACCCATACTTAGCCTTGAAGGCTGCCTTGTTCTCTGGATCTTCAAACAGATCCTTTCTGTAGTATAGAATAAAAATATCTCCATCATCTGGAAACCCATACCAGGTGTCCCCGAGCCTCCCATAGCCATCAGCTGCAAAAGGTGGCAGATAGTCTTCGAGATCTGCCTTGTTCATATACTTGTCTATATAAGGATTGAGGGGTTCCATCACTCCCGCATTTGCAAAGTCTATCAACCAATGCGGAGTGTAGGTAATTACATCATAGGAACCAACACCAGTTAGATGATCCTGAATTGCACTGGCGTACATGTCGAGGAAGCCCATCTGAACCACATTGATTTTAATACCTGTGAGCTTCTCCCATAATGGACCCATTGTGAGAGGATCCTGAGCTTGCAAACCCCCTTCCCATAGAGCACTCAGGGTAATTCCTGAATACTTTTTTGCCTCCTCAACTGCTATATCTGCTGAACTTCCAGTCACAGGAGCAGCTTTTTCAACCACTGCTTCTTCTTCAACCTCCTCTTTGCCTGCCATTCCAAACTGGATGGTCAGACCAACCATAACCAGGCTGAGAAAGAGCAAAAATCCAAGTTTACTTAGTCTTAATTTTTTCATTTTTTTCCTCCTTGAATAAGATTTTAAAATTACTTTAGAAAAACTTACCTATATAAATATACCTCCAGGGCCAAATAAAAATAAGATATAAGATATCCTATATTTATTACTAAACCATAACAGAAAAACTAAGTCAAGACTTTTTACTCTCCTTGTACATTAGAGATGTTTCTAATCCTCCCAGGCCTCAGGGAAACACTGAGTGCCGTTTACACCGTTTTTCAGCCAGCTTAGATAGATTTCCTGGAATTTTAAGCCGTACGGCCCAGGCTTTCCGGTACCGATCTTCCAGCCGTCGATTTCCGTAACCGGAGCAATTCCTGAAACGCTGTTAGTCAAAAACACTTCATCCGCATTTACAAAGTCATATACTGTAAAGAGGCCTTCATCGATTTCCATGCCCTCGTCGCGGCACATCTGGATTACAGTGTCGCGCGTGATGCCCATCAGAATATCATTCTTTGGCGCCATGAGTTTGTTGCCGCTTATAGCCTCAATGTTGAAACCAGGGCACTCACAGATATAGCCCTCATTGTCAAGCATAACTGCCTCATCGAAGCCGCTTACCCGTGCCTCAAGCTTGCCCATCACAATGTTGAGATAGTTGAGACTCTTAACCTTTGGCTCCAGGCTATAGCGAGGCACACGACGGATGGACAGCACCTTGATCCGAACACCTCTAGCCTTAATCTCGTCGGTGACTTCGGTTTGAATTTTCGGCCGAGCGTAGATAATTACACTTGCCTGCTCGCACTTCGCCGGGTCGATCACCGGATGCGGGCTGATCCCCCGTGTAACTACAGTCTTGATATAGAAATCAACGAGGGCATTTTTATAGACAGATTCGATGATCTTCTCACGCATTTCTTCCTTCGACATGCGCAGGTCGAGTTGGAGGGTATGCACAGAGCGATAAAGACGATCGAGGTGCGGGTCGAGCTGGTAGATGAACCCATTCATTCCCATCCATGCATCAAAGCATCCGTCTCCATACAAAAGACCATGATCCATGACCGAAATCTTTGCCTGACTGTTGAGCAGCCACTCGCCATTCACATACACGTACAGTTCCGGGGGCTTGGGCGGCATTTTCTTTGAATTTAACATGGCATCCTCCTCATATATTAATTTTTAAGTTTTGATTCACAGCCTTAATTTATCATCAACGGAATTTCCATCGCATTTCCTTCATCTCGGGAATTACCTCATCGAGATTGAGAGATTTGAGCAGCTCCTCCTGAGGCCAGCCGAACTCTGAATCCCATCCTCTTGCTGCATAATACTCATCCATAATTCTCATGAACCCAGCTCTATCAACAAAAGTTCCGTCGCTTCGGCATGGTAGACGAAAATGCGCTGCCAGTTGCTCTTCCATTTTTCGTGATCTTCCAGCTCTCGCCAGCATCATCCGTTCCAGGGTGAAGGCACGCTCTGCGATTTTACTTATCTGCCTCCGATTCATCTCTTCCCCTGTAATGGCGCTGAACAATCGTAGATCCATATCAAGATCACCCAAAATATCATCGGTTTCTTGCCATTCCTCACTGTTACAAAACGGTCTTATCAATTGAGGAAAAGCGAAATCACACATCGGCAAAGAGTCGAGAATCATATGCTGGTCCTGGCTCCAAATCGCTACAGGAGCTTTCCCTTCAAAGGTGGGATCGAGCGCATCAGGATGACCCCATACTTTTTCCGACAATACGCGAAACTGTTTGCGAGCCAGTTTTTCATCCGCAAGAAGTAACTCTGCCAGCAAAAGTGAGCTTAAATGTGAACCGATTGTTGGATCGCGACTTTCGCTGATGTGCATCATTGCAGATATTACCCAGAACGGGAGCGGCTCTCCGTCCCAAATACCACCTTCACGGTGTGCAGGGAATCCAAAATTGAACCAATAAAATGTATGATATAAGATATCTCATATTTTTTATTAAATCATAATTCTAAAATTACATCAAGATTTTTTATTTTTAAGGCATTTATATTTTAGGTGTTCCTAATCTTCCTAGGCTTGAGGAAATCAGTGCATACAGTCCTTGCCGGTTAAAGTCCAATTCTGGTAGATCTCATAAACCTGTGCGCCCTATTGCCTAGGTTTACCAGTCCCGATCTTCTAGCCGTCAATGTCCACAACAGGGGTAATGCCGGAAACGGTTATTTGAAATGATCTATGTGGTTGATCAAATTACTCATGACCCTCTGTTCGAATGAGTTTCCTGAGCTTCTCTTCAACTTTGTTAATCGGGTGCTTCAAACTCTCTTCCTGAAGCTTTTTAAAAAGAGGGTATCCTTTGGCCATCTCTTCATCCCACTCTCGTGCAAAGGCTCCTGTTTGAATCTCACGAAGATGCTCTTTCATGATCTTCTTAATCTTATCTTTGATGATTCGAGGACCTCTTGTCAGAGTACCGTACTGCGCAGTCGTCGACCACATCTTCATGCACTTAAATAAACCTACATCAGAGAATGAGGTAAAGACCGCTGCAGGATCTTTTCCCATATACAATTCATGAAGCACTACCTCCGGAGGATATCCAGCCTCAACCATTAACTCAAATGCCAGCACAATTATTCTCATCCATGCAGGATACAAGATCTGCTCAAGCATGAGGTTAATTTCGATCTCCTGAGCAAATATCATCTCAAAAACCCCTCCACCTGTAAATCCTGATGCCTTAGCGAATGAGAGCGCTCTCTGTTTCGCCTTTCCTGTGGCATCCTGCCCTATTGCCATAAACCCACCCGCTTTTTGCTTCTTTAAATACCGTTCTCTCACATGTTCTCCATATGTAGTGGGAAATACATCAACAACGTCTATATCCTTTGGCGGTATGATAAACCCAAAACGAATGGAATATCCGCTGATAAAAATAAGCATCTTCCCCTTTGTGACGTGCTGTTTTATTTCTTTTTCATAAACATCCTTTTGAATTTCGTCGGGAAGCATTATACAGATCATGCTGCCAAACTTTGCTGCTTCGCTTATCGAATGTACCGTAAATCCATCCTTTACCGCTTGGTCAAAGTAGGAATCCTTCATATTTCCAACTACAACATTAACTCCGCTATCCCTGAGGTTTAGCGCCTGAGCCCGGCCCTGATTCCCATACCCGATAATTGCCACCACCTCTTTTATCAAAAAAGAGAGATCGGCATCTTCATCGTAATATACTTTTACACTCATCTTTTATCTCCTTCATGATTCTATTTAATCTTCCTATTTCACCGCTCCGAGGGTGAGTCCCCGGACTATGTATCGCTGCACAAGGAAACTCATAACGAAAAGAGGAAGCATTGCCATGACAGAGGTTGCTCCAATTTGACCATACATAACCATCTGTTTACCAAAAAATAAAGGTAGATATACCGATAGTGTAATAGCCCGAGACCTTGTTAAACAAACTGCAAAAAAGAACTCCATCCAGCTGAAGATAAAACAAAATACACCGGTAGCGACAAGTCCAGGAGTAACCAGAGGCAGAGAAATCCGTAAAAAGGCTCCGAACGGTGAACAGCCATCCACCAGAGCTGATTCTTCGATCGAACTTGGAATCTCTTTGAAGAATCCTCTCATCATCCAGACTGCATAAGGAAGATTGAATGTGAGATAAACAATGATGATCGCCTGATATGTATCAATCCATTTAAATACCTTAAAAAACAATAAAAAATGTTAAACGATACCGCAACATTGATTATACAATTTCAATACTATGCTCCTGATGGGCCGGTTAAGGTTCTTTCTGCTTCTTCAACGATTTTCTTGATCTTTTGTGCCTTATCCTTCTCTAACGGTTCAGGTTGATGTATACGCAGGATCTCTACAGCTTCTTCTCTTGCCCTTTTCCAAACATCAATCCTTTCTTTTTTCCACTGTTCAACATTTGATTTATATGAAATCTTTGAAAACCATCGTTCATTCTTCAAATGCTCTCGAGTATGCTTTTGAGCGAGAAAGTGTCCTCCTGGACCAACAGCATCTATGACATCGAGTGCTAAAGTTGATTCATTCACATCGATACCTTTCAGTATTCGTTTTATCGCACCAATAATCTCGTTATCTATTACGAGCTTCTCAAAACTCCCGCCTGCTGCAGCCCCTAAATGACCGGTCCCACAGATCACATCTGTTCCTGCCATGAGGGGCAAGAGAGTTTTCCAAGCGGTTTCATATCCTGCCTGCGCATCAGGAATAATTGCATCCACTTCAGATGCGCAAGTCCACGAAGGTAAATTATAGTACTTTAACAGCTGTGCGTTTGCTACAGATACCAGTGCATTCTCTGGATCTCCGAATGTCGCATTTGCTGTCCTCATATCTATGCACGCAGGACACATCCCTAACATAACCGGGGTACCAGGATTCATCAATTCGGCTACAACAGTCATAGAGAGTATTTCAGCCAAACTGATCACCAGAGTTCCAGCAAGAGTCACTGGTGAGGTTGCCCCGGAAATAGCACAGTTGAGTATAGTTATTGGGATTTTATTTTTTACAAACTCGCTCACCACATCAAGATCATGACTGGCAAGACGTAAGGGCGAATTCGGGGAAGCTACACCGAGGAGAACCGGCTTCTTTATAAGTTCATCCATTCCACCTGATATGACCGCAGCCATCTCAATGATATATCGAGCCTGTTTCCCATCTCCTGGAGCTAAAAAGTATGGCTTGCTTGTATTTATCATCATTGCTTCAGCGGCCATAACATCAACTACAGTGGATTTTACATCCTGAGGAATAGCTGTTGCCATACAGACATCAAAGTGTTCCAGTGCATCGGTCAGTCTACTCGTCTCCTCAACATCCTTCTTCGTGGCAGGTCGAGGCTCACCAGTTTCGAGATCCAACATCCACGTAGCGCCAGCTCCCGAAGAGATAACAGGAGTCTCCCCCCCAACTACGTACTGTTCTCCTTTCCGTGAATAGAGGGTAAAACTACTTGGTGCCTTTTGAAGGCTTTCGTTTGTAAGAGATTTGGGAAACCGGGCTATTTTCTTTTCTAAATTGACTTGTGCCCCTGCTCTTTTTAACAGATTCAAAATATCATCACTTTCTACGAGAACACCTGTTTTTTCCAATACCTCAATTGTGGCCGAATTAATTGCATTGATATCTTCACTGCTTAATAGATCATACATATTATTCATCCATTCCTTTTTCTTTTAATCCTAACAATCTATGAGCAACTCTCACCGCTTCTATTGCATTCTCTGCGTACCCATCTCCACCAATCTCCTCCACCCACTCTGCGGTGCAGGGAGCTCCTCCAAACATCGTTTTAGCCTGAGATCTCAAACCTTCAGCCTGTAACATTTCAACGATCTGTCTCTGACCCGGGAGTGTGGTGGTTAATAATGCACTGGCCGCCACAATATCTGCTTCAATCTCTTTTGCTTTGTTTACAAAATCCTTGGCTGGGACATTCTCACCCAGATTTATAACTTCGAAGCCGGCTGCAAATAACATCGCTGCAACGATATTTTTACCTATGCTATGAATATCACCCTGCACAGTACCCAATACAATTTTCCCTTTACTTTTTGTTTTATCACTTTTATTCTTAAGTTCGGGTTCAAGGAGCTCTTTCATAACTTTTTGAGCTGGTTCTGCTGCACCAACAAGATCCGCCAGAAAAAATTCCCCTGATTCAAACTTTTCACCAACAGTGCGCAATGCTCTAATTATCCCCTCATCAATAATTACAGCAGGATCGATATGTAGATCCAAAGCTTTCTTAACATTGTTTATAAAAATATCTTCATCTATGTTGATCAATGAATTACAGATTTCATTTACTATATTTTTTTCATCAGTCACTGTTTTTTTTACCTCTCTTTTGTAATCATCATTATTTCAATATTTATTATATAAGATATATGATATCTAACATCATATTTTTTATCATTAATTTGTAAATCTGTCAATATTTTTTATAAACCCTAAAAAAATGAATATTTTTATGGGAATATGGAATTCGTTTATTTAGATGAAGATGACAATAAATAGACAGTTATAAGTAGATACTAAAAAAAACTTGACCTCTTACTTAATTAATGCTTTATAATAAATAAGACATCATATATCATATATAATATATAAGAATATTATTTATTTTATTTACTCATAAAGGGTAGGACTAAAAAATCCTATCACAGTAGAAACTTATTTATAACAGTAGGAACCTAAAATGAAGCCTATTAAAAAACAAAATATATCTCTTGAAGTTTCCAAATCTATTTTAGATGCAATCAAAGCCGGTAATCTCAAACCAGGTGATTGTCTTCCTCCAATGAAAGAGTTATCTACCGTGTTGAAGGTTGGTATAAGTTCAATAAGAGAAGGTCTAAAACAATTACAAACTATGGGGATTATTAAGAGCATCCAGGGGAAGGGAACCTATTTAACTGAAAATCTCAACTTGAATGTTTTTTTAAACAACATAAAAGAGATTGTAACTGTCCAGAAGCAGGATTTTTTTAACATCATGGAGGCGAGGAAGATTATTGAGTATGAAACTGTACAATTAGCAGCAGAAAGAGCAAGTGAAAAGAATATGGAGCGCTTATCAGAGATTTTAACAAATTTAAAAAATACTGCAAAACAGCCAGATGAATATGAAAAATATGATGTTGCGTTCCATATTGAAATAGCAAATTGTTCTGGTAATCCAGTTCTGGTAATGCTCCTTGAATCAATTCAAGGATTGGCAAGTATAGTAAAAGAAATTTCAGCCATTCCCGGCCTGCCTAAGGAAGCGAACATTTATCATGAAAATATCTTTCAAGCAATTAAAACCCATAAACCAAATATTGCATATAAGCACATGAAAGAGCATCTATTACACGTAGAAGAGGTGGCTCGGAATTATCTTTATCGTGATCAGGAGTAATTAGACAAAATAAGAATATATTAAGACAGTTATGATGTTCATCATTCCATTATAAAGGAAAAAAATTATGAAATGTCTGAATGTAATTCCGCATCAAAAGTTAAGAAATAAAAAATTCTATGATGAAATACCACTCTACAGGTACATGCCGACTCTAAAAGAAGAACTGGAGAATGATATAATTTCTATCGAAGAATCGCTAAGATTATACCGCACGATGGTGCTGCAAAGATCATTCGAAGAGATCATTCGAGATCTCGATGTAAAACGACTCGTTCCCGTTGAGGAGTATGAATTTAGGGGCACAGCACATCTGAGCGTCGGTCAGGAAGCAACAGCTGTTGGCGCTATGTCAGTCTTATCAAAAGATGATTATATAACGAGTACTCACAGGGGACATGGCCATTGCATTAGCAAGGGATTATTTGCCCTCTACCAAATGAATGAAGATGAAATTCAAAAATTTCTCAGCACTGCTGAATCAAATCATTTTAGCATCAATGAATATGACAATCCCCTGGAGGCTGCAATCGAGTACCACCTGTATCGAACAATTGCAGAACTACTAGGAAAGGAAGAGGGTTACTGCAGGGGAAGAGGCGGGGGCATGCACATTGCCGATTTTTCTGTCGGCAACTTGGGGGCAAATGCAATTGTTGGGGGGAGTTTTGGTATTGCAACAGGAGCTGCTTTTGCCGTGGTACAAAAAGGTTTAAAGAGAATCGTTGTAAGTTGTGTTGGCGATGGTGCAATGAACAATGGTATAGCCCATGAAGCGATGAATTTTTCTACAATGGCACAATTTGAGAGTGGACTACCGGTTGTATACTTTGTTGAGAATAATCAATACGGATATACAGGACAGCAGAGAGGAGAAGTAACCGGTATAGAAATTCTTGCAAAGAGAGGATCTGCGTACAATGAAGCATCTATGCATGCTGAAACGATATGCGGGATGAATATCCTCAGTGTCCGGGAGGCGGTGAAACGAGCGAGAGCCCTATGCCTGAAAGGGGAAGGCCCCGTCCTTTTGGAAGCACTCACTTACAGGTATTACGGTCATAACTTTAGAGATAAAGGGGTTGCATATCGAACCAATGAGGAAATGACCGCTTGGAAGGAATGCGATGCCATACACTGGTTCGAAAAGGAGCTGAAAGCAAATAAGATCCTCAAAGAAGATGATATGAAAGGAATATGGTCGGAAACGAGGAAGAAATTAAAAAAGTTAACTATTATGGCCGCTCATGGTACGGATCCTGATCCTAAAAATATGTATTTCGGGTTGTACTCTGATACAAGCTCAAAAGACATAGGGGACGAATATAAAACCGTTCTTATACATACGAAACCCAAGAAGTATCCAAGGGACAGCGAAGGTAAATTACTGGGTCGACATGCAGTCACTGAAGCCCTCATTGAAGAAATGGTGAGAGACAGACGAGTCGTTCTCTGGGGAGAAGATGTAGCTGAGCATGGAGGTGCATTTAGTGCAACGCTTGGTTTATACGATATCTTTGGAAAAGAAAGAGTTTTTAACACCGCAATTTCAGAATCAGCAATTGTGGGTACAGGAGTTGGAGCAGCCATGGTTGGATTACGGCCTGTCGTAGAAATAATGTTCATCGATTTTATATTACAGGCTATGGATCAGGTTGGAAATCAAGCTGCAAAAGCCCGTTTCATGTTCGGCGGTCAATACAATATTCCACTCACTATAAGAACAACGATTGGTGGCGGAAGGGGATATGCAGGGCAGCACTCACAGAGCCTTGAATCAGTAGTGACACATTTTCCAGGTTTAAAGGTTGTAACCCCCTCTAATGCGTACGATACTAAGGGGCTTTTAAAAACAGCAATAAGAGATGACAATCCTGTTGTTTTTATCGAGCATCAGTGGGTTTACCTGGAAAAAGCGGTAGTCCCTGAGGAAGAGTACCTCATTCCTTTCGGAAAAGCCAATATAACAAGAGAGGGAAAAGATGTTACAGTTGTCGCTTATTCGCACATGGTGAGTCGTGCTCTTTCAGCTGCTGACGTTCTTCAGAGAGAGGATGGAATACAGGTCGAAATCGTGGATCTCAGAACACTCGTTCCACTTGATATTGAAACCATAGCAGCTTCAGTTAATAAAACCGGAAAAGTTATAGTAGTAACCCAGTCTCCTTATACAGGTAGTTTCGCCTGCTACATATCACACGAAATCACAAAAAACTGTTTTGGGAGATTAAAGGCACCTGTCCGCATAATATCGAGTTATGATGTTCCTCCACCAATGGCGTATTCCCTCGAAAGAGAATGTATGCCTTCAGTTGAGAGGATCGCGAATGGAATAAAAGAGACACTCGACTAATTGATAAATGATAGCATTTCGCTTATAGAGTGTTAAACGAAGGATGACCCAATAGAAATATTAATGCTTATAAATATCACCGCGAGTGTCTATTTTAACGACGTAAATGTCTTCCTTTTCGATGAAAAAAAGGACACGATATTTCCCCATTCGTAGCCTGTACTCACCTTTTCTTCCAGAGAGAGGTTTAATGTCTCCTTCAGGTATCTTTTGTATTCGATCTAATATGTGGAGAGCAATTCTTGGTGGAAGTGAAGCCAAGTATTTCTCTGCTTTCTTTGAGAAAAGGATTTTCACTGTTTCTGAAGTTTATTTCTCAATGTTATAATATCGATCCATTCATCGGCTTCTCTGGCCTCTTCAATATCTTTTATATCAGCATCGTATGGCTCAACAGGACGGGAGAGGAATTCAGTAACTGCTTTTTCAATCAAACCTGAATAACCTCCATAAAAATCTTTTGCGTCATCCATTTGCTTTTTAATTTTTTCTGAAATAGTAATTTGCATTCTCTTTTTCATAATTACTCCTTGTATGTATAATACATAATATACACACAGTGATCAATTATTTTATAAAGATGTACTAATTATTTTAACAGCTAAACCAAGAAGAAATCATTGCCTCATTCCTTTGTTGTTAACCAACCCATACAGTTGCAATATAGATAACGAAACTAACCGTTACTATGCTTAAAAGTGTGGAAAACAGAACGACCTCTGAGGCAAATTGTGGTTCATTTTTAAACTCTGTCGCCAGTATTACTGTGTTCACTGCGGTGGGCATACCCGATGAAATAATAAGAACCCTGGCCATTAGGTCGCTGAATTGAAAAATCTTTAAAAGACAAAATGCAATGAAAGGCCCAATCAGCAAACGGCCGAGTACCGTTAATACAACATCCACAACTCTTCGTGTAAGACGAATATTTGCAAGTTGAGCTCCGAGAGTAATCAGCGCTATAGGTACGAGCGCTGAGGCCATTGTCTCTATTGGTATCCAAATAGGTTGCCATATTGGAATTCGGAAATTTTTCAAAAGAATGGCAACAATAACTGCATATATCATTGGTAATTTTAGAGTTCTTTTTATCGATTCTCTGTAGCCCGTTTGGCCTTTCAAAACCAGAAAAATACCCAGTGTGTAGGTTAATATATTTTGAGTTGCGAGCACCATAACCTGAATTGAAGTTGCAAATGGGTCCTGCTTAAAAAACAGTTCAATAACCGGCAACCCATAATTACCGCTGTTATAGAACATCATTGCAAGGGCACATGCAGCGCGCATGGGCGCCCGGTAATCCCGCACCCAGGATAGGGGAAAAGAAATAAGTCCCATAATACAAATGATTCCAGCTACAAAAAGAGCAACCATTCCTAAATCGCGAATTAAAAGTGTTGACTGATAGATGCGTGAAAAAATGAGACAGGGAGCTAGTAGATAAAAAATAACCTTTGTAAATACTGAGAGATCAAAGCTAAAAAGCTTCTGAATCAGATATCCTGATAAAGCAATTATAAGAATAGGGAAAATAACACCGGAGAGTATACCGATCAGATGGAACATAATCTCCTATCTCATGACATTTAGTAGAATCATACTTTCATATGAAAACCTGTTTGCGGAAATAAAGTACACCGTTTAACGAACGCTGGGAGCATTATTGATAAGGATGTGTCGGATAATCTTTTATCTATTTTTTCATCAGATGCTTTTTCGCATCTTTCACCAATGCGTCGATCTCTTTCATCGTTTCAGTATCGAGCGGGGAAGGGATGTGCTTTTCCAGGATGTTGTCCTTTTTTTCCTTACTGCGGGTTCGCATGTCTTTCTTTCCCGCCAGAACCCACTTCTCCCAGAAGTTTTTATCTGAAAGTTCGGGAAACCAGAGCTCTTCACGAAAATGTTTTAATGTATGGTCTTCTGCGAGAAAGGTCCCTTCTTTCCTCGCCTTTTCAATGACCTCTATTCCGATCTTCTCGTCACTGATTTCGATTCCTTTCATCATTCTTTCAATAAAACCAATGAGCTCGTGCTGTATCATCAGCATCAATAATGAAGTGCCCTGATCCTCCCCACTACTGCCGAAGCTGCCAAATATATCTGCTCCAGCCATTGCGCCACAGGCGAGCGTTATCCCCGCCTCCATGCCGGCCTGCGCATCCTGGATCTTGCTGTCACTTATCCCCACGTCCACATAGACCGGCAGATTATAGTATTTCCCCAACTGGGTCATTGCAACCGTCATAAGAGATTGTTCCGGGCCAGCTGCAATCATGGAAGTGGTGCTCATATCCATCGCATGGGGTATCCCCCCGTAGCAGATCGGAATCCCGGATTTGATCAACTGGACACAGCAAATACCTGCGAGAATCTCTGCATTCTGCTGAACGATTGTTCCTATGACAGTTCCGGGGGCTGTTGCTCCCATTAAAGCAAGTGGTGCGACGGCAACGGGAATATTGAAAGGACAGGCATCAAAAAGCAGATCCACTCCATCGACCGGAAACCGCAAAGGGCTAATCGGTTCGAAGAGAAAATACGCATAGGGATAATTGATCACCTCATCCTTACTCCCTGCGATAATTTCGAATAATTTCATTATATATTGGGTAGTTTCCCTGTTATTGAAAAAGAACATTATCGGTTTTGTAGTATTTTTTAAAAGTTCAACAGCTATCAAGAGGTAGCGGTACTCTTCCGGAACATCGTTTGCATCTGACATGGCACCCACAATATCGAGTTTTGGCAGTGCATCACCCAGACGGGCTGATATCCGAACGTCCTCTATTGTAGAAAAGCGGCGTACTAGGTCGTCTTCTATCCAGTAAGGGTTTCCTCCGATTGACTGATAATTCCTCCTCCCGTACCCAAACTCCGCTTTTTTCTGCCTGTCTCGCCCGTAGAGGGTAAACTGCTTACCACAACGCTCAAGACAACTATGAACCAGCTTCTCCGGTATCTTCACGAGATGCTTTTCTCGGTCCACTGAAGCTCCGGCTTCCGCAAATAGATCAACCACATCTTCGTGGGGCATAATCACACCTAAAGTTTCCAGTATCCTTACGGAGGAGCTGTGTATTTTCTCTATCTGTTCATTGGTGAGTAGTGAAAGTTGCATAATAAAAGCCTCCCTTATCTCTTTTTGATAATGTTTTCAATATTTTGCTTTTATTTTGTGGATATTTCAGTATGAAATGACAACGTTGCCATATTATAAATATGGGGAACAGGTTGTCAAGTAATACTTTGAAATATGGAATTTGTTTTGTATTGAAAAGGCTTTTTTATCATTTTATCAATCTTTGAATAACGGGCATACTCTTTTATTCCACTTACAGCAAATCTTTATTATAATATTAGAATTCATATCAATAGAGATTCCTCCAAGGAATACTCATTTGTATGATTCTTTCACATGGATCTTTGTACTGAACTGGAGCAATGCTAAATGAGCGATCCTCGGATTAAAGTCATTCTTTTCGATTTAGGTGGCGTGTTGGTAGACTGGGCAGGAACTCGTGAACTTGTCACTCTTTCCGGAGGTACTCTATCGAACGAGCAGTCGAGAAGATTCTGGCTGTTTTCCGAATGGATGCGGAAATTTGAAATAGGGGGTTGTACTCCGGAACAGTTTGCAGAAGGAATGGTTTCAGAGTTGGGCTTGTCGCTCTCTCCCGAAGATTTTTTAAGGCATTTCATCTCGTGGGACCGTGGATTTCTGCCCGGTGCAACCAATCTGCTTGAGGTTCTCATGCCCCGTTACTATCTGGCCTGCCTTAGCAACACCAACGTGTTGCACTGGACAAAACTCTGCAAAGAACAGAATTTGCTGCAAAGGTTTCATCGGCTATACATTTCTTTTGAAACTGGATTCCTGAAACCCTCATCTGAAGCGTTTCAGTACGTTATAAAAGACATCGGTCATAAACCCCATTCCATCCTCTTTTTTGATGATAATCAAGAATGCGTTGACACAGCGAATAGTCTCGGCTTTCAGGCTTTTCAGGTTTCAGGAATTGAAGAGACATGCACTGTATTGAATAAACTCGAAATATTTATTTGAGTGCGTATATTCTAATCAATTTACGTACCTAGATTTATTAATAAATATAAGCGGAGATTAACTGTACGGATATGATCTGTTTTGTATTAGCATAATGTCTCCATAAACTGCTTGTTTTATCAGTTCTTTTTATTCATCAAAATATAACAATTTTAAATATACACTGGCAGGAGAACAGTCCTGGAAAAACGAAATAATCAAATGGGCTGTTTAAATCTCAACCTCGAGTACCGCCCCGTTGGGGAAATCGACCAATGTAAAATCGTTCTCTCCGGTGCCTGAAGCGTAGATACAGTACATATAAAACTCACCCTGCAACGGTATCCCCGCATAATGCCACACTCCGGGTTTCAATAAAATGGATTCGCCTGCCTTTATTTTAAATGCAGCAAAGCGTGAAAGATCGGGCAAACGAGACGGCTCATTTGGGTACTCTGGAGGTCCGAGGATTAAGATCATATCGCCATTAACGGGAAGTAGAAATTCTGGTGTCCTCATGTGGCGTTCAGAACAGGTCTGGTGAAAAGGAGATTTTTTTACCTTTGCAAACCCGGCTCCGTACTTGCCCTCAATTGAATCGAAAAGAATCATATCTGGCCACCAATCAAACTCATCACAGCTATGCTCTGGTTTGATTGTCGGTGGCACACCACATACCTGGCCAAACTCCGAAAAGGCTTTTACACTTAACTCCTGCACAGTAAGCTTCATTATTCCTTCCTCCGTTGTATTGAATATGATATTCCAGTTGGGTCCACATTCATAGTGCGGACCGCACATTACGCACCTAGAATCGATCATTTGCACATTAACTTACGACTAATAAATCCTCATCGATCTTCTCTTTGCAATATATTCTACAATTTTTCGCAATGTGGCCACATAGGATATTTTGTATTGATCAATCCTGGGTCAGCATGCATGGCAAGGCTCACCGAATTGGCCAGAATTGAAGCCGTAGCAATGTCCCCGGGGGTACCCTGCTTTACCTCTATTTCTAATGAAGGATTCCCACCGATTGTGATCCTATCGAAGGATTTTTCTGCTCCCACGTACATTCTCAGATCAAGCGACAGCACAGCCTTGCCGTTCGTAAAACCTCTTGCAATGTGCTTTATGCCGGCAACTTGGCCCTTTTTGACATGAAAATATTCTGTGGTAATGTCTTTCTCACTTATGACAGGGTCAACCTGTTCCTCGATGTCGTCTAGATTCCAGCCAAGATTTACTGCAAGATACTGCAAAGACTCCCGTAAACCAATATGTCCTAAGGTCCCTGTCTCAACCCGTTTATAAAACTCATCCGCATCAAGCGTGGCTCCTACCTTCTTCTGTAGCGGAAGCCTCCGCTTTGATGCGTCGACTCTTCTCTGAATATGCACCTCATCGACCCTTTCACATACTCCTGTAAGAAAGAGAGGAAGCGTATCCATCACGAATCCTGGGTTGACGCCGGTTCCAACTACAGTTACCCCGTACTTCTTCGCGAGTTCGTCTATCTTTCTGGTCGCATCCGGAGCCTTGAGAATTGGAAAAAACAGTTCTTCCGTGGAGGACACACAATTCATACCACCACTGATTATCTCTTCCAACTGGGGAAACACCGTTTCAACGAAAGAGCTCGTCGTATGAACTACAACATCTGCAATCCCATAATTTTTCGCTTCACCAAGAGTTTTCGATATGGGAATACCTCTTGCCGCTTTTATACCAAGCAATTCGCCCAGATCCTTTCCAGCCTTATCGTCAGCGATTTCAATTGCACTAACGATCTCGATACTCTGTCGTTGAGCCAGAATTTTCCCTGTAGAAATACCGATAGGCCCAAGTCCGTATAAGATTACCTTAGGTCGATTTTCCTTCACAAGTCTCCTCCTCATAAATCCTCAAAACAGGGTAACTGCTATGAAAGAAAAGAGGAACGCTCTGAAAATACCGGCTGCTTCTTCTCTCCTCTCTCAGCGATCTCCCATCCCTAAATGAACAAGAATCAAGTATCCATAAAAGCAAGAAGGCGCATGTTTGAAAGAAAAAATCAGAGTTCCCTTCTCTCCTCTGCAGTCAGATGGCTCATCGCCTGTTCAACGAGATCGATTCCGACCTTCTTGCTCATCGCCTTTGTAAGCTGTTCAGTTATAGGTCCCGGTATCCTCGTGCCTACCTTTACACCGTCAACGCTCTGGACCGGAAGTATCTTATAACTGGTGGTAGTAACAAAAGCCTCATCTGCGGTGTACACATCGTAGAGTTTGATGAAATTACTCTCGATGACCGGAATCTTAAGCTCCCCTGCGATTTCCAAGACCGTCTCCCGGGTAACTCCTTCGAGAACAAGCTGTTTCCCCGGCGTCATGAGCTTACCCTTACTGATGATGAAGATATTTGCGCCCCAGGGCTCAGCAACATTCCCGTTGATATCGAGCAGAAGCGGATGGGCTTCAGGGTCTTTCTCCTGAGCCTCAGCGACTGCAAGCATGAAATGCATTCTTGATCCGCACTTAAGGCGCGGTTCCAGACATTCAGACGGTAGTGCCCGTATTGAGACGGTGATGAATCGCCGCCCCTGTCTGTACTGTTTCGCGAAGTTTCTAAACTCAATGGGAACGCAGTAAACGACCACCGTGGGTTTGGCACCTTTTACGTAGTTGAGCGGAAAATAGGGATTGCTTCCCCTCGTCACCCTCATGAATATCCAGTACTCATCATTTTCTTTGAGAAGGTGTACGCTTTTTTCAAGTACATTGATACACACCTGCTTCATCTCTTCAGGTGTCAAACCGGGATCAAGCTTTGCATAACGCAGGTTTTTATAAAACCGCTCCACGTGCTCATCGAGTTTGTACGATTTGTGCCGTACAGTCCGACAGACGTCAAATACTGCGTCCCCCTTGACGAATCCTATGTCGAGCACCGAAACGACAGCTTGTTCGCCCGGAACATATTTTCCATTGAGATAGACGGTTCCCCAGGGATGATGCCAGCCTTTATCCTGTTTTTCGTTACCCTTCTGTGCTGCCATAATAATGACTCCTTTCTATGGATTTTATTTTTCATCACTTATTTGTAAATAAACTTTTATTTATTTAAATATATATGATAAGATATATGATATATGATTAAATTATGTTTATAAATAACTACATAAAAGTCAATAGTTTATCATTAGTATGATTTCAATTTATAAAAAAATAGCTTCAATATTGATTTGAACCATACAATAAAGATGCCCTTTGAGGGTATATCGTTTAATAAGAAAATCGAAAATAAAAATTGACAATATTTGAATATTTAATACAATATTTCATAGAAATATCATCTTATATCTTATATCATATATTGCAATTTTACAAATTAAAAAACAAGATGAGCAGCATTAATATATTTTTTTTCCCATCTGTAGATTAAATTAGCTTATTGATATTTCATAATAAGTTTTATCACAACAGTTTTGGTTAGCTCTATTAAATTTTTATCATCTTGTTAGTCTCACAAGAAAGAGGACTGCATGGAACCAATAGGAAAAGCAAATCTATCGAAAGAAGTTATGAATGCAATTTTAAATACTATTAAAAGCGAACAGTTTAAGCCAGGTGACAGACTGCCTCCCATAAAAGAGCTCAGTGAGAAACTTATGGTTGGCATCAGTTCAATACGCGAAGGACTTAAACAGCTCCAGAGTATGGGTATTATTACCATTGTGCAAGGAAAGGGTACCTATGTAAGCGAGAATCTGGATTTGAATCATTTTCTCAATAGTTTCAAAGGCTTGATCACATTACAGAAACAGGATTTTTTCAATGTTATGGAAGCGAGAAAAATCATTGAATGTGAAACAGCAGGATTGGCTGCTCAGCAGGCGGAGGATCATGAAATAGAGAGATTATCAAATCTTCTTCTACAGATGGAAAAAAATGCAAAACAACCAGATCTTTACGAAGAATTTGATGTTGAGTTCCATATCGCAATTGCCGAAGCGGCTAAGAATCCGGTACTTGTTACATTTTTAAAATCAATACAGGGGTTAATATCAAAGATTGTTGAAGAGATCGTACAATTACCCGGTCAACCGAAAGGGGCAAATGTACATCATAAAAACATATTTAATGCAATAAAAAAACACGATACAGAGAAAGCCTGTGAAAATATGAGGGCCCATTTAATTGAGGTAGTAAATACAGCAAATAATTATCTATATAATAATCCTGATTGAATCAAATCCGAAAATCTCAGAAAGATATTATACTATTTCTTTGTTTACGTTTCCTGCCTTCGGCGTCCATTGCTTTCAATGCAAAGAAGACAGAATCAGGGTTTACCGGTATGGGCTCGTAGTGCATATCTTCGTTCTTACATGCATCATCCGCAACTTTCATAAGTGCTTCATCGTTCATTTCATCAAGCCCAATATCGGCGAGGGTTGTGGGAAGTTTTACTGATTCGCAGAACCCATATACGTCCTCAATAATGTGTCTCGGCTTGTCGGTGAGAAACAGCGATGCGAGCGTTCCGATGGCAACTTTCTCACCGTGGTAATACCTCATGGTTTGCTGAAGACCATTAAACCCATCTGCAATTGAATGGGCAGCAGATAGGCCCGCATTTTCACACCCAAGCCCGCTCAGTAAGGTAGTGGCTTCCACGACATGCTCCAGAGCAGGAGTCACAGCGTGTTGTTCACAGGCAGCCTTCGCCTGTTCGCCATACTCGAGCAGCGTATCATAACATAACCGGGTAAGTGCATAACCCGACAAAGAGCCGTGATCACCGGTTAAATTGGGAGCATAGATTTGCCTGTGAGACTCTGCTTCAAACCATGTAGAAAGCGCATCCCCCATTCCGGCCACCAGCAAGCGTACCGGGGCTTCCGCTATAATCTTCGTATCCACCAGCACCAGGAGCGGATTCCTCGGTAAATAAACGAGCCTCTGAACTTTTCCATCGGCAGCATGAACAACTGCAACGGATGTTGTCGGAGCATCAGTCGAGGCGGCTGTCGGGCAGGTTGCCACTGAGCACCCCAATTCGAAAGAAACGGCCTTTGCGGTATCAAGAGCCTGCCCTCCACCGAACCCGATTACGATATCATAGCCAGATCCTTTCGATGTTTCTACAAGTTTTTCGATCTCTTCGTCGCAGCATTCCCCACTGAAACTCAGAACCTCGAATTGTACCTCCCCCTCCAATACCCGACGAATCTCCTGCAAGTATTTTTCATACACAATCGGGTCGCAGATTGCGAGGCATTTTGTGCTAATTTTCCGGAGCTCTTTCCCTAAACGCGTTAATGCCTCATACCCTTGAATATATCGCCCAGGAAAAACGCTCGTGTATATCATACTTAGCTCCCAACGGTTATCGACATTCCGCAATGACTTTTTTAATCTCCTCAGTGAGTGGATATAGAAAAAAGATCATTTTCGAAGGTTTTTTCATCTTCCAGCGGAACTTGTCCCCATCCTGGATTAGAAAGCAATCACCTGCTTTTGCAGTAAGAGATTTTCCTTCTGAAACGAGCTCTACCTCTCCTTCAAGCACGTAATCGATCTCTTCGAACCCTTGTACCTCCACATCAAACCAGCCCTCTGGTGCCTCATAGTAGGCCATGAGCATTTTTCTATCTCTTGAGTAAAAGAAGAAATTAACGTTCGCATGAAAGTCGGGATTTGTTTCGTAGGGATGATCAACCATGTTATTTATCAGCTCCTCTTTTGTAAAAACTCTCATTCCATTTCCCTCCTCAATGTAATCTCATCTATATTTCAGCATCTAAAAATTTCTTCGGATTTTCCTTTATGAGCACATCAATCTGTTCTTCCGTTATTCCGACTTCCATCAACATTGGAACAATATTCGTGAGGATGTGGTCATACCCCCATCCCCCATAGTTGTGGAGCATATTCTTAAAACAGAGGTCATTCGTGATCAAGATCTTTTCAAGGAATCCCGCATCGATCAATTCTTTTATGACCTGAACTCTTTCGATATCAAAGGCAAAAGGTCCGGCAAGAAGACCCCTGTTCCTCGTATCGATGTAATACTCCTTTCCAAAATTATCGAATTCAATGTATGCGCCCTGTTTCATAATTTCCTTGCATTCATCCAGATCGAATTCTCTCTTCACATCGACATGGTTAATGGTCACTTTCCCCAGATCAGCGCCGTGTGCCTTGAGAATGTTTAGAACTTTCATGCGTTCGTTCCCCCAGGGTTCCGTGTGAACGTGCATTCCCAGTCCGGTACCCGCCTGAACCTCCGCCGCAGCGATGAGAGATTTCTCTTCATTTGGATAAATCCTGTCGCTCGTTCCGATCTCGCCGATCACACCGGCTTTTATATTTGTTCCACTCATCCCCACCCTGATGTCCGTAAGCATTTCCCATTTTACCTCTTCAACTGTTTTTTCATCCATATTCACAGGATGCGTGTCAAAGGTAAAATACCCACATCCTGCGACTATATTGATCCCTACAGCTTGTGCAATGCCCCTCAGCGCCACAGGGTCTCTCCCCGCTCCGACGCTCGTTGCTTCCACAACCGTATCGCCACCTGCTTTTTTAAACTCCCACAGTTCCGCTTCCGCAACTTTTATGTCATTCAGGATTAAATTGTCCTGCACAGCCAGGGGATTTCTTGAAAGGACGCCCAGGTTGCCTATATCAACCCTCTGCTCGGAGAGGGCGATTCGTGAAGCTTCCGACGGCGGACTGAACTGATTTCTTAAATCGAGCATGATGTGTTCGTGGGGCAGAACAACCCCGAGGAGTTCAGAATCGATTTTTCCAAAAACCGTCATCACAGCCATATGTATGCTCCTTTCGACATAACATCCACGCTTACGATGTAAAAAATGGATATATTTAAATAAATAGAGGAGTGGGCCCTGATTCATATAGCTCACTCCTCCAAACGTGCAAATACACCCTGTTAGATACAATCCTCATTACTGCGGCTTATCCATCTTCTTCAGGTTCTCCAGGGGTTCCCACTCCTTGCCGAGATTCGGGAAGTTTTTCTTGACGTAGTCTTTATACCACTCGTGCTGCTTCTTCGGATCCGACTCCCGTGCGAGGATTTCATCCACATTATCTTTTGTAACAATTTCACCACCGTGGTAAATCCACCCCTTTGGTAAAGGTTTTCCGTTCACGAAGTGATCAAAGAAGGCTTTCACCCCAAGGTATCCGTACAGGTAAGGATGCTCACCGCAGGTGACCATTCCATAACCTTCTTTAATAGCCTGAAGGGCCTCGATCTCTTCATCCCATCCAACCGCCAGGAAGTCGGCTCCTGGTGTTTTCAGCTTGAACTTATAGATGTTTGGCAGATCCAGTGCCGTAGTCCCCACTGCCAGCAGCATATCTGGATGCGCGGCATAGGTGCTCTCCCAGAAAGCGTAAGTATCGGCCTGTTCTGTACCGGAATCAAAAGGTCCTAAAACCTTAAAATTTGTGCCTTTGAAGGCATTCAAGAATGACCGAGCCCGTGCTTCCAAGATCACATCGCCCGGCAGACCGATTGCAACGATGACCTTTCCACTGGTATGCTCCATATCCTTTAGTAGCTTCAGTGTGGCATCAGCCAGCTTCCCACCGGAAACCGTACCCGACGGTCCCAGGAAAGCAGTAGCTTTTGAGTCAAAGGGCGTGATGTCGAAGGTGATGACAGGGATACCCGAATCCACCGCTTTATTGATGGGAACGGTAAAAAAATCTTCAGGTACAGGTTGTACGAGTATTCCGTCTACCCTCTTTGCAACAAGGCTTTCGAATTGAGCAAGCTGCTGGTCTGGATCATAGGTAGCCGGTGCCACAACTTCGACATTGCAGCCAAAATCCTTAGCCGCAGCTTCTGCAGCCATTCGTATGGTCTCTGTAAAAGGCATTGCCATAAACAGAGACATGCCGATTGTAACCTCAGAGGGTTTCCTCATTTTTCCCTCTTTTTTCCCTTCTTTGGGAGCGCCGGCAAATGCGAACGGTACCGAGAAAATGAGCAGTACAGCAACAACGAGTGCTACATAACGTACAGTCTTCATTTTTTTTCCTCCTCTTTTTTCTTTTAAAATTATCAACAACTAACACATACTTCTTAGGGCACAGCCCTATTAAGTACAGAATTTCAGCTTCATCTATCACCCCCTCCCTTGTCAATTTAAAATTCTAAAAAAGTGCAACCCCATTTTATTCATAGCAGGCTATTCTCCTTCAAAAAAGAACTTAGACTGCTTTGACATATAATCGATCGCAACTGCGACAATGATGATTGCTCCTGTAACGATATACCCCCAATAGGCAGTGACACCGAGGAACACGATTCCATTGCGGATCAAAGCGATGAGCACTCCTCCTATCATTGCCCCGACGACCGAGCCGGATCCACCCGCCAACGCAGTACCACCAATGATCGCAGATGCAATAACAATCAGCTCATGTCCAACCCCAATGCTGGGGTCCGCTGATCTCATAAACGCAACCTGCATGATGGCAGCAATCGCAGCCAGAGCACCGTTCAACATCATTACAATAGTCCTGGTTCGTGCAATCTTGACCCCCATGGCCCGCGCGACCGCATAATTCCCTCCGATTGCTCTGACATGGATGCCAAATCGCATGTGTCTATATATCATGCCCAAAAGGATTGTCAAAAAAACAAGAATGATGACCGTAAACGGAACCTTGCCGACACTCCCCCCGATTAGCGTGTAGAAAATGTGATCTTTTGGAAAATCATAAATGGAGCGTGCCTTGCTGATCACAAGGCCAAGCCCGCGATAAATATTCATTGTTCCCAGAGTGATAATGAAGGTCGGTATGCTGAACAGCAGACTAAAAGAGATGTTTACGAGGCCACAGAGAAGGCCAACAGATAGCCCTATCAGGACGGACAGCTCAACAGACAATCTCTGTTCCAGTAAAAATGCAGTAGTGATACCAACAAGATTATAGATTCCGCTGATCGAGATGTCAACATCCCCCTGTGAAAGCACAAACACAGCTCCCAGGGCCATGATCCCGATGAAGGAGGATTGGCGAATAACCTGGATCATATTTGTCAGGGTCAGGAAATTCTCCGCAATTATACTGAAAACCGCTAGTACCACCGCAAAACCGAGAACGAGACCCAGCACCTTTACATTCTTCAATAGTGCATATGTACGCGAGAACTTTTCTTTATTACTTAAAGAAATACTCTTCTGATTCGTCACCGCTTTCCCCATTTCAAGTTCAATTATTTCCCTTACCGGCAAAGCGAATACCTGTATATTTATACATTCCTTTTTCTTCGAGAGAGATAATCCACAGCAACAGCAGCGATAATGACCAGCCCCGTTACTACAGGGCTCCAGTACACATCGATACCCAGCAATACCATTCCATTTCTGATTATTTCGATTAAAAGGGCGCCGATGAGGGCTCCCCATACAGAGCCGGAACCACCGGTGA
>SMTZ1_10000948_pt1 | contig 28282 bp, 19 predicted proteins | sample DeeMarSWOR136_30_FD_25667 | JGI IMG/M metagenome (IMG submission 25667)
CGGAGTCGGGAGGACATCATTGCCCGGATTCGTTATCTTAAACCGACAGCACCATTTCGCACCAAATTTCAGTATCAAAATCTGATGTTTCTGGTCGCTGGTCAATTAATGCCCAAAATAAGGGGACAGAGCTGGGATGATGCCATTAAAGAGCGGATTTTTAAACCATTGGGTATGGTGGAAAGCATGACAACCATGGCGGAATTGAAAGAAAAAGAAAATGTGGCTACCCCTCACGAGATGGTTGGCGGTAAAGTAGCACCAGTCGAATATGACTATACAGATAATACCGCTCCTGCTGGTGCTATTAAATCCAACGTAGTGGATATGGCGCAGTGGATGCGGCTAAACTTAAACGGTGGCGTTTTCAATGATAAACAAGTACTGAGTTCAAAAGTGATCAGGGAAATGCACACCATTCAATTCCCACTTCCCGTTTCATCATTTAGCGAGGAGAAATTGGGGACAAGATTTGCTGGTTATGGCTTGGGTTGGAGTATCTATGATTACAAAGGACGAAAAATCATCAGTCATGGCGGTGGGCTTTCAGGAATGATTTCTTATCAAGTGCTTGTCCCTGAAGAAAACTTGGGTGTGATCATTCTCACTAATTTTGCACCGAACTCATTACCCAGAGTGCTGACTTATCGCATATTAGATGCTTTCTTTGGCGAACCAGAACAAGACTGGAATGTAATTTACCTGGAGCAAAAGAAAAAAGAAGATGAAAAAAAGCAAAAAGCTGAACAGGAATTGCAGGAAAAACGATCCTCAAAAAGCAAGCCTTCCCTTAAATTGGAAACTTACACTGGTAAATATTTTGATGATTTATCAGGAGAGGCAGAAGTGAGACTAGAAAATGATAAGCTCGTCTTTGATTATAATCCACGCCATATCGGTGATCTGGAACACTGGCATTATGATACTTTTCGGGTAATCTGGCGGAATCCGATTTTTGATATGGCTCCCAAATCATTTCTGACTTTTTATTTAGAGGAGAAGGGCGAGGTTGAGAAGTTGAAGGTGACGTTCTATGATCCGATATATTTTAAAAAGTTACCAGCGACTGAATGACAAACACTCAGATTGTATAGCGTGATGCATATCGCAGTGAGCTGTCAAATTCCAGGTTCCAAAATGTCCAAATTTCAAATAAATTCCAAATTTCAAATTTAAAATTACAAACAAACAAAAAAAGTCGTGCCTAAAAAACAAAGATTTAAATTGAACCAAATATTATAAAGCGTAAGGCAATGTGTGATTCGCTTTATGCATAACGTTTTACATTTTTGTCAATTAAGGTGCTATTAAATGAAGAAATTAGTTCTAATATCTATTATTTTAGCATCCTATGAATCACCATCATGGGCACAGCATTATTTTACATTTGGTGTGGGATTTAGCGGAGCATTTTTTAAATCCGAGGACCTGGATCATTTCAAGGATACATATAACCTGGTAAATAGCTCATCTCTGGCAAAGTATATGCGAGGAATCGATGGAGCAGTCGGTTTACGGTGGGAAGTCGGTTATCGATATATGAAAGGATTAAGTACTTCCGTGTTAATTGGATTGCAAAACAATACCAGCAAAGATGCAGCCACCTATCAAAATGGTGAAACGAGAAGCCTGGAACTTGACATGAATGGTCTGTTTGTTGAATGGGAGCTCGGACAAGCTCGAAATCAATTTTTTATCAATGGCTTAATTACCTTATTTCTCAACAGAAAGCTTATCCTGGAGAGCAAGTATTCAGATACAACAAAGAAAGAGCCTTTAAGTGGCGTTTACAGCAGTGATGCAACAATTTCAACCGACCTCGGGATTGCGATTGGAATTATCCGACGGCAGATTATTCTTTCTGGTAAAATCACTTATCCCATATTTACTGGTGGGAAATCCAATTTTTTGAAAGATAAAAGGCTGGAAAAAATCGCTGACGGCATAGATATTTTCCCTGCTGATTATGCGGATTATTGTTTTGGAAAGAGCTATAAGGGAGTTAGAAGCAATATTGATGGATTAAAGATTCTGGTATCTATTGCTTTTGCGATACCTATAAAATAAGGGAATTTCCAAAATCCAAATGCCAAATTCCAAACTTGTCCGCCCTTTGGCGTGATAAATTTCAATGACCGAAATTTCAAATTCCAAACTCTCAATTTTAGTTATCTGTATCTATTTGGAATTTGGTAATCAATGCCATTAAATTAAGGGGAATAATAGTCATTCCGAACGAAGTGAGGAATCTGTATATCCCGATAAATTACTCGGTTAACAGATTTCTCGCTTCGCTCGAAATGACAGGGAAATTTCTTAACTTAATGACATTAATTTGGTAATTGGAAATTGAGAATTGTTTGGATTTTAGAGCTTGGAATTTGGAATTTTAAAAAGATGGAGGATTGTCGATGAAAATTACTGAAGACCCAAGAATAAAAATAGCCAAAAGAATCCTTGCCCTCGCCTGGCTTTACTTTACCATCTTTCTCATTTTTATTATGGGCTGCTCCTTTCTGTTGAAGATAAAACCTTACTTGTGGGGCTTACCCAATTGGGTGGCGATTGGGAATGTTTTCGTACCTATCGTATTTGTAATTTTGTTAATATTGGTGATCGAAAAATTTGTACCTGATATTCCACTCACGGATGAAACAGCCGAATCCGGGGAGGAAAAAGAATGAACGCAGCCATGGTGTCATTTTTATCTTATACAGCGATTCTGATTGCCATTGGGATCTGGTCGTATCGGATCGTCGAAAGAGTTCCGATTAAAAAATACGAGGAAGAATTTTATGCAGCAGGTCGAGGATTGGGCGGCATTATCGTGGCATTGGTCATTGCTGGTGGATTGGCAAGCGCTGGCACATTTATCGCTGGTCCTGGCATGACTTATGAGTATGGCTATTCCTGGGTATTGATCAATAATTACCAGATTTTCTTGAACCTGATGTTTTTAGCACCGATAGGCATCATCGTTGGAATCGTCGCACGGCGGGTGAATGCTGTAACCTATCTGGATATATTCAGAGCCAGGTATGAAAGTAAGGCGATCATCATCATTTTGGCAGTTTTAGTAACCGTATTTTTAATACCTTACATGTCGGCGCAGTTTGTCGGCTCTGCCAGGGTAATTGCTCAAATGACCGGCATGGGATATTTTACGTCTCTTGCTTTTGGTTCGCTCGTTGTTTTAGTATATTGCGTTTTGGGCGGAATGCGTGGAACATCGTTAGCCATGTTTATCCAGGGGATTGTCATTACTATTGGATGTCTATTGCTATTCTTCGGCACCGTAAATTATGTGGGCGGGTTTAAGAGTTCAACTGATATTCTTGCCAAACTGGATATAAATTTTCTTTCAGCCACGAGAGGTGGAGAGTTTTCTCCCATGTTTTCATTTTCACTCGCCTGCCTGTCTGGCTATTTTGTCGTGGGAAATCCCCATGCCATGCTGGGAGCTTTAACTTACAAGAATTCAAAGGCACTCAAGCGAGGCATCTGGATCGGCTGCATTTTAGTTTTTCTCTGGACCTGGCTGCTGTGTATGGCAGGCGTCATCGGTCGTTCAATTATTCCTGATCTCAAAGTATCAGATGAAATTGCTCCCTGGTTGGCAATGAATGTCATGCCAAAAGCATTAGGAGGAATTGTCCTGGCTGGAATCGTAGCTGGAATTCAGACCACTGTTGCGGCAATGGCGATCATCATCACTTCCAGCATCGCAAAAAATGTACTCAAAGAGATTAAACCCAATATATCTGATGAAAAAATGAAATTAGCTTCACGATGGACCATGGGATTATGTCTTGCAATTGCCATTGGATTTGCATTATTACAACCGCGGTTAATCCAGTGGATTATTTTCTTTTCATTGGGGGGATTACAGACTGCCACCTTTGGTCCAATTTTATTGGGGATGTTTTGGAAGCGAGGAAATAAATGGGGAGCCATTGCTTCAATCACTTATGGTATGATCGCTTATGCACTGGCAAAGACTGTCGCTCCGCAGATCGCCTTATTTGGGACGTTCCCCTCCTTTGTTCCGACGGTTTCTTCTGTGATAATCTATATTGTAGTTAGTCTGGTAACATCTAAGCCAACTGAGGAAGTTGTCTGGAAATTCTGGGGCAGAAAAAAGATGGATTCCACTTTAGAAGTGGAGTCCATTTAATTTTCGTTGCTGTTCTTTTTTTGTTGTACAAGAATCTTTAAGGTGACACTTTGGCACCTTTAGATACTAAAAAGAGGAAAGGTAACAAAAAATTTCAAATCAGAGGAAAAATCATGACAGAAAAATTAAAAATCACCAGCATCGACATCTACAAAGCCGACATCGAATTCATCGAGCCATTCAGAATCGCCATTATGGAAATCAAGAGTGCCCAGAGTGTTTTCATCAAGATCAATACCAATGATGGAATTTATGGGCTTGGCGAAGCCAATCCAACCTGGGGCATTACTGGCGAAACACAAGCCATCAATCTGGCTGGGGCAGTTGATCTTGCTAAGTTGGTACTCAACAAAAACCCGCTCGACATTGAAAATCGGATGAGAGATATTAATAAATTTTTAGTTCATAATAGCACCATTCGCAGCGCATTTGATATGGCTTTGTATGATATCCTGGGCAAGGCAGCAGGACTTCCGTTGTACGCGGTTCTTGGCGGTGGCAAACGTTCATTCTGGACAGATAACACTATTGGAATCGCTGATCCGGATTACATGGCAAAGAAAGCTGTTAAATATAAAAACCAGGGATTCCAGGCGATTAAAGTCAAGCTGGGTACGACCAAGGATCAGGATGTTGAAAGAATTAGACAGATCAGAATTTCAATTGGTGATGAATTACCCATTCGGATTGACGCCAACCAGGGTTGGGATTATAAAACGGCAGTAAGTACATTACACGCGCTCGAACCGATGGGAATCGAGTATTGCGAGCAGCCCATCGCGTACTGGGACTACGAAAATATGCGGCGAATCAGGCAGAATACTTCCATTGCTATTATGGCAGATGAATCTCTATTTGATCATCATGATGCATTTAAGCTTGCATCTATGGGATGTTGTGATTATTTTAATATAAAGTTAGCAAAGTCAGGTGGTATATATACTGCTTTAAAGATCAATGCTATTGCTGAAAGTGCTGGTATCCGTTGTATGATAGGATGTATGACAGAGACTCGTCTAGGATTAACTGCAGCAGCTCATTTGGTCTCGGCTCGACCCAATATTCAGTATGCAGATTTGGACGGTTATTTAATGATGAAAGAAGATCCAATTATCGGTGGTGCAAAATATAATGTTGGAGAAATTAACCTGCCTGATAATCCAGGACATGGCGCAGATATTGATCCTGATTTTTTGAAACGATGTGAATGTATAACTATTAAATAGTCACAATTTCTCATAATATTAAACAGGAGAAATGAAATGTCTAAAAAATTTTATGTCTTCTTTGCGATCATAATCTTTATCTGTAACTACTCCCTTCTAATTGCTCAAAATTTAACAGGGGAAGAAAAACAATGGCTGACAAAAGCTCAAAGAATTGATAAAAACGGCTGGATTTTTCTCCATATTGAAGGAGGAGCGTTTGAGCGGGGATTTCAACGTGGCTACCTGACCGCTGATGAAATCGATGAATTTTTTCAAACCATTGCATTTCTTGAGAAATTCGAGACTGCCAGGGAAATTGATTTCTTTGTTCAATCTGCTGCTAATTTATTTAAGGATAAAGTTTCAGAAGAGTTTGTTCAGGAAATGAAAGGCATGGTTTCAGGAATGGAAAAGGCAGGTAAAAAAATAACTTATGAAGATATGCTTTTAATGAACGGATTCATAGATGTGCTCTGGCATTGGTATCCCCAGGAAAAAGGAAAAACCAAAGAACCAGGACCGGGTTGCAGCGCGTTTATTGCAACTGGTGATGCAACGGCTGATGGCAAAATCGTTATGGCACATAATTCATGGTACTTCTATGCCATACTTCGATTCTGTAATATTATTATTGAAATTTTCCCGGAGAAGGGACATCAAATTTTGATGCAGTCCTGGGGTCCATGTCTTTACAGTGCCACAGATTTTTTTGTCACCAGTGTTGGATTGGTTGGGACTGAAACAACTATTGGCAATTTCAGTGGTTTTAATCCTGATGGGACGCCAGTATTTGAGCGAGCCAGAAAAGCAATGCAGTATGCCAACAATATTGATGAGTGGGCAAAAATCATGGTAAAAAATAATAATGGCGCTTACGCTAATTCCTGGTTGTTGGGAGATATTCGTACCAATGAAATCGCCCGGTTGGAGCTTGGTTTAAAGCATTATAACCTCGAGAAAAAGAACAATGGTTATTTCACTGGTTCAAATATTGTGGACGATGTTAATATTTTACGAGAAGAAACGAATGCGTCGTACGATGATGTCAGGGACTTTTGCGTGGCTCGCCGGGTGCGCTGGAAACAACTATTTAAAAAGAATTATGGAAAAATAAATGTCGAAGTTGCCAAACAGATGTTAGCTGATCATTATGATGTTTACCTGGAAAAGGAACAACCGAGCTTCCGAACGATATGTGGTCACTGGGAACTGGATAACGGAATGGTACCCGGCACAATGGGGGCTTATTTGCCGGGCGGTGCTGTCGATGGGAAAGTGGTGGACTCGAATCTGGCAAAAGACTGGAAGCTCTGGGCAAAATGGGGCAGCTCCTGCGATATTGGCTTTGATGCCAAAAAGTTCCTGGAACAACATCCTCAATATGAGTGGCAGAAAGATTATTTGAAAGATTTGCCGGCTGAACCCTGGACTCTTTTTCCATTACAAAAGTAAAGCTAACCCAATAAAAAATTTAATATGGTTAATTCGTTCATAAAAAAAATTGAAAGTTCTGAAATGAGGAGGATTACCCAATGTGTCTACGAAACAAAATTTTAAAGAAGTCAATGATCTTCTTTTTGTTTATTAGTTTTATTTTAACAGCATGTGAACAACCGCAACAATCAAAAGGGGAATTGCTGGACATGACCTATCCCTACGATGAAAACACGATTTATTGGCCCAATGCCAAACCGTTTAAACTGACAAAAGGTAATTGGGGATTCACCGAAAAAGGCTACTGGTATGCTGCCAACGAATATAGTGCAGCAGAACATGGCGGTACTCATGTGGATGCGCCCATTCATTTTGCAGAGAATGGCAGAACGATTGACCAGATTCCATTGGAAGAATGGATCGGTCCAGCGGTAAAAATCGATGTCGTTAAACAATGTGAGGAGAATCGAGATTATCTTCTTCAGGTTGATGATATATTGAACTGGGAAAAGGAATACGGAAGGATTCCCGATGGTGCCTGGGTTATCATGTATACAGGCATTGATACCAAATATTATCCTGATAAATCGAAAGTCCTGGGAACAAGCAAGACTGGGGTGGAAGCCATTCCTGAGTTAAGTTTTCCTGGTTTCTCACCCGAATCCGTTGAGTTTTTGATAAAAGAAAGAAATATCAATGGTATAGCATTGGATACTCCCAGCATCGATTATGGAAAGTCAACAGAGTTTAAGGTTCATCAGATTCTTTTCGCTGCCGACAAACTGGCGATAGAAAATATTGCCAATTTAGATAAGCTCCCGGCAACTGGAGCGATACTCTATGCCATGTCGATGCTGATTAAAGATGGGACAGGGGCGCCAGCTCGGATCTTCGCAATTCTTCCATAATTTTGTGGGGCAAGTTTTCATCTTGCCCTATTTCCTCATAAAAAAACTTGATTTATTGGTTTGATTTAACTATATTTCAAAAATAGTCTTTCGAATTATGAAATCAAAATTATAGTTTCCTCGGATTCACTTACTATTATGCAAAATTGAAAGATGGAGGATCACAAATATGGCAGGTTTCGAAGGAATTAAATGGGCAACTACACAAATGCGATATTTCCTGTCTGATAAAACTTTTGATACGATGGGTGTCGACGGAAAAGTGTTTGCAGTTTCGCGTTCGCTCCATTACGGGTTATGTTTGGCATTTGAAGGGATTCGATTTTTTTGTAAAAAAAATAATCGTGGAAAACTTGAGGTTATCTTCTTAAATTTGGATAAGAATTTGGAGCGATTTGAGCTTGGTATCGCCTTTAATCTAAGTACGAATCAACAGTGGATGGTTCCCACAATTGATCAAATGGTCGAATTATTCCTGCGATATTTTCGAGAGCCCTCTTTGACTGAATTCTTTGCAGAAATGGCTGAATTAAAAGCTCAAGGATATTTGCGTCCTTTTACCGTAGATGAAGAACAATCGATTGGAGTCACCTTCCCTGGCAATCCATCGATACGCGCAGTTGTTTGTCGATATGACCGATATTTAGGCGAACCATTTAGCGGTGTTGTGGTACCCAATATGGTTCGTGCAGTGGATGTCAATGGCACGGGATGTCTCAAACTTGGAATTAATTATCTTATGAGCATAAAAGCTGTTGATGAGGCGAAAAAAATTCTTCCCGAAGCGGGTTCGGCACTATTTCTTGATGACCGTCCTCATGATCCTCTCGAATCTAGAAAAATTACCGAGTGGGATTCATCCTGTTGTCTATTTGCTCTTCGTGATGGCACTGTAATAAAAATTCCTGAAAGCAATTTGATATTACCCTCAGTCACTATTAAAGGGATTTGTGCAATTCTAAAACAAATGGGAATAAATGTAATTGAACGAGATATAACTTACGGCGAATTAATTGAACTTTCAAAAAATAGTGATGTCGTGGCAATTTGTAGTATCGGAACCGCAGGGATTCTTAATCGGGCTCAAAAGTTATTGCTTGTGAATGAGGCAGGCAAGACTATTGCTGTCCAACAGGCGGATGAATCTCATGAACTATTTCAAAAATTAGGGGAAGTCAGAACATATTACTGGGATATTTATCAGGAAAAAGTTCCGGTACCTGAGGGATTAAAATTTGAGAAGTTTGAGATATAGGTCGGTTTTCGTACCGTATCGCCTCTCTCTCCATGCTTTATAGCTTGCATAAAAAATTTAAACTTAAATTTAAAATATTATTAAAAAACAAAGGAGATAACGATGAACAAAAGGGCTGCAATCCTGACATTATTGAATGTTACTGCAATGGCAGATGGAAAAGTAACCGATGAAGAAAAACAAATGATTTTTGATGTGCTTCAAAATGAATTAGATTGTTCTGAACAAGAAGTCAAACGTGGTTTTGAAGAAAATACAGAATTACTCAAACAAGACGCACAAAAAATGGTAAAAGAAGCTGTATTAGTTTTAAGAAAAGAGTGTACTGTAAATGAAATGAACAAGATTATTAAATTAGTCAAAGATATAACGATGGCAGATAAAAAGCTTGATCGAAGAGAAGTATTAATTGTTGAATTGTTAACTCAGCTTACATCGCAAATCTAATTTATCGAGATTTAAATCAAGGAAGTTAAATGAAAGCATTTCCCGACATTAAAAATGATCGGGAAATTTTTAACCAGATTTTACACAATTTTAATAAAACGCAAGAATATGAGCAATACTTTTGGAAATATATTTAGAATAACAACGTGGGGAGAATCGCACGGAAATAGCATTGGTGTTGTTATAGATGGTTGTCCACCTGGAATTGATATTTCACTTGAATTTATTCAGTCTGAACTAAATCGACGTCGTCCTGGACAGAGCAAAATCGCAACACTTAGAAACGAACAGGATAAAGTATACCTTCGATCGGGGGTAATCGATAATGTGTCGACAGGAATGCCAATTACATTAGAAATATTTAACCAAAATGTGGATAGTTCTGATTATGAAGCAATTAAAGATAAATGGCGTCCCGGTCATGCAGATTTCACTTATGATATGAAATACAGCATTCGGGATTACCGTGGGTCGGGACGGGCTTCGGGACGAGAGACCGCTGCACGAGTGGCTGGAGGCGCCGTTGCAAAATTAATCCTCAAACAATTTAACATTGATATCTATGCTTTTACCCGGGCCATAGGGGATATCTATGCTCAAATTATCGATCGAACAGAAATTGAACGCAATATCGTTCGATCGCCCGACCGAGAAGTTGCCCAAAAGATGATCGAGTTGGTTAATAAGGTAAAAGAAGAAAAAGATTCCATCGGTGGGATAGTTGAACTGAGAATACACGGCTTACCGCCCGGCTTGGGTGAGCCGGTGTTCAATAAATTTGAAGCCGCTATGGCTTACGCTATTTTTGGTTTGGGGGCAGTAAGAGGTGTAGAAATCGGGGATGGCTTCGCCGTTGCTCAGTCACTTGGTTCTGAAAATAATGATATTTTCATTAACAAAAATAACCGAATCGGTACCAGCACCAACCACTGTGGCGGAGTGTTAGGAGGAATTACCACCGGAGAAGAGTTTATTCTTCGAGCTGCTGTAAAACCCCCCGCTTCAATCGGAAAAGAACAGGAAACGATAACTACTGCCGGCAAACCAACAACCATAAAAATTGAAGGTCGTCATGATCCAACAATTGTCCCACGAATTGTACCTGTTGTTGAAGCGATGGCAGCGATTGTGACGGTAGATTTTTTGCTAAGGCAGGAGAGTATTCAATCGTTTAAACCTCAAAAGACTATTAGCACCTCGAATTCATCGGAACTATGAAGCTATTAATCTGATAATTTCGGTAAATCCGAAATTTTTACTCAGGGAGTGAGATGAAATAAGTTAAGCAACATACTTTATTAAGTTTCTATTTTTACAAACCCTACAAAATGCAAATGGGAAAGTTATTTAATCTCACTTCTACATTATTTAATAAAATAGGTAATACTCGATGTTTAGAAAAACTTAATTTATTTTAGTAAACTTTTAGGCGAGAAAAAAGTTTAAGAAAATAATTATTGAAAAATAGTAAAACATTGGAAGTACTCGAAAGAGAGGAGCTATTATGCGTATATCAGCGATAAGTCGAAAAGAACTAAAACTCATTTTTACTTTGGTCATGATGATCTCAACCGCTCTAATTTTTTTGCCAAATAAGGGCATTACTCAATTTGCAGATAGAGAAGATCCATACAATGACTGGATCGACAGCCATCCCGACGGATGCACAACTGTTACTGTTGGTAAAAAAGCCACTGCGGAAGGATGGGTCACCACATCCCACACCTGTGATAGTCATCGGACAAGATCATGGCTGGATATTATGCCTGCTAAAAAGCATCCAATGGGTTCTAACATGACGATTTTGAAACGAACCAATGAGGATTCGTTAGCTATGCCTGCTTACAAATATTTGCCGGTTGGAAAAATTCCACAGGTCGAAAATACATACGGCTATATTAATACCGCTTACCCCTGCATGAATGATCAGCAGTTGGCTGTGGGTGAATCCACTTTCGGTGGTCGTTCCACATTAAAATCAGACCGAGGTTTAATTGATTGTCAACAACTGGTTCGACTCATGATTGAACGATGTAAAACAGCTCGGGAAGCCATTCAATTGGTTGGTGAATTGACAAAAAAACACGGCTATAATGACGCAGGGGAATGTCTGACGATTGCCGATCCTAAAGAAGTTTGGCATCTGGAAATTGTGGGATCTGGCAAAGGAAACATAGGGTCTATCTGGGTCGCTCAGAGAGTACCAGATAATCATGTTTCTGTTAATGCCAATGCCAGTCGGATCAGGCAGATAGATTTGGACAATCCAGATTGCTTCATGGCTTCGGAAAATGTCTTTCAGGTTGCTCAGGATAGTGGTTGGTGGAATCCAGAATCGGGACCGTTTGAATTTTGTTATGCTTACAATCCAGAAGGGCGTACTTCTTTTGCATGTCGACGGCGGGAGTGGCGAGTTTTTGACCTGGTAGCACCATCATTGAAACTACACCCCGATGCTGAAAATTATCCATTTTCTGTGAAACCAGATACACTGGTCACCCTGGAAAAATTGGTTTCAATTTTTCAAGATTATTTTGAGGGTACTGATTTTAATTTCGTTAAAAATATAACCTCGACCGACAAAGACGGAAAGACAGTGATTTCACCTTTTGCCAATCCTTTTATGCCTTATGATATGAATCAGCTTTTTAAAATCAACGGTGGCTGGGGCTGGCGAGGAGAACGACCAATTGCTCGCTGGTATACGATGTATGCTACGATTACCCAATCACGTGACGATTTGCCTCATGAGATTGGAGGTGTGGTTTGGCTTGCGTTTGATAATGTCGCAACTTCAATATACATTCCTCTTTATTGTTGCATCAGCGATGTACCTCAATCTTTCAAAACGCCTGGCAGGGTCAATGGCTTTAGCCGAGAATCAGCCTGGTGGGCGTTCAACCGAGCCAGCACTCTGGCTGCTCAACGCTGGGGCGATATGCGCAAGGATGTAGAATCAGTCTGGCAGCCACTTCAATCAGAAATGTTTGTAATTCAAAATGAAATCGAAAAAAAAGCCCTAACAATTCATAAAAGGAATCCTAAAGAAGCAAAAGAGTTTTTAACCCAATATAGCATGAATTGGGGAGAAAAAGTTGTCAAAGCTGCCTGGAAACTCGGCGATGATCTATGGACAAAATATGACGAAAAATTTTAGCACAAATTCCATAAATCTAAAAAACGAAAAACTAACTTACAACACATTAATTAAAATAGAGGAGTTGAAATTATGTTTAGAAAACTAATTCTTACGATGATTTTGTTTATTTTGAATTTTTCGACCAATCTCCCTGCACAGGATCAAGCGATCCTTATCCCAAAAGCAGTGCCTGGTGCGCCTTTTCTCGTAAACGATAAAGATGACCTTTTTGGAAAGGCGTGGCGTTTTTATCGCGATGGGTTCACCAGTCTGGCTGCCGATAGCTTAAGAAAATTGATTGATATTTCTGGATTTGAGTTAAAAAAAAATAATTACTACATTGTTGTGCCCAACTTCACACCAACAGAAACTCCTATCGGCATGTTTCACGGCGATGCACATTTCCTCGATACCCGGCTTTACGGATTGGAATCTGATTCACTTTATTATATTTTCATTTCACGGCAGGATACAGCTAAATCATATCTTTCGACTGTAATTACCCGTAAGGACTCCTATTTTGAAGAAAATCTATTGAATTTTCTGATGTTGTTCCCGATTATTACTGGCCCCATGGTGCAGGAAGTCGGGGAAAATCCGACCTGGATCGATGTTCGAAAATATGAGATTCCAAAAAAATTTCATAAAAATTCTGATATTTCAGTTATTGTTAAAAAGGATTTTTATGATGATAAATTCCTTGCCCAGACTGTTTTCGATAACACTTCGTTGGAAAGATGGAGTTACGGTGTTGCCACAGCGGTCACTGGCATAGAAGACGTTGATTTTATCATTGATGGCGGAAAGATCGTGGTTCGACCAAAACCCAAGGGTGATCTGGCAACTTTTGGAGTTATAAATTATCATTTTAAAGCCGTTGACACAAAAGCAAAGACACTAGCGACATCTTTTCATCTGCTCGGTGGACTACGAATATCAACGACAATTGAACCAATTTTAGGTGTCGGCTTTGGTATTCCTGCTGACATTATTGACCTTCATTTGTTTGCTGGATACAGCGTTGAATTTGCTCAGACACTAAAGGATGGATATAAGGTCGGAGATGTGATCGAAAGTGAAGTTGATCCGTTCAAGTTAACAATCAGAGGCAGACCTCGAATTGGTATTGAGTTGAAGTTTCCCTAAATCATCGATGTGCAAGGTAAATCAATTTATATTTCATTTTGTATAAAATAGAATTTATCTATTCAAATTTAGAAAGAAGTGGCAGATCAATTTTTGATCTTGCCACTTTTTTTGTCTCAGAATTTGTTTGTTACCGGCATTTGTAGGCAGCAGTTGAAATGAAAGCCAATGGAATATAAAAATTTAGACTGATTACTCGATGCAAATTTTCAAATGAAACATGAGACATCATAACTCAAAAACCTCCTTTTCGTTTCACATCTGACGTCTCACTTTTCACATTTTCAGCTTGCTGCGTCATGTTTAAATATGTTCTAAGATTTTGTTTTATTTAGTTTATTGAATATCCGTAGAAAGCTTAAACCGCAAAACCCGGTTATTACCAGTATCTGCAACGTAAACTGTCTTATCAAAATACGCGATACCCATGGGTCGGTTAAACTGTTTTTCGCCAGAGCCGAACTCACCGAAAGAATGCCTTTCCACACCAGATGAATTAAATTTGAGAAGCCGGTTCAATGCCGCATCCACCAAAAAAATATTTCCCTGTTCATCAATTGTCACATCTTCCGGTTGACTAAATTTATTCTGGGCAAAAATGTCGGTGGGAGTTTGGGAGGGATCTAATTTGATGGCAAAGCCGTATATGGTCGTTGTAATCCACTGTACTTTATAAAAATTCATCCCTGTCTGAACAAAAATAAAATCAAAGAATTGGGTGGACGGATTAAAATTTCTGGTAATCGTTATTCCGCTAGGATTGGCTGCGGAAAACATGCCGGTTCCGTTGGGCTCCATGTTTACCGGACCGATCAGGTAATCAACCGAGTCATTTTTGGGCGCAAAATAGACAACTGCATTATCCCTCGCTTCTGGTCCGTTCACTGTGACATAGTACCAATGTTCCAGTTTTGCCGAACCACTATTGGTGCCGTGCCACGCTGCTACAGAAGAAAATCTTCGATTTGGATAGTCCACATCCTCATAAACCATCCGCACAGGTGCAGATGCAATTTGATGTTCGACAGCATACAAATCTATCTTATAAATTTTATTGGTATTATTGACGATTATTAAATTTAACCATCCGTCCTGGGAAAGAGCAACAGGTCCTGAAATCGGTTGAGAGCGTCCGACAAGGTTACCTGCTAAATCCAGCATGGTAATACGATTATTTCCTGAATCAGCTACATAAATAAATGGCTCATTGCCAATCAAAATGTCAGTTGGATGATAAAAATCATAACCATTTGTTAAATCCCAAGTTGGATATTGTTGGATGTAGGTCGTATCACTGACACCTGGTAATCCAGGCTGATCCTGCGGAGGAGTTGGCAGGATATATTTTTCGCCGCAAGAAAAAATCATAAACATAATCACGATAACGAAAACAGCTATTGAGAGAAATCTATTTATTTGCTGAGTCATTAATTTCTTTCCTATTTCGAAATGTTTTTATATGCAAGCGAAAATATCCTTTGAAAAAAAGTACTATTGAATTAGAGTAAGAAAGCTTCGGATTGTAGCTTCAATTTTTTTAGCAATTTGGTCAAATGAGGAAAGGCAAATTTTTTTAATCCAGAGCTTTCAAACTTATCCCCTCAATCCCCCTCTCTTGGCAAGAGAGAGGGAAACAGGGGGAGAGTTATAAGTCTATAATACCCTTGTCTCTGAGTGTTAGAATCAAATTAAATTTCCAAGCAATAATTGTTACATTTCCACAATCCATCACTCCAGCATTCCAATACTCCATTGCTCCATTGAGTATTTCTTCACTGACTGTTCTATTTAAAGCATTTGACTAAATCTCTAATTTCAATTTGGGAAAGTAGCAATCTAAATTTAATACCCTACCAAAATCGAAAACCGCATTACATTCCCCAGTCTTCCAAAATCTGAATATGCAAAATCCACAGACAGATCGATGATTTTCAAGGGAACTTTACAGCCGCCACCGAGACAAAAGGATTCTTCATCAACATTAAATTTATAGCCACCACGTAGAAAAAAATATTCCCGCCAGCCATATTCCAAACCAAAATTAACATTTTCGGCATTGTCATTGGGGTGGTTCAACTGAACGGATGTCGTTAGTCTATGCATCGCTGTTTGATAGAGCTCGGCTGCAAAACCCACCTTAAAAATTGTCGGGGGCGAAAAGGACTGAAAATAGGCTATTTTCACCCCATCTCGGTTGGTAAAACTGCCGCTCGGTTTCACCTGGTTCCCAAAATTCGATACACAAACGGCAAAACGCGTTGTCCCAAAACCTGTCCAATATAGCGTTCCCAAATCGACCATAATGCCGTGCATTTCAAACTCTGCCAGTTTCTCCCGAAAATATTTCAGGGTGAGGCCAAAACTAAAGCGGTCGGTCATTTTGCGACCATAAGTCAAGCCAAAAGAAATATCACCAAAAGTGAAATAATTTCCAGTCCCAAATGGCTGGTATTCGGTGGTTTCTTCCATATCGTTAGTATAGAGCGCAGTTCCACTGATACCGATTGAATTAGTCGCATCGAAATGATGAACGTAGCCAACAAAATCGTGTTTGATATCTACCAGCCAATTATTGTGAGAGAGGAATAATTGATTTTGCTGGAATTCTGCAATGCCGGCAGGATTCCAGTACAGCGACGAGGCATCGTTTGCCACGGCAACGAAGGACTCACCCATTCCAACGCCTCGTGCACCAACTCCAATTTTCAAAAATTGAACCGCAGCAGTACCGGAGCGTTGTCCACCCAGATTAGGGATTAATTGCGCGCTGCTTTTCCTTGACAAGAAAGATAGCGCTAAAATTGTGAGAAATAATGTTATATTGATTTTTTTCATTCGGGTATTGAATAAATTGATAAAGTTAAATACCGACAAAAGTTTTTTTAATAAAATCCTTCCAAAAAATTATATTCTCATCCAATCAAGCTGGTTCACACAAAATCAAAACCGAATTTTTACACCAAGTTTTACATTTCTCGGATTTAAATATCTCGCTGGATTGAAAGGATAGGGGTCCAGCGGCGCCTGGACATCTGGAAAATACGGATCATTCCAGCCAAGTGGCGTTGGATCGCCAAGTTCATAAGCCTTACCAGTTGTTGGATTGATGATGTTTGAATTTCTTCGATTTAGCATATTCAAAACTTCGATCGAAAAAACCAATCTCATACCAGCAATGTCAAAATATTTTTCAAAATTCAAATCAATCCACATCCACAGGTGAGCCACCTCACTGTATGGATTATCAATATCCGTACGGTATTCCGGTCTTAATCTGTCTCCATATTTTACGTATTGTCCTGTAAAATAAGAGGCTGTGTACCGCTTTCCAGATTGAGCGAATAAGCGTAGGTTAATATTCCAATTATCTGGCAATCTCAAGCCAAAAATTGAGGGTGCTTTACTTTTTGGAATGTACAGATTCAAATTTGCAGAGCCCTGAAATGGACGATCCCAGATGAGATAATTTTCCGTGATCGGTTTTTCTTCGAGGCTGCCTTTGGCAACTAATAAGGCATCATCGGGATTGGAGCTTTTACCTGTTGCTATCGAATAGGAAAAACTGAGCGAACCACTAAAAAAGCTTCCGGCACGCTTTTTATATTCAACTTCGATGCCCCTGGCTCTCGAATAATCTAAATTCATATAAGTGATGAAAGAGCGACCGGCTAATCTTCCTGTACCGCTGAAAGAAACCGTTGTTACATAATCAAAAATATCCCTATAGTATGCTGTAATGGTAAAAACATCGTTCTCAGTAAATTTATGTTTCAAACCTAATTCGTAAGCGACTGTTGTTTCGGGGTTTAAATTTGGATTTCCAAATTTCTGAAACGTTGATTTCGAGCTGTATTTTCCTAATTTCGCATAAACGAATTGGGGACGGGGAAGTTTTGAGAAATGTCCGTAAGAGAAAAATAGCATCTGGTTATCCGTAATCGGGTGGGAGACACCAATTCGGGGACTCAGCCTGCCCTTCCAGCGATGTCCGAAGAAGCTGTAGGTTTCCGCTTTGTATCTCTCTCGTGTTGCATCTGAAATGGTGACAATATCAGGATCTTCAACAGCTTTGTCCACATACTCTCCGGGAAACCAGTAATCGAAACGCAATCCCAGGTTTGCTATTAATCCACGAAAAGTGATATTGTCCTGGATATAAGCAGCTCCAAGATTCGGATGAACAAGATAAATATCATTATTGAGTCCAAGTTCTCCAAACCAGGGTTTATAAATATCGATCAATTGCATTTCACGATACGTCATCTCAATACCTGCCTTCATTTTATGTCGATTGTTGAGATGACTGGAAATATCGGCTTTAAGTGTATAATCTTCAACATAATGATCATGCCAGGTAAATGAATTCCCATAGTCCCAAAATCCATCGCCGGGAACGACATAAATTGTACTACCATCTGGTGTAAAAAAATATTGGATCGGTTGGGTAACGATATCTTTTGGTTCCTGGTACTCGCTCCAATGTTTCCCATCGAGATCGCTTCTTAAATTTGCAAAATAGCGTGATAATTTTATTTCATAAAATGTCTTCGAATTGATCGTATGTGTCCAGTGCAAACTGAGTTGATTGTTGAGATGAGTAAAGGTATTAAAATTATCAAGATTTTTTTCAAAGTCATAGGGATAACCAGGTCCAGGGGGAACATATTCCAGGTTTGTTTGCAACGACTGGGTATTCTGGTTGATCGAAACAGATTGGTTGAAAGATCCAATCAATTTATGGGAAGGATCGATTCGCCAGGTTAATTTTACCATCCCCGACCAATTATTCATCTGACGCGGCGCAAAGGTTTCTCCGTAAAAAGTAGATGACTGAAGCTGTTTGGCTGAGTTTTTAGTGAAATCATCGCTGATGAACATATAGCCGTTTGCAAAAAAGAAAAGCTGACCTGGCATTTTGAGATTTATAAGGGGGAGAACATAATTTGTTAATGGCTCAGGTCCGTAAAGACTCATCTCTAGAACATCTGTGTTAAAACTATATGGGCTGTCAGGGCTAAAGGTGCCGAGCACTGGTGTACTGCGGCTAATACCACTAATGTGATCTCTTTTATAGCTAAGCGACCCGTGAAAATTTTGTCCACCCTCCTTAGTTTTAACATCAACGATGCCAGACATTGCCTGCCCGTATTCAGCATTAAATCCGCCGGTAATAATTTCCACTTCTGCAATGGCATCAGTGCTGAGCCGCAAGCCAAAACCGGTACCGGATAATGGGTCTTGCACAGAAATTCCATCCAGCAAAAAGGCATTTTCATAAGTCCTGCCGCCACGTATATGGATTTCATCATCGCTTTTTACAACGCCGACCTGTGCAGCAACAACATCTCTGACATTTTTGTGCGTCGTTTTTTCGATCTCTTCAGCGGTTAAAGTTCTTCGGGTAGCAGTTTCATCGATATTAAATAGTGGGCGCTCACCGATTACTGTAACTTCCTGTCCGAGAGCCAATACCGTCGAAACAAGTTCAATGTCTATCTCTGTTGTTTTACCAGCAATAACCTTTACCCCGGTCTGCTGCACCATTGTGTAACCGATCATGGAAACCTGGATTGTGTAATCGCCGGGATTTATATAGGGAATTATAAAATTTCCCTCGGTGTCCGTTGCCGCTCCATAGTAGGTACCTTTTACAAGCACATTGACGCCGGGCAGCCCATTTTTTGTTTCGGAGTCAATAATTCGTCCTTTAATCGTGCCCTTTGCCTGGGCAAAAAGAACGTTAGAATTTGTACAAAATATGCACAAAACAACTATTAAAAATAAAGAAACAATAATGATCTTTTGATTCATTTTAGAGACCACCAAAATCAGTATACATAATTTTCATTTCCCCCAATTTGTGGATTTTGGCAACATCCATAAGAAGGGAAACAATTAAGTAATTATTTAGCCAAGTGAAAAAAGAAAAGATTTTTAAATCTAACACCTCCAAACACATCCTCTTAATCCTCTCTCATTAAAGCTCACCTTTACCCACAAATCTTCAACCGTCCCTATGGGACTAAAAATTTTTGGCTTTTTAGTATCCCGCCAATGAATTGTCGGGCTATTTTCAAACGTCCCTTTCGGGACAAAGCATCATTTAACAATTTTTTAGAAAACGTCCTGTAAAGGACGATTGATAATAGCCCAGCGATTTATCGCTGGGAATTTTATAGAAACAATCTGTTAAGTCCTGTAGGGACGATTGAAAAATAATCTAAATAAACATCCTCTTGCCCTCTAAAGTTATGGGCAAGGATTAGCTTGTATGAGAGGGGGAGAGATTTTTAAGTCTATAATTCACAAAAAGTTTTTTGTGACTACACTTTAAATGGTTAAACAAAAAAATTATTTATCTATTCGCAACCACCGCAAAATCAAGGTATTCCAAATTCATCTTTCATAATTATAGCCAGCAATTTTTTCAGATTCCTATTTCCATTAAGCTGATGAAAGGGAATTCCGAAAAAGTAAAAGGAATTTTCAGCATTTGCGACACCCAACATCGGCTGACCGGTCCACAGCGAAGGATTTTCCTCCAAACGATAGATTACTTTTGAACTAAGTTTAGGTATCAATTCCTTCACAAAGGGCACCCAAACATTGGCTTTTAGCCTTGGAAAATTTAATTTTAAAGCATCAGGTTCTAATATAATCCCCGGGAATACATCAAACGATTTGGTTCCCAAACGATCTACTGGCGAAAAATCTAATGGATCGCCCTGCTCAGAAAAGAACTCTCTAAACTGTGTTGAAAAGAATATTTTTTTATCGTCAAATTTGAGATAGCGTTCGATTGCTATCTGTGCCTCTTCAAAATGTGGATTGGAATCCGTGTACCAGATAATCCGATCAAACAGAAGCATGGTCTCTGTGAACATATCGATTGAACTTGGCACAAGATCATACTGATTATCTCCATCCCGATTGAGTTTGATATTCCAGATTGAATACTCGACCTCCAAACTATCCAACGTTTGGCGGTATAACTTTTCCGTGTTGTCCAAAACCTCATAATCATCTATAATTAATATCTTGCCGTTCGGTTTTCTCACATGCCAGATGTCCTTTTCTTCACGGGGCATTCGAATCACCTGGCTGGTTACGCCGGCGATATCAACGGCACGCAGGAAAAAAGTATGATCCATGTCGCTCATTTCATCTGAAATTTTTAAATTGATAAATAAGCTTTCTGAAGAAATTGAACGCCATGCTGAAGCTGTATCATCGAGCACATATTCATACCGATCAATTGTGTCATCGCCATCCAGATCAGTCCCCTTCCAATAAAAAGAAGCAGCCGTAAATGTTGTTTCGGGGATATCCGTGCCCATTACAAACTCAACCTCGGGACGGCTATTTTCTACGGGAAATGCCTGGGACGCGGGCGTTGGATCGACTAATCCTTGATCATCTACTGCACAAACTCGAAATGTATAGACCGTATCCAGTTGGACAAATCTCAGGGAAAAGGTATCACTATTTGCGGAGGTGATCTCCCAGGCACCTGCCAAGTCATTATTATCCAGTGACTTCGGAACCGGCGCCTGAATATCCCATGTATGAAGGAATTTAACCACTTTCCCATCAGGATCATCTCCCCACCAATTTAATACCTGGCGGCTTGTAGTGGTTGCCAGCAAGCTATCAGGGAAAAACGTCAGATATGTTTCTGGCGGCTGGTTCACGTAAGGATTATCAGGAACTTTCTCACCACAAGTTATCAAAAGGGATATGAGCAAAATTGTTAAAATTGAATTTTGTCGGACCATTTTTCTATTTTACTTAACCATATTAAAGAAGCATAATTTTTCATCATTCACATTACCGTAAGCGTGGTATATGAGTAGGTAAAAGTGAAACAAAAAAATTTTAGTAATTAGTTCCTGTTGCAAACAGGCTAAATTGTCATGCCTGAGTATGCAGGCATCCCCAGTATTAATTGGTCTAAGTAATAGTTTTTAAAAAGATTTCTGCATTCGCAGGAATGACACCATTTCCTTAGATTCAGATTTTTGCACCAAGAACTAATTAGCAATCTTAACCTTTGCACTATAGTTTAGAAGCAAACTGCTTCGACATGTTTGTACACACCGAAGCATCGATACTATCGCAACAGCACCATTTTATTTGTTTTAATAAAATTGCCCGCTTTTATCGTGTAAAAATACAATCCGCTGGCAATATTCTTTCCATTGTTATCAAGACCGTCCCAGTGAATAGTGTGCTGGCCGGCATACTTATATTCATGAACAAGTGTTCTAATTTTTTGTCCCAAAATATTGTAAACTTCCAATTCTACAAATTCATTTTTTCCCAAGCTGAAATGAATCGTAGTGGCTGGATTAAATGGATTGGGATAATTTTGGCTCAAATCATAAGTCAGGTTCAGGTGATGTTGTCTCTCCCCAACCGCAGAAGGCCGATGACCGATCACGTCATCTTCGCCTCTTGGTTCTAATTTATAATTATAGAAAGAATACCAGCCAATACCGATAATTCTATCAATTTTATCATTTAGTGCGAATGTTGAGTCAAAATTTCCTGTAAAAGTTCCATTTTCATCCACACGATAACCTCCAGTTCCATCATTTATTTCAATTTCCCCATAATTACTTGGACTGTCCGGGAAAGGATTACTGACAATAACATTATCGAATTGCAATAACACCCCTTCATAACTTTCTGCTTCAGGGCTTCCAGTTGTGGCTTGTCCTGTTGTAATAGGAAGTGGATCAATCGTGTAACCAGTATCTAACGAATCCATAGTCGTAACTAAATTCAGTCGTGTAACATTGTAATTCTCCTCAACGACGCCACTAACTCGTACAAAATCTCCACGCTGCGGAAAATGAAGGGCATCATTCACCCAGATCCCGTTCCAGGGTGCTTCACCTTCCTGAATTATATAGTCGCCCAAAATATCATCCGGTGAAGCAGTAACCACTCCAGAAACAGTCACTTCCATTCCCAAGTAAGCAGAATTTCCATCGACAAATGGTGTCCATTGAAGGTCCCAAATTGTTAAACCATTATCTCGAACATGGTAGAAATATTTACTTGAAGAGGTGTCTCCCGGGTTTAAAGCAAAATCTCCAGAATTATCAACAGCCTTTATAAAATATTGAACCATCGACCCATCTGCCTGCTTAGGAATTGTTCCTGTAAAAATCGTATCGCTGGAAGCCATATCTATTGAAGTCCATGCATCTGTACCGACTTTGAAGAAAATTTGCGCCTGGCCAACTGTGCCATTGGAATCCATTATTTTTGCAGTAACGCTAACATCCTCATTTGATTTTGGCGCAGCAGGAATTCGAACAACATCAGAAATTACAGGAGGGATTGTGTAAATTCTAATATCTGCCGAGGTCCTCGGTCCAATGTTTAATCCTGTGCCGTATGGATTACTACGAATATGACCAATAATATCAATCGTTGTACCGTTTGACGGATAGGAATAGGTTCCAGTGTCTAGACTATCATATAATCCAATAGACCAACTATCTACGACAACCTGGCCTGTAGCATCGGCTATCAGCATGTCGTTCCCAGGTATGGCATTATTAACTACGGTAACATTTTTTATCATGACAAGGGCGCTCTCATATTTTTCACCGACCTCCTGTGCTAGATCAGCACAATTGACTACCATCGGCTCTGGTACTGGATAATTATAGCCTAATAATTCCACAGGTACTGGTGGGCTGGTAAATAAGTCAATTTGTGTCTGGCTGGGCGCCACACTATAGGAATATTCGCTTACGGATCCAGTAATTCGTACTTTATATCCCTTTTTTAAAGCGCTCATATTTGTGCCCAACTGAGTAGTGTCATGTTGGACGATTTGGACAGCGTTCCACGGACCGCCATTTTCATCCACAAGGATAATAGTCCAGCGGGCACCAATATAAAACGTTCGGGGCGGAACTGCCACAACACCCTCTACAACGACTGTATCTCCAAGAAATGGGGAGTTGTCCTGTCCAACTGCTAAAGACTCTGGTGGTACGTATTGCAGGTCAAATATTGTCGTTGTATCCAGCTTCGCTATCTGCTGTGCGGAAATATTAGTTAAAGCAATAAGTAGAAATGCAAGTAGTAACAAGGTTTTCTTCATCGATTCCTCCTCATTAGTATAACTATGGTTTATTTTTTTGTCATGGTTCTCTTTAGTATATATTCATTCTCAACAATTACTAAATTTACTTCTGTAAAGTACAGGGAAAAAATTATAGTATTTTGCAGAACTCTAATGAAATATCATTTTATTATCAAAAACTTCCCCCGCTGAATTTCCCCGGAATTTAAATTTTCAACCGTAAATAAATACAGTCCTGTGGCGATTGCCTGATCATCTTTGGTAACCAGATCCCATGCATGCTCACCGCCGGCAAAAATCGTTTCACCTCTGCCAAACTTCTGGAACCATTGGATATCGGTTCCATCGTAATTATTGCTGTTATGAGTAAACTTATCTACCAAATCACCTGCCAGCGTAAAAACTCTAACTTCACAATAGGCAGGTAAATTGAAAAAATAGATTTTTCGATCGCGCTCCAATGATCCATCCCATGCGGCATGGGTACGATAGGGATTGGGATAAACACCAACTTTCATGTGTGGTTCTCCTTCCTCCGTTGCGGGTGTTCCAGGAGCAATCCTAACAACAGCAGTTAGATAGCTCGATTCAAGACTTTCAAGCTTATTTACTGGATCACCTCTATCATAGGCTGTTATCGCGTAAGCATACTGCCAGCCATTGAGTAATTTTTCGTTGACAATACGATAGTGATAAAAAGTTGTATCCCCATCTTTAATTTCATCTTCAAAGAAAACAAGGGAATCCGAGGGCAGGCGGATAAATTTAAAGCCAGTATTGTAGCCGATACCATTGATCGAATCGAAGTCTGCGATAAGGGTCAAGGAACTCAGCAAGTCCCTGCCAGGCAAATCTTCGCCTAACCGGGATCGGTAGATACGGTAACCCTCAAAATCCTGCTCACCGGTGATTAGATCACGGGATTTTTCTGAATTGTTTGCCCAATAGATCGTAACCTTATTGTTGCCGGGAACGATCCGAAATTTTGGCGGCGTCGGCGGGGTTGGCAACACGTACCGAGTCAATTTGCCATCACCGTTAATATCTTCGCCTAAATCGAGCACCCCATTGCCATTTATATCTTCCGCGGGATCGAGTATACCATTGTTGTTTAAATCTTCAGAAGGATCAATTTTCCCGTTGGCATTTCTATCCTCCCCATTATATGCGGTTTGTGCCCAACCTGCATTAATGAAAAAAAATGACTTGCTTTCCTCTGTATCCTCAGTCGTCGGGTCCAATCCAAATTTAGCGCCACAAATAACTGCCATCGAAACATTAACTGAAGAGTCAGGATCAAATCTGCCAAAAGGCCCAGTAGTAATCAGGGTCATATAATTTCCTGGTGTGGTTTTCAGTATTTCCAAACCAGCCGGCGGCAATCCAATTGACATTTTCTCATAACGAGAGAAATCATCCGGGGGCGAAAAAAATGTTGGATCGTCGTTGTTGCGAAACCGCCAGGCATTGTATTTACTTCCCAATTTGTAAGTCGTATCGTTCGCCTGGGGCGTTGCACCTAATATTTTTAATCCCACGTAAAGTCCGGGATCTGTAAAACCCGGATCTCCATCATAGTCATAGGCATACGCCATGCGCATTGAATCGACATAGCCGTTGCCAACGTGCTGGTAAAAAGGGCTGCCAATTCGGGGCGGTGTAATATTGGTATTTCGGATAACCAGATCCGCCCAAAGTCCCACGTGGACATTGAAAAATGTATCATTACTAGCATTAGTAATTGTATAATTAAGAATTACAAAATCATCTGCGAATGGGTAATTCCAGGCATAGCTTTCCTGGTGGACAACAATTCCCATTGGTGTGTGATTTGGAATGCGGGCGTTTTGAAGCTCCGGAATGTAGATATTGGAATCCGTGTAAACACAAATAAAATCCTGGTGGCTAACCGCCAGGGGATGATAAAATGGAGAATTTACCAGCGAGGAGCGCTCTTTTACCACATCAGCAGGATCAGCAGAATTAGTAAATTCAAATCCAGCAGCAATATCCACCAGCGAAGGTATATCCAGCGCGCCGGTTGTGGTCATAATTGTACCATCATCACGAATCCCACCGACCCACAGACCACCGTCAAACATGTGCTCAATCCCTGATCCTTTTGGGTATTCACAAGAGGGCTGATCCTCCGGGATTTGAATGACAAAACCATCACCGATTGTTCCGAAATTAGTAACTGTCAACCCAATATTTCCGAGAGTGGTAAATTTGGTGTTATCGTCAATCGAAGGCTTAAAAATAGGTTTAGTCGGACGATCCGATGTTTGACTAAAAAGTAGATTTGATAGAGAAAATATAGTAAAAAGAACTACCAATACTTTTGTTTTCATAAATTATCTTGTGGGTAATTGAATCTATCCGTTTCTAAATGATGTATTTCTTGAACTATTGGGAAACTAAATTTGAACGTTAATCACGCTAATCATTCAAATTAGACTAATTACAGTTAGCGAAAATTATTTAATTCGCGAAATTGGCGGTCCTGAGTGTTTGGGTTTAACCACATCCAGTTTGGTTTTACTGATTCATTATTCCTATTCAATTTCACAAAATATTAAGTTTGTAGAATATACAAATTCAAAATAAAAAAATCAATAGATAAGAAATTTATTTATTTCAAAATATATCCTATTCGATCCAACTTGCCATCGATATTCTGGCGCGGCATAATATCGAAAATTTCGCACAGTAAGGTGTAAATATCGATATTCCAGAGCGTTCCAGTCCTATATCCTTTTTTAAATGCAGGACCCATCGCATAAAAGATTCCATGCATATCCAAATGGTGATTGTCAAATCCGTTCAAAATAATCTCATCGAAATCCATCGAAGGAGATGAGGAGAAAATAAGGAATTTTATTAGTATGTAAATTAACAATTACAGATACACAAATATTAACAAAATTAAAGAGTATGATATCATACAAAATATTATTCACCTTTTTATTTTTTATATCCGAATTATGAGAAAATAATAAAGCCGGTACTTAATACCAGCACCAGCTTTATATGTCTCAAGAAAAATTATTTGACCAATTTTCATTATTCATCCATTTCAATTTTATATTTTTTCGATTTTGAAAGTTGAATAGTACGGTGTATACTTGCTAATTCAGCAAGGTCATTTCCCTTTTCATGTTTTTGATTCATATTTCATAATTTTTAAATTGATATTTGTAGCGGATCGACTTGAATTACTTGATGGTATGGAGCGTATCGAAATACCAGTCTGGTGCTTTCATCCGTTAGTTACTATTCTATGTACTGTGTTCGATATCCGATTTTACCGTTATGGTATTCATATATCCTGAATGTTGCCTGCCTTCCCCAATATCCTGAAATAGGAGACGAAACATATAAAGGGACATTTCCCAACCAGTGATGTTCGTCTCTATGAAAATGCCCAGCAATTACCGCCTTAACATTATAAGCATTGATTAGCTTTACCCATTTCTCCCTTATCTCTTTTTTCCATCTTTTGTGAAACTCATTGTTGTAAAAATCATCGACTGAAGGAGCGTGATGAAATACTATCACAGGCTTTCCTTTTGACTTCTTGAGATATTCCTCAAGCTGCTTTAGGGGTTGGTATCCATTTACTGTGAATGATTTTCTTAGTGGCTCTGTAAATACGAATATAAATACAACATTATCATATACTGCCTGAGATATCAATTCTCCAAAATTCTCTTTATACACTTTGCATGTTGACTCTAGCTTCTCAGGAAAAATATCATGATTACCAGGGACATAATGAACTGGAACAGTAAGCTTCTCAAGTATAAACAAACCGGAGTCTATAAGTTTCTTGTCCTCAATCTTATCCGTAGTTATATCACCTGTATGCACTAAACATTGGATTTTCATTGGCAAATCGTTGATGCGCTCAACAGCCTTTTTGGTTCTTTCAAGATTATCTCCGGTTTCAAAATGGGTGTCAGTAATCTGGACAAAGTAAAAATGTTCTTCCTGTCGTTCTTTTGAGCAGTTGTTGATACAGGTGATGAAAATAATACCAATCAGTAGACTCATCAAATTGTTGAGACAATTCGTTTTAACTCTGAGCATATTTTCCTCTCCTTATTCTTGGCTAACGATGGATTGATTTACGGTATGCTTCAATAGCACATAATCAACTAATTCAAGATAATCTCTGATAGGTAACCAAAACAAAAAGCAAGTGCCGTTAACTCCAGACTATTTAATAGCTACAACTAATTTGCTAGTACCTTATTTATCGTGGAATCTTCACCGAATACATCATCAACACATCAACCTCTATTATCTGAACTATTTCAGGCGTGGTAAGAGCAATGTTATAATTTCGAAGGTCATGAGTCATATAATTGTGAAAATTCAGATATTTTTTGTGGAGTTTAAAATATAACTAAAAAGCCGATACCCCAAATAGAGCACCGGCTTTTCATAATTATGTTTAGAAACTA
>SMTZ1_10003626_pt1 | contig 28254 bp, 35 predicted proteins | sample DeeMarSWOR136_30_FD_25667 | JGI IMG/M metagenome (IMG submission 25667)
TCCAGGACAGAATCAAAGGGGACGTTTTGAAGGAATTAATCAAGCACATAATGATAATATATTTCTTACTTATCCTTTAAAGGGGATAAGTGCCAAGCAGCTGTTAGCCCATGAATTAGGTCATTGGTATTTTAACAGATTAATCGAAAATTTAATTGGTGCAAACAATGGATATCGATGTATAGAAAATATCAATGGGTACGAAAATAATTATGCTGAAAGAGTTGCACTTTATTGTGAAATTAAACTTGCTGGTAGAAGAAATGAGTATAATTCTCATGATTTAGAACTATTACAAAATATTGAACAACTTGAAAAACAAGGTAAAGACGTCCTTCAAACAATAAGAGATGAATTTATACAACAATGGGAAAAACAACAAGAAAAAGAAAATAGTTAAATCACTTATTTAAGCGATAGTTGTCGTATTGGTGAAGGGATATAATCCTTTAGATTTTATAATCTTACAGAGTCTACATGTTTCTTTGATAAGATCTTTCTTATCATCTTTGAGTATATTTTCTGCAGAAATTTTTATTTCTTTTAAAATATATTCATTTTTGATTTTAGATTTACCACGTTTATCTGATAAATACATGGAAACTGCTGCAGGTGTAATTTCTAATTTTGTTGCGACTTCTTTTTGACTTAATCCAAAATCATTTACCATACTTTTTGCGATTTCATGTCTGATAACTGATAGCAAATTCCATAATATGTATTCGCAGGGCGTCCTGGTCATCGATTAAGTATATGCTATCTAATGTACTTATATTTATTTATAGATATGTCTAATGTTAAATTTAGAAGAATAATATGAAACTTTTAAATAGTTATATAAATTGTATAGTCTTGGGTTTATTGTGAGAGAAAGGAAAAAAATTACAAAAAATAATAATATAATTTATGGTGTTGATGTTACTAAAAAAGTTACTCCTGTTATGGTGAGAGATGCAATAATTCAATGTTTTTATGAAGCCCATTGCAATATCCTTGAATTAGCAAGAGAGACTTTTGGACATCCCCCAGAAAAAAAATTTGAAGAAATGAAAAAATCACATGTCAAAGAATTGGTAGAAGATATTTTTCATAAAATTGGAGGAGATTTTAAGAAACCAACAAAAGATAATTTACTCAAAGTACTAAATAATCTTAAAGAATTTGCATCAATTTATAGAAAACCTGATGTAATAAAAAAGCACGTAAGCGAAATTATGATGTTGATTGATAAACTAGATTAGAATTTTTTTTTTGTCATTTCTGTGATTAATTTTTGCACACTTTCTTAAAATACTTCTGAATTTAACGCAAAACCTAATAGAAATATGTTCTGATCTTCTGTTGGGAAATTTACTGTAAGACCAGTAAATCCAGAAAACACGGCTCTTATAGGTGCAGGAAATTGTTGAGATCCATCTAATCCGTTAATAGAACAATCACCTGTTTTAAGATACATCTCCAGTTGTGGATGTATTATTCTAAATGGTCTAATATGACTTATGAAAAGGCCAGCAACACCTCCAAATATTAATAAGAGACTAGGTAGTATAACTATAGGTAGTAAAGGTGGAAGAAATATACCTGCAACAAGTAATAAAGCTCCAGAGGTTATAGAATAATTAAATAAACCGTCAAAAGCAAATGTTAAATTACCTTTTCCTCGTGCATTGACAAAACACAATCTATTTTCATCAGCTAAACTTGAAGGATTACTTTGTATCATTAAACTATTCCTTTTAAGCAGTACATTTAAGATGGAATTTTTACTGAATGGATTATGATCTTTGCCAAATATTCCACTATCAATGATAATAGATTCGTATCTTTCTATTAACTGTTTATCTCCTTTAATCAAAGATTGTCGGTAATATTCTAGGTTATCCATTATTTCTTCTGCTTCTTCTTCAAAAACCTCAGTTATAATCTCCTCTTTTCCAAGGAATTTATAAACAGTTGTTTTAATAGTAACTTTATTCACATTGTTTAAGTCCTTAGCAAAAACAGCGGGTGTACATGTGGCCAGTGCTATAATAACAGCTGCTAAAATACTTCCAATTAATATTTTTTTCTTCATCTTGTCTCACCTCCCAAATTTACAACTATAGTAGATATATTATTATATTTAAACATTTTTAATATTGATTTTATTTACAACTTCCGTTACACATTAATAGTTATTTAGGATATAATGATTTATATGCTGTATAGTTTAAATACTAGTCATCAGTCAATAGTAATCCACGGATTCCTTTATCTAAAAAATCGATTTTTCAGAAATACTTCTATGGCCAATCTCCACAATCAGATAAAAACCAAAGCGGTATTAGGTAAATATTGATAGTTAGCAAAATCAACATATGCCCCAAATATATACGGCCTCTTATCGGATTATATTTATATTTATTAACTAAATCCCAAACATCCTGTTGTTTTTGTGAAATAGACTCATTTATTTGTAAAATCAAATCACATATTGGTCTATCTGAGTTTAAAGCATCTAATAATTCCTCAAATTCTTCTTTAACTTCTGGTACACTACTTAACTTTAAAAAAATACTATTAATATTAATCTTTAATTTTGTCATCAATCTTTCAGCAATAACTGGTTTATAATCATTTTTTGCTGCACAACCACAATTCTCTTTATCTTGATTATTAATTATGGTTGAATTAATTTCAACAGCAAAAGCAGGATAAAAGCCGATTCCAATAAACAAGACAATTATACCTAAAGCAAGGATTTTAACTAACAGGTTATTTTTCATATATACCTCCTCCAGATTTATATTCACATATAACTAATAGTATTTAAATTGTGTGTTAGGAGTTGTCACAATTTTATTTTAAACATAGATTTTATGTTTTTAAAAAACCTCATCCCAACAATTACACTCGTATCCAATTACCCAAGACATTAGCCAAATAAAGCAAAAGGGGTAAGCTAATATATGGAAAATAAAAGACGTTATTGGTTTCCCTTCTATATGGGTAATATATATCTCTCTAATATTATACACTAAATCTTTTAGTGCAAAATAAATTACTTCTAAAGTATCACAAATTGATCTATCGTTATCTTTCTCTTTTAATGGTGAAATTTTATTTAATAGTTCTTCACATATCTCAGCTGCTTCAAGATTATAATTAGACAATGCCAATAATATATCTGAATCAACATCTAACCTATCTAATAATTTCTTTGTTTTAATGAAATGCAGAGTATTAACAGGTCGACTTTCATAATCCTTATTTATTCTGGAATATGTAGTAATAGATTCCTTAGCAATTGCAGGATAAACGCCAGCTCCAATAAACAAGACAATTATACCTAAAGCAAGGATTTTAACTAACAGGTTATTTTTCATATATACCTCCTCCAGATATATATTTACATCTAAGTAGAGCTATATAAACTATGTGCTAAGAATTATCATGAATCTATTATTACTTTTATTTAATAATTTTTTAATTAGTTATAGACGTAATCTATATAATGCTCTTATTGATACTTCTTTTTCAGAGGTGGTTTGTACGAAAAATATTAAAGATGAATTTGGCCAAAGTGCAGGGAAAGTGTGGAAAGCAATTAACACACATGGGCCCCTAACTGAAAGAGATTTAATAAAAAATACAAGGCTTTCTAAAAAGAATTTTTATGCTGCAATTGGCTGGCTCGCACGAGAAAACAAGATTAACTTAGAGAATAATTTATATAACCTTGGTGAGACAAATTTAACATATGAAATAGGAACAGGTGCTGGTAAGGTATTGAATACAATTGAAGTATGTGGAGAGATTGATGTATCATCCATTTCAAGACTCATAGAGGTAGGAGAAACAGATGTATACCATGCTCTTGGATGGCTTGCAAGAGAAGATAAAATACAAGCAAAGAAGGGAAGATTAAAACAATCTCCTTTAAAATTCAAATTAAAATAGAAAAAAAATCCTCTAATTAAGGGTAAAGAAAATAAATAAAATTATATATAGCAAAATCTAAGTTACTCCAGGGTCGATAAAATCTTCATCTTTTTCATAATTGGAGTTGTTACGCTTTGATATTTTACAATTTTCACAAATACCCTCGGATTCTTCCTCTGGAGCTAACTCCTCACCACAAATCTCGCAATACATAGTCATATACCAAAACCTCCTAACAATATTTTTTTCTAATACATTTCTTAATATCTTTAAAGATTAGAAATCTGCGTTTCTTTTTTATATTTTAGCCGAACCAAGCGTAATATTAAAACGGATAATTTATCTATTTACTATAAGGTCTTTTAGTTCTGATATATCATTTTTTATAGATTCGACTTCTTTTAATTTTTCATGTTCAAAAGAGTCTAATATTTCAGATATATTTTTGGTAGGAGTATAGATATGAACTGGTCTTCCTTTTCCTTTCTTTTTTAGATCTCGCTTTTTAACCCATCCTCTTCTCCTAAGCTCTTTGATGGCACCACAAACTTCTGGTTGTCTTAGATCTGCTGCATGTTCAACATCTGCAGATCTGCATTCATCAACCTGAGAGATATACAATAATGTTTTAGAAAGATTTTTAGGCATCCCCAGCTGTCTGAATATTTCAACTGCTTTATTATCTGTTTCGTCTAGTACGAGTAAATTTTTTCGTTTCATATTCCCCACCTTTTTATCCCTGTTTTTTTTATTATTTTATAAAGTCAATTACCCAACTATTGAATGTTGTTTTATATTAAATAGTTATTGAAAGGCTGTTATAGGAGATTTTTCTAGTAGACGGGGATCAAAAGATATACTGGCAGTATCTCATTTTATTGCATTTATACTATTTGGCAAGCCAAGGTAAATAAGGTAAATTTCAGAGGTTACTGGTGTAGCAAAAGGGTAGAATTAGAAATTGCTATACAGAACTTACTGAAAAACTAGTTTTTAAGATAATTATATAGTTTTATTGATGTATCTATTTACTCTGCTTTTTTTTTGTTAAAAATATTTCAATTGAAGAAACATTAGAACTTCTGCCTTCTTCATTTGTAATACTCTCAGTACCAATCTTTATATCTTTTATTTTGGCGTTTTTGATAAACTTATTTCTTACGATTTCTGCTGTATCTACTGCTCTACTTATTGCTCTACCTCGTGCTTTTATTACAATTTCATCTGAACCACCACTTTGAAACTGTGTTACTACTGCTAAAACATAACTCATCGAAGGTTTATTCCCAACATATATTACGTTTTCGTCATTAGTTTTTTCTTTTGCCATATTTTTTTCCACTCATTGGCTTATAAATCTCATAACAGCTATCCATTAAAAGATTTATCTCATAATACCACTAGCATGCAAAATCCTCTATGCCCCGTAGAATGTCATCATTAATGAAGATTGACGCTCGACAGTTATTACATATATCTTCTTCATCTGGATTTAGAGGATCTCCACAGAGGGAACAATATCTAGTCACAACTTTCCCCCAGTTCAAGAATAATACTTTGGATTGAGGCCTCTTCTCTTTTTATCTTTTCTATCCTTTTTTGTATTTCTTTTTGGATTTTTTCATCTCCCTTCTTTATAGCATCTTCATATATGTCTTCAGCAATCCTTAATGTCACTTCAAATTCATCTAGTATCCTCTTCATCCTTTTTATAGCATTATTTCTTTCTTCTGCTTGAATTTCGTAAGTCATCCCTTATTACCTCACAACTTCATAACATCTCTTTCTTTAAAAAACCGACCCTTCATACAATTAAAAGAGTATGGTTATGTTTCTTTTTTCGCATTCTTTCATTTTAAAAATATTAGATATATAACAGAATATTTAGAGCATTAAATAAAAAAATTGAGACTAATGATGGTTATTTGTAATATTGTCTATTTCCATTTCCCCTTAAACAGAAAGTTCATCTGTTGTTTGTAGAGTTTCCTATCTATACCAAATACATTTGCTTTATATTCAACTAATGATAGTTTTACAAAACTAACAAGAACTTTACACAAATGATAGGATATTACACTGTTTAAAGTGCCTTTTTTAATGTTATCATTTATTGTTCTGATAATAATATTTTCAAAATTGTTACCAAGTATTAATTGTTCTTCTGGAAGGCATCTTATTTCACCTTCAATCTGTTTCATGTAATTCTCCAGTAATTCACCTGTTTTTTCTTTTTCTAATTTTTCAGCATAATATCCTAGCTCCTTTAATTTATCTGCAATCATATTTAATCTCCTACAATTTATAATAAAATCTAGACAACCATATTTTTAAACATTATCAATATCTTTATTTTCGTTGTATATTTTTTTTATATCCCCCAAATGGTCTCTCATCATTTTAGATATCTTATAGTTATCGTTTTTTTGATTTTATTGAAAAACTTGGAATCTCCTTTAATTTTGCTAAAAAATCAGTAATTAATATTAGTATTATACATCTATTAATTGCTTACGATTTCATAGCATTTAATACTTAAGATCCCAACTCTAATGCTTTATATTTAGAGCTATATCATTTTATTGATAATTAAATGATAATTTGTCATAATATCTTTTTAACTTTAAAATTTTGAAACACCTATATAGTTCTCTTTTTCTTTTATCTTTGTAATTTCTTTAAAATTAAATCAGGATTAAACAAGTTAATTTCATTTTGACATTCTGCCACGATGGGTTTATATATAATCATTGATAAAGAATAGCATGCTTGGAGAGAGTTGATGGGGATATTTGGTATCTGCCATCTCCTCTTCCTAGGCATGTTTTAGAAGGATGGAAAATGGAAAAAAAGTTTATGGATAGGTTAATAGGTAAATATTGTAAGATTGTAACAAAAGAACCAGGTGAAGAAAGAGCTCATGTTGTTTTTGGTATGATTACACTTATTGACTATAATGAAGGATTTATTATAATTAAATCCAATCAAGGTGAAGGATGTCTCAACATAAAAACAATAGAAGCAATAAAACCAAGCAATAAAAAACTTTGACTTATTCTCTTTTTTTCCTTTTTTTTAATTTATTAATGCAAAAATTTTCGTTATCTTTTTATCATTAACCTGAAAATCCAAGAGATTAGTTTTCAGAGTAATATTGGTTAAAGACTATTAAATATGTTTCTATCTGTATATATCAAAAAACTTATATTTGTATACTTAATACATTACCAAAAAAAGGAGGTGAGATGGGATTGAAAGTAAATAATCCACATGAGTTAGTTGGTAAAGAAGTTGTTGATTTAAATGGAAACTCAGTTGGCTGGATAGATAAAACATGGAACAGCTGGAACCAAGATTACCCGGGATGGTTCTTTGGTATAAAACCAAATGAAAATACACGAAATACCTGTTTTAGAGGAACATACAAACTTTTTCCAATCTATAGCGACTATATCCGAGACGTAGGAGAATGTGTTACACTGAATAAAACAACTGAAGAGCTCTGTCGTTATTGGAACAAAACTGTACCTTGCGGACTTACAATGTGCCCAACAGATCAATTGGTTGACAGCCCAGTATTTGACAAAAACTATTCCCGAGTTGGAACGTTTTACGCATTTGTAGCATGTGAAGGACCATCACATCAATATGGATTATTATTAGATCCATACCTATGTGAAACCTGGAATTTACCATATAACACTTTAATGCCAATACCTACAAATTATATCAACAATGTTAAAGACACAATAACATTAGATAAGACACTGGAAGAATTAAGAGAATATTGGAAGCAACACTTCAATTTAAGATAAAAAATTATTGTAATTTGAAGGATAAAATTTCTCTATTTTTTTTCTTTTTTTTATTTTTAAATATGACTTGGAATATCTAAACTATATAGATATCTATTTCGAATAACAAATTATAGTTATAAAACATAATCAGAAAGAATAAATTTATTATTAAAAAAAGGATACGAAGGGAGACTATCCGTATCCAGAATGATGATACCTGCGAATATATATTGGGTGAATTACCACCCTTTCTCTATGCCTCCCTAAGTAACATTAATCAATTTTATATTTATAAATTTTTCCTAATAAAATTAACAAGTGTTAATCTGAACAAATAGCTCATATAACAAACAAATATCTTAAAAATATAAAAGTAATGGGGCCTAGTTTTTTAGGGAGGAAAGGATATGAAAAGTAGGGATTAACCTAAAAATCAAGCCTTTCAACTTGGGACTAGACCCCCATTATAGATAATATTTATAATATAAATATTTTTTGTTACATTTTTCACATTTATTATAAAAGAAATTTTGGAATATGAAAAATTTGTAATTAATTCAAATATTTTTAAGATAGATGTTATATAAAATTAAAAAAGAGCGGATAATATTATTAAATTAACTAACTCTTTCATTAATTATAAATCTGATAGTTATAATTTTTTTCACAAATATTTTTTATTTTTGTTATATTATTTTTCAATGCATTAGCAACTATTTTTTCTTTACGGTAATTACAGTTATTGTAAAAAATAATTTTTTCCCGGCTAGAGGATGATTAAGATCTAATGTTATAGCAGAATCAGTAATTTTTATAATAGTAGCATAATATACTTTTTCAGTAGGAGTGTCTATTTTAATTCTCATACCAACAGCAAGATTTGTATCCGATTTAAAGGCATTCTTTGGTGCATCCATTACGAGGTTTTCCATATATGGGCCAAATGCATCATTAGGCTCAATTGTGATAGTCTTTGTTTCTCCTTCCTTCATTTCCTTTAATCCGTTTTCTATTGAAGAAAATATTTTTCCTTCCCCAATTACTAATTCGATAGTGTTTTTATTATCATCAGGGAAACATTGCTCGCCATTTTCTAATTTAGCCTCATATTTTATTTTAACTTTATCTCCTTCCTTTATACCTTCCATAGTATCCACTTCTATTTACTGTCCTACCAATAAAAAAATAACACATTAATTTTAGAGCGCATCAATTTTTTATCTGTAGGTTGATATATACCATCATCAAATTATACTTAAGAATTTGCATTTATAAAACTGTATTATGGATAATATGACATATTTCCTTAAATTAAATTTGCATAGAAAATTGATATTAGTAATAGCTCTAATATCACTTTATGTTGGTTGTTCGTATTGTTATAAAAAATTGTTTAATATTACGGAAACTTCTTTAATTAATTAAAATATATACTAAAAGCAAGACTATAGCTTATTTTTTTGATTTTCTCATATGAAGTTACATTTAAATAATTTAATTACTTATTTTGTAATAAATTAAGTGAAAATTTTAAATATAGTATAGCATATTTAAATATTGTTGAATGGGAGGAAATACGTAATGAAAAAAAATATATTAAAGAAGGGTTTAATTTTTATAATAATATTTTTCTTTATTGGATTCAGTGTCACCTCTAGCATAGGAAGCAATATTAAACAAACGAGCATTCAATCAAATTCACAAGGTCCTATCGGTATGCCTCTAAGTGATGATTATGTAAATGCTTATTGGAAGTTTAATGAATGTACTGGAAACATACTTGAGGATTCATCTGGACATGGTTATGATGGAACAATTTTTGATTCTTCATGGGTTTCAGGTCAATCGGGTTGTGCATTGGATTTTGATGGAGTTGATGATTGTGTAGATTTAGATGCTTATGCAGTAGATTTGGGATTCAATAAAACTGATGATCTAATGATTACTTTATGGTTCAGATCTGCTTCAACTGATGGGGGGTTCCTTTATTGTAATGCTGGACCGAAACATGTTCCAGAGGCTCGTATTGAATTATGTGCTAACGGTTCTTTATATTTTCATGTTCACACAAGTGTTTGTGGAATTGAGATTTTCTCTGAGGAAAATCACAATGATGGTTCATGGCATCATGCCAAATTGGTTTTCAATGGGATTACAGCAAAACCAACCATGGAAATCTATATAGATAATGAGTTAGAAGGTAGCACAACACAGTGGCTATGCGAGGTTGCATATACCGATTTTGAAAAGGCAAGAATTGGCAGGAGGGCTCAATCTGCAACAAATTATTTTAGTGGTCTAATTGATGAATTTAAAATCATAAAATATCCAGAGGGAAATGATCAAAATCCACCCGATATATTTGGTCCAACTAATGGATGTCCTCAAGAAGAGTATGAATATACTTTTGTAACCCATGATCCAGAAGGAGACAATATATCGCTTTTTATTGATTGGGGAGATACATCCTTTACGGACTGGTTTGGACCTTTTAGATCAGGTGAATTGGTTACTGTTAGCCATAAATGGATTAATGAGGGAACCTACGAAATTAGAGCTAAATCCAAAGATATATGGCATGACAGTCGTCCATCCGATCCATATCCAGTAAAAATTGGAAATGTACCTCCAGATGTACCAATAATCAATGGTCCAACCGTCGGTGGCGTTGGTACATCATATAAATATAGTATTGTTACAACTGATCCTGATAATGATGAAATCCACTATTACATGGACTGGGGTGATGGAGATAATAGTGGATGGGATGGACCATATCTATCAGGAGAAAAAGCAATTCTGAATCATACATGGACATCTCCGGGCACTTATATTTTAAAAGCAAAAGCAAAAGATAATTATAATGAGCAGAGCGACTGGTCAGATATATTTGATCTAACCATCGTTGAAAACGATATACCAACAATTCCAACGATAGATGGTCCGACAAGAGGAAAAACAGGTGTTCCTCAAACTTATACATTGACATCAACAGATCCGGATGGAAATGCTATATCATACTATATCATATGGGGTGATGGAGGCACAACAAATTGGACATCTTTTCAACCCTCTGGTTCTCCCTGCACTGTGAGTCATACTTGGAATACAAAAGGAAGTTATACTATTGAAGCTAAAGCAAAGGATGTATATGATGCTGAGAGCAACTGGGTTGAGTTAAAGATTAGCATCCCTAGAAATAGAATGTTAAGTAATTTTTTGTTGATTAGATTTTTGGAAAAAATCCCATTATTACAGAGATTTTTATATCTTATATAATAAAAATCAGGTGTAGTTATAGCTGAAAAACGAGACCTTGCCTAAATATTAGGTTAATGATAAAAGAAAAAATAGAACTAAAGTTTTTTTATTATTGGTCAATCTTATAGGGTAATTTTTGAATTAAAAATTGATACTTACCCATTTTTGTACGAGTTATTTGATCAACAAAATCAATTTTAATCGAGAACTCGGCTCCAAGCCTTTTTTGAAAATTTTTTTTGATATTAATACTATCGTTCTCTGAATAATTTTTCCCTTTTATGATTTTTATAACAATCTCTCCTGGAGTATCTTGATACAGCTGATATTCTATAACATTTGTAGAACATCTAGCTACTAACTCATATACCCCCGTAAGAGGAATAATTTGATATGTTTTTGAAATAATAAATTCCTGAGTTCTTCCTTCGATTCTTTTTAATAAGGGATAATTTCTACCACACTGACATTTTTTAGAAGTATAAACTCCTATATCACCAGTTCTATATCGAATAAATGGAAAAATATATGTATGAAAACCTGTGCCTACAATCTCTCCAATTTCCCCCTCTTTTTTTACAGATTTACCATCTTTTCCAATTATTTCAAAAAGCCCAAACTCTGGAAACATATGGAGATAGTTACTATACCTACAAGTACTACCTAGTGCAACTTGTTCTCTAAGACTATATGTGTCAAAAACACGACATTGAAAGATTTCCTCGATTAAATCTCGTTGCCACTCATATAATGTTTCTGCGTAACATAAAATACTCTTAACATTGGAAAATTTTTCAAGATTTTTTTTCTTCATATAAACTGCAAGATTAGTAATAGCAGAAGGATAACCTAAGATATGTTTTGGCTTAAATTTTCGGATTTTCTGTATAAATAGTGCCAAATAATCATCATTTAAATAAAAAGATGATAAGACCAATGTTCTTCCAGATTGCTGATATGCAAAGTGAGTTTTTCCTGTTAAACTGAGACATTTATCGAAGAATGAACGACCAGTCCATTTCCTCTGGATTATACCATAGGCCAACAACCTAGATCGCCAGTAACCTTTCTCTACATAAAATCGTAAAGGCTGTCCTGTTGAGCCACCAGTGGATATATCTTCAAATCTATGCTCAGGGTAGTTGGTTGCCTTAAGGGTTTTTAAATTTTTTCGAACGATTTCTTTTGTAAGATATGGGATTTTCTGCAAATCTTGAAATGAATTGATATCTTCTGGTTTCAAATTTATCTTATTAAATAGTTTAGTATAATATGGTACGTTTTCAAATGCATGAATTAAAAGCTTCTTTAATTCTCGTAATTGGTATTCTTCTAATTTTTCTTTGCCCCACCATTGTGATTCTCTTAATAATGTATAAGCATGAATAAAGGTACCAAGATGGACTAAATGTTGTAAATACATACTAATAACTTGGATATTATGTAAAGATCTTTATAATATTTACCTTATTTTCACAGAATCACTATATTTTCTTAGAATAATTCTGGTAACCAACGCTCCTTATGAACTTTTCTTGCCATCCAAAAATTCGTTTTTCTAATAGCACCTGGAAATCTATCATCTATCTCATCTATAATCTTGGTTAAGGAGTTAATATTTTTTACTAATAATTCAAAATTTAGATCACACCAACCTATAGTCATATCCATGATATTTTCTACATATGGGTTTCCTTTCACATAATTCTCTATCTTTTTTCCTTTGGTATGATCTTTAAGGTATATATCTATCATACAATTTTGAAGACCAAGCTGTGTTATATCAATATCTACACGAAATGCAAGAATTATTCCTTTTGTTATTAAATTTTTAATCCTATAATTTATGGTTTGTGAAGAACTGTTAAGTTTTTTAGCAAGCGTCAATAATGAAATACGAGCATCAATTGCAATTTCATTTAAAATTTGATAATCTATTTTATCAATTGTCACAGGTTCTCCCATACAACTTATCGTATAAAATTCTCGATTAGACTTGTTATAGCCATCCGATAATAGATAAGATTTCTTTAAACAATTTACCTGTGTCAATATTGAAACTGCATATTTTTCAAAATAATTACCAAATCTATCAAGAGTTTTATCCCAAAACTTATTAAAATTATAAATATCATCGGCCCATATAATAGCACCTAAATCAATTGGACCTTTTGCTGTTTGTAGTGTCCAAACATTTTTATAATTCTTAAAATACCGAATTATTTCATTTTTAATGGCTGGGCTGACATCTAATAAATTAATATAGATTCTAAAAGCATAATATCCTAGTTTCAATGAGTTAATAGCAGACCAAAAACATTTGATTACCCCAAGATCTTGCATACGTTTTATTCTGTAATTTACTACTTCTTTTGAAAGACCTACCTTCCTTCCTATCTGATTATTTGACTGCCTGCAATTTAAGTCAAGTTGATATAATATTTTTTTATCTTTTAAATCTAATTTTTCCATGTTTTTCCTTTATTTTATCAAAAGTAAATATTTTCATACTATTTTAGAATTTTGATAAAAAATTTCAAAATTGGGTTTTAAATTCATTATTAATAATATAGAATCAATTGGAGGTAAAAAAAATGAAAGAATGTGAAGAATGTGGTAAGAAGCTAGGAATTTTCGAAGGATATCAACACCCGACATTAGGAAAGAAACATTTAGTATGCAGCCCCTGTTTTGACCAAGTTGAAGAAAGTGTGGCAAAATGGAGAGAATTTGTAGTAGCAAATTCATTCAACATGAACACATCTGAAAGAACCTCGCAGACTAGCTGGAAAGATAGAATACCAGACTTTGCTCAAAGAATGAACATACCCCAACACATACTAGCAGAGATATTAATCTATCTGCAAAAGTAAAGAGGAGGGTGGATTTTCAAAACCGATACTATGATACATTCATAGTAGTAAATATTCAAGGAGGTTTGTAATGATTGAAGTATTAGAAAATGCCACTATAGTTTATAATGATGGGGTTAAAGAACGATTTGAAGCAGTTTACTTAACTGATAAAAGAGTTGTTACAGGGCGTATCTATAAGACAAACGGAACAGAAGAATTTAAAGAATGTGGATTTATCTCAAGAGAAAATATCATACAAATATACAACGGTTCTAAAAGAAAAGTAAAGAATATGAGATCTTAAAATATATAATTTGAAATAAGTAAAGATCCTAAATAAGTAGCATACAAATTACATTAGGGTCAATTTATAGTTAAAATTGACCTATATGTTTAAATCCGATATAGTGGGTTTACCCAAAATAACCATATAAATGGTTAAATAAATAAGTAAATAAGAAATATATCGGATATTTTAAATTTATTTATTATTTTAATATATTAAAAATAATTTTAATTACTTAATAAATAATTCTAATTACAAAACAGCTACTTTTAGACTTATATTATAATTGTTTCTATTTTAAAAAAAATCTGTCTAAATTGCTGAATTTTAATAATTTTTTGTCAATTACTATTTATATAACAAATTAAATACATCAATCAATAGAATCCCATATAATCATGTTTAGGTTATAAGTAGCGGGGAATATTGATTTGAAAATAAATTACATGTTAAAAAAAAGTTTCATAATTGTAACAATATTTTTATTTTTTAGTATTACTATTATACCATCCAAAGCCAATGTTTTATATGAAGATGTTTTTAGAACTATGAAAAATGGAATAACGATTTATGTTGATGATGATAATACAGAGGGTCCTTGGGATGGAACAAAAGAATATCCTTATCAATCTATAAAAGATGGCATCAATAATTCAAGTTCATATGATACAGTTTTTGTTTTTAATGGGATATATAATGAAAGTGTAAATATAGACATTGGGACAAAATTCCATGATCAATCTCTCAAGATGATCACATAAGCTCTTTTACCAATATATTTCTTTGGCGCATCTAACTTTGCTGAATTACCAAAAGGCGTTACTCTCTTTTCATAAAAAATTTCAACATTATCGGTTAATTGAAAGTTTTTATCCATGAGTGTTATCCTCCGCATAACAAAGGATATCCATGGATATATTTATATAGGTTTCTATGTATTACTTTATTTGGATGCGGATAACAGCGAAAATGGCACAAGATATGATCGATGTTCTTGAAGAAATTAAAGAAGAAATATTTCCAGAAGATGAAGCATCTTATCCATATGCTGAATGGGAGCGGAAACGGGAGAAGGTAAAGCAACGGTTAAGAGATCTTCCAGTATATGTTAAACAAGCAGTTAGTTTGATTTCTTTTAATAGGCGTGGTGCTGGGAGGAAAAAGAAGCTTGATCTTGAACAACGGACGATGTTGTTTTTATTTGCTCGTATGATGGATAAAAGTAATCGTGATGTTGAGGATTTATTGGTAATGTTTGGACCTTTGTTTGGTGTTACGGCGAATTATAAGTATATTGAACGTTTGTATTCTGATGAGCAGGTGAAAACTGTTTTGTATAATCTTTTTATTTTGTTATTGAGGGATGAGGGTGTTTCTGGTGATTTTTCTGGTGATGGTTGCCTTTGGTTATTCTAATAATTCTGAGATGGAAGCATTTCATAATGCGATGAAGATGCTTGCAAGTTTTGGGATTGATATTGATACATTATCTCTTGATAGATATTTTAGTTCAAGGAAAGTCCTTAAGCTTTTTGATAAGGAGACTGTATTATATCTTATACCTAAGAAAAACATTGCATATCTAGGTCTTGAATGGTTAAGAATTGTTAAAAGGATGATTGAGGATCCTTATCTGTTTTTGAAGAGTTATTATCTTAGAAATCTTTGTGAATCAGGTTTTTCTGCTGATAAAAGACGATTCGGTGGGATAATTAGACAGAGACGGGAGGATCGGCGGGAGATGGCTTCGTTTTCAATTGGTCTTTTGCATAATATTTTTACTGTGCGTGTAAGACCAGGTTAATTTTGTCCCAATGTCAAAAAGAGATCTATAGTAGTCAAATTTAAAGCAGATGTTATAACTTTTAGCGGTTTTAGTGTAATACATAGTAAAAATTGGGCTAATGATGCAGGAATGCATATTTATTCTTCTAATAATATTGTCAAGGATAATATTATAACTGATAACTTTGGAGGAGAGGGAGGTATTGTAGTTGATGGAGATTATAATGAAATTATCAATAATATCATAAAAAATAATAAACGAGATTATTCCTCGGGAATTTTAATAGGTCATAAAGGTCATTATAATGTTGTTTCAGGAAATATTATAGATAATAATTATATGGGTATGTGGATTGCCGCAGACCATGGTACTGTTGTTGTTGATAATCATATTTCTAATAGCAGTCATGAAGGTATCATGATAAGAGGAGTAGAGGATTGTGGAATTCATGATAACATAATAGTAAACAATAATGGAGCTGCAATAAGTATTGAATGGGATTCTTCCAAAGTTATTGTTTATAACAATATGATTAAGGACAACGGTAAAGGACTTGTTATTAAAGATGCTGTCTCAGTAACAGTTACAAGTAACTCATTCTATGTTAATGGTATTCAGTTGACTGGAAATAAATTAGATTATTGGATAAGTCATAATATATATTTTAATACAATTAATGGAAAACCAATATATTTTTTTAAATCCGAAAAAGATTTGGTTGTTCCGCCTGATGCTGGTCAATTAATTCTTGCTGATTGTAGTAATTGTATTGTGGAGAATTTACATATTTCAAATGTTGATTATGGAATTCAACTTGGTTATTCAAATGATAATGATATTTTATCCAATGAGTTCTATGATAATGTTGGTAATTGTATCAGTATTCTTTCTTCTTCAAATAATGTTATAGAATATAATTCAATTGAGAATAATTTAGGAACAGGGATAGAAATTAGTGGTATTTCTCAAAATAACGAAATAACTAGAAGTTATATTATAAATAATGATATTGGGATTTATATCAGAGATGAATGTTCTTTGAATATTGTACAAAATAATTTTATTGAGAATAATAATTTATATGGCGTTTATCTAAAAGGTTCAGAGAATAACATAAATAGTAATAATTTTAAAAATAACAAAGTAGGAATTTATATTGCTTATTCATATGACAATTCAATTATAAAAAATAATTTCATTAAGAATAGTTTATATAACGCTTTTTTCAAGGTAGATTATACAAAACAACATGAAAATAAGTGGAAGTCTAATTATTATGGGCTCACACTTGGTTTTCTACCAAAATTAATATGGGGCTCAGTAAAAACGAGATATTATATGGAGTTTGAACACGGTAGAGTTTATTTTAATCGTTGGGGATTAAATTTTGATTGGCGTCCAGCTCGTAAACCTTTTGATATTTAATAGTCCAAAACAAATTTAACTAATATAGACTTGGTAAAAAAATAAAAAATTAATTTTGAATATTAATAAAAAATGGAATGAACCTTAAACTCGTTTTTTAATTGTATATGTTAAACCTTGAAATGAAATAGATGCAATGGTTATAAGCGGGAATAATCCTTTATTTACATTTCTTCCTATCATTCTCAATATATTTGATGGATTATAAAATCCATTATACATTTTTTGAATTCCATTGATTAAATCATCAGCGGTTAGGTGCATAGGTTTATAAACTACGTTTTTTCCATCGTATTTACTCCAATCTTTAATTAAAATCCGGTTTTGTTTTTCCAATTCATCATATAGAGGTGTACCAGGGAAGGGAGTTAAGATATGAAATTCTGCTTTATCAATCTCAGAATTGCAAATAAAATCCAAAGTACTATCAAAAATATCTGGAGTATCAGTATCAAAACCAAACATAAATGATCCTTCAACGTTCATCCCAAAATCATGGATTTTATTAATTACAGAGATGTATTGTTCAGCAATATTGGTTTTTTTACCAATTGAGTCAAGAGACTTTTGGGAAATTGAATCAAAACCTATTGTCCAAGATATACAACCTGCTTCATGTGCCAATTTTAACAATTCTTCGTCATTAAGTAATACATTTGCGTTTCCATAACAGTAAAATTTCTTATCTAACTCTTTCATATTTTTAAATAATTGTTTAGTAAAATTGGTATTAATGGTTAAAGATGCATCACTAAAAAGCAGATATTTTTGAGGAATTGATTGTATCTCTTTAATAACCTGTTCCATAGGTCTCATCCGAAAAATTCTTCTTCCGGGACTATGTGAAATCGCACAAAAATTACAGCCATGTGGGCATCCTCTTGTTGCTTCAATTGCTACAGCTGAGTTAATACCTTTTTGTTTTATCCTGCCATTTCCACCAAAAGGGATAAACGAAAGATCAACAGGTGTTTCTTGTCTATAAATAGGTTTTAATTTCCCATTATCTTTATCTTTAATTAATTGTGGCCAAAGCTCTTCTGCTTCACCTATCAAAATGCTATCAGCATGCTGTTGAGCTTCCTCTGGTAATGCTGATGGATGCCAGCCACCAAGAACAACCTTTTTTCCTCTTTTTCTAAATTCATCAGAAATTGAATATGCTTTGGGAGCTTGATTTGTCATTACAGAAATCCCAATTAAATCGTAATTATCGTCATAATCAATTTTTTCAATTCTTTCATCAATAATATCTATAGTATGCTCTTTTGGAGTAACATTTGTAAGAGCTTTAAAAGCAGGTATTAAAGAATTTGAAAATATACTTAGAAGCTTAGCTATAAAAGAGGGCAAGGTATTGGAGGGATTTGGGTATATAAATAAGATTCTCATCAAATCTTTATTACAATAGTCCTCTCTTTTAACTATTTTTCTACTATACAAATATTTTTTTCCTAATATTCTGACGCAAACGATTTTACTTATAAATATCCAAATATTACGGATTTAATTTATGAGTAATTGGAAATCGATTTTAAAAAATAATTCAACAGATTGGTTGTTAGAAAAAAACAATCCTTCAGTTAGATATTTTACTTTGGTTGATATATTAGATAAATCATCTCAGAATCCTGATGTTGTTGAATCTAATAAACAAATAATGAAATCAGATATAGTTCAAAAAATTCTTTCAAAGCAAAATCCTAAGGGCTATTGGTTCGAACCCGAAAATTTTTACATTAAAAGAAAATATAAAGGAACGGTTTGGAATTTTATAATTTTAGCAGAGATAGGTGCTGATGGGAGCGATAAAAGAATAAAAAAAACCTTTGAATTTATACTTAAAAATTCTCAAAATAAAGATAGCGGTGGTTTTGCATATTACAGCTTAAAAAGTGGAGGAGGAGCTGATCCTAAAGTTTTACCATGTCTAACTGGAAATATGGTTTGGTGCATGATTCGTTTTGGTTATTTCGATGATTTAAGAGTTCAAAAAGGAATCAAATGGATTACAACATATCAGAGATTTGATGATGGAATACAAGACCTACCTGAAAATTGGCCTTATAAAAAACATATCAATTGTTTAGGAAGGCACTCTTGTCATATGGGAGTTGTTAAAGCATTAAAAGCACTTGCAGAAATCCCTGAAGAAAAAAGATCACAGGATGTTAAAAAAACAATAGAAAAGGGAGTTGAATATTTACTTAAACATCATATTTACAAAAGGAGTCACGATTTGTCAAAGGTTTCAAAACCTAGTTGGTTACAACTCAGTTTTCCACATATGTATCAATCAGACATTTTGGAAATACTTGATATTTTAACTAGACTTCAATATAGAGACAGACGGATGCAGGATGCAATTGATATACTTACTTCAAAGCAAAATGATGATGGAACATGGAATCTAGAAAGAACATTTAACGGACGGTTTATAACAAACATTGAAAAAAAGGGAAAACCTAGTAAATGGATTACTCTAAATGTTTTAAGAGTTTTAAAAAGATATTTTTAAAAAATATTTTAATGTTGGTAAATCCCATTAGATGTCCTACAGATATTTTGATATTAAAAAATCCGAAAAAACCAGATCATAAATGCAGGATTTTTACCTACTATATTTGTTTGATATGGATCAATGTTAGTTTTTAACCCTTCTATACAGGCGTCTATAAAACTGTATAATATTTTTTGAAATATTTTATAACCTTACATATCTTTTTAATTTCAAAATCTATGCCAATTACGTAATGATAATTGTCAATAACGTTACAAAAACATATGGAAAAATAATTGCACTAAGAAATGTAAATCTCAAATTTGATAACTCTCAAGTTATTGCAATAATGGGAGAAAACGGAGCTGGAAAAACAACGCTTCTGAAAGTATGTACTGGAATCCTGTCGTTTGACAGTGGTGAAATAAAAGTCGATGGATATAACATTATCAATGATTCAATTAAAGCAAGAGAACAGATTGGTTATCTTCCAGAAATGCCAGATATGTATGAGCGACTAACAGGACGAGAGTTTCTTTTTTATATTGCATCTCTTAGAAAATTAAATAATGCAGAAGATAGAATCGATGAGATTACCAAAATGATTGGGATATATGATTTTTTAGACTATGAAATTGGTAGCTATTCTAAGGGTATGAAACAAAAAATATCTGTAACATCAGCAATTATGCACGATCCAAAAAATCTATTGTTAGATGAACCAGTCTATGGTCTTGATCCATTAACATCTAGAGCGATACAAGATTTTATAAAAAATAAAAAAGGTAGCACAATAATAGCTACCCATTCAACACAATTGGTTGAACAGATAGCAAACCTTGTTTATATTCTAATGAGAGGACAAGTTATCCTTTTTGATGATGTATCTAAATTAGTATCAAAATATGGAAGCATCGAAGAAGCATACTTCCACACAAAGGATGAAATAAATGTTTGAAACAACAAAAGTAATTCTTACTGAAAATACTAGAAATCTGATGAAAAAATTCCTAGAATCACCTATTCTTTATCTTATATTTTCAGGAATGATTGTATTTTCAATTTTCATATTTGCATTTGCTACTTTTTTCTTATTAAATATCGATATAAATCTAGATATCAGTCTAGAAGATGTATTTTTCACCATTTTCTTCATATTTTTATTAAAATCAATAGCTGACTTCCATAACAATTTTATAAAATCGTCATCACTATCTTATTCACTATCATCACAAGTTAATCAGAAAAGGACAATAGCAGAGGTTTTTTTTGCAGTCTTGCTAATTGAATTGGTAATTTGGCTTACTTTTTCGTTAATATTTCTATTGGCACTTATTCCTTTTAAAGTAGACTTTGGATATCCATTTGAATATTTTATATTCACTTTTGGTGTAATTATAGCAGCTTGTCTGGGTAGTGCAATTTCTTTAAACTTTTTCTCATCAAAAAGATATAGGTTATTGCCATCACTTATTTTATTAGGATTCTATTTTCATGCTAGAGATCCACTATATGTTATTCTTACCCTACCTCTTGCAATACTCCATGTTGCTTGGAGCATTAAAAACGGCATGGGATCTTATCTTTTTAGCAAAAGAAAAGAGCGAACAAAAGAAAGATATCAGATTAAAATCAGAAGCATCATAAAAACCTTTTTTTATCGAGAAACAACAGTTTTATGGCGAGATAAATTATTGTTAAGTTTTATTATCACATCAGTTTCAACGGGTCTATTTTCGGGATATCTCTACCTTTATGGGGATGATATTCTGATACCCGAGACGATTAGGAGTCAGATTGGAGGAATATTACCATCAATGTTTCTTTTTCTAGGAGTTTATGTGGTAATAATGTATACCGCGGTATTTCCATCTCTGAATCTATTTTTAAATGAAGAAAAAACAATGTGGATAATAAGACATATGCCAGTGAAAAATGACAAAATTATATATGGTAAGACATCAGCATTAACATTGTGTTTCTTAACATCAATACCCTTTATTCCATATATCACAATATTCACTGGATTAGATAAATTTGTTTTTCTGTTTTGGATGCTTATTTTTTCATTCATTGCTGGTGTGATTGTATCAGTACCAATGGGTGTCAAATACGTTGGTAAAAAATCAGATATAATGCTGTTTTATAGTGTGGCTATGATACTTTTTATTATACTGAGTTTTGTAGCAACTATAGCAGGTATAATAGAGCAATATTTTGAGTATCCAATTTTGTTATATATTCTTATTTTACTTTTTGAAATATTAATTTTGTACATTTCCTTAAAAATATCTTCACAAATTTTATCTATAAAATACAAATCAACTAGAGATTATTCCTAGTTTCTTCATCTTAGTATAATTTTCAGCATTTTTTTCAAAATATTTTTGAATTGGTTCAAGTATTTTATTTATATAATCTGTAGTAGCATTTTTCAAATCTAGTGGATGAAGATCTGATACATATGCTTCTTCAAGATCTTTATATAGATTAAACTCAAGATTTCCGCCAAATTTTTCTGGTCTTTTAATTAAAAAATTTTCTCCTTTAAGATCTGGGAAAATTACAAATTTACAAATTTCAAGAATAGGATTGTCTAAAATTTGTTTTTCTGGACAAAATGCTTTATTAATTTTCTTTTTTACAGTTTCAGGATTATCATGTATTGAAATCATAGAATCAGGTTTACTCTTACTCATCTTCATTTCGACTGGATTCATTCTTCCTCCTGATTGTAATCCCGTAAGAAGAGGAGTATGGATTGCCACTGGTGGTTTTCTACCTAGTTTTTTTGAAACATCACGAGCAAGCATATGGGCATGCCGTTGATCCATCCCACCATATGCCACATCTAGATTTAGGTAAAAGATATCAGATACTTGCATCGCAGGATAAAACAACTTTGATAGATCTTTATCTGCCTCTTCTGCTTCTCGACCCATGATATCCATAGCACGTTTAACACGTGCAACAGATGTTGCTTTTGAAGTTCTTAAGACAAACTCCCAGTACTTGGGATCGTCTACATAATCACTTGCATAGACAAATGTTACCTTGTATCTGTCAACACCCATTGCAGCAAAGCAATCTTCTAAATAGTTACCACATAACTTTATTTTTTCAATATCTCCATCAAGTTTATCGTTAATATATGCATGCCAATCTGCAAGAAGTACCGTAAAATCAAAACCACACTCTATGAAATCTTTGATCTTATTTGTACAAATCTTCCATCCAATATGAACAGTCCCAGAGGGTTCAAAACCAATATAACCTTTAGGTTTGTCTTTTATAAGAACTGATTTTAGTTCTTCGATTGTTACAATTTCTTCTGTATTTGCAGTTAACCGTTCTAATTTATCCATTTTATCTTATCTCTCAAGTTTTTTGACAACATTGTCTATGATTTTTTCAGTTGCTCCAAGATAATTCTCAGGTTTAAGAGCATTGTTTATTTCTTTTTCAGAAAGAAGTTTTAATTTCTTATTCTCCTGGATAAAAACCTCCTTTAATGATTTATCTTCAGAAACAGCCTTTAATGATGTTTTCCTCATAAGTTCATGAGCATCCCCACGTCCCATGCCCTTTATTATTAAAGTTGTCATAAGTGATTCTGCCATTGGTAGACCTTTTGAAATTTCCAGATTCTTTTTCATTCGTTCTGGATAAATTTTAAGATTCTTAAACACGGTGTTCATCTGATAGACAATCCAATCAGTTAAAATCAATGAATGTGGTAAGATAAAGCGTTCTGAAGCTGAATTACAAAGATCACGCTCATGCCATTGGAGAGAATTTTCATACGTTGGAATTATGAATCCACGAATAACTCTTGCAAGTCCACATATTTGTTCACATGTTATTGGATTCCTCTTATGAGGCATTGTTGAAGATCCAACTTGTTTTTTTGGTTCAAATGCCTCTGCTGCTTCACCTATTTCATCTCTTTGTAAATTACGAATTTCTGTTGCAAACTTTTCTATACTTGTTGATATGTTACATAAAACTCCCAATAGTTCATTGTAACGATCACGACAAACAATCTGAGTGGCTACATCTTCTACTCCCAATCTAAGCTCTTTAAGCATTTCTTCCTGAAGCTTTAAAGAATTTTTACCAAGGGCAGCGCCTGTTCCAACTGCACCACTAAGTTTTCCAATTGATAGACGGCTTTTAGATTCAAATAGTCGTTCAATATGTCGCTCGATTTCCATAGCATATCCTGCCATTTTTAGACCAAAGGTTATAGGAATAGTATGTTGACCATGGGTTCTGCCGACCATAACTGTTTTCTTATGTTTCTTTGCAAGAACCACGAGCGTATTACGTAGGTCTTTTAGACCCTTTTTTATATAATCTGTTGACTCAGCGATCTGAAGAGCATTAGCTGTATCAACAATATCATAACTAGTTGCTCCAAGATGTATATATTTATTAGTATCTTTACTGCAAACTTCAGCAAGGGCTCTTGTAATAGCCATAATATCATGTTTTGTCTCTTTTTCTATCTTTTTTACCCTTTCAACTTTAACAAACTTTGTAGAAGCCTTTTTTGATATTTCAACGGCAGCGCCCTTTGGAATATTGCCAACTTCAGCATGAGCACGAGCAAGAGCAGCCTCAACATCTAATAAGTACTGAAGACGACGTGTCTCTCCAAATATTTCTCTTAACTCCTTTCTACCATATCGATAATCAAGAGGGCATATTGGATTATCCATTATTTTCACAATCGGAGAATCCAGTTTTGCTTAATGTTTTTTTCTACATAGATTGAACTTATATAATATTATAAGTTACCAATTCATGGGAATTGAGGAGAATATATGAAAAATGAAAATTTTCCAAAACCATCAGGCTGGAGAGTATCCTTATCTATTGGAATGGGTATCGGTTGGTTAATTTTTGTAATTGTTTGGCTTGCGTTTTATGCAGGTGATTACACTCTTTACAGAAATATCGCAATTATCATGATCTCAATTCTTGTCGTATTCTTAGTACTTGGGGGATCATGGGCGGCATATGGGCTTAAATTTATCCCAAAAGAAGGAAAAAAAATGATGAAAACCGTAGGATTTACAAGTAGGGTAGTTGTATCAATTATTATCCCTTTTGCGTTGATAATATTCTGGATATACTGGTTTTATTTTCCTGCAGTAGATTTTGATGGTTATCAAAATTTAGCTATTTTCCTAGTTTCATTACTTGCTGTTGGGGGAATACTCGGCGGTATTTGGGCCCAATGGGGAATGAAACACGGTAATAGTTTTGAAAAATTCTGTGATGAAGAAAACAAAGATGAAGATTAATTCTTCTCTCAATTATAATTTATTTAAACAATTCAATCTTTAGGCTTTCAAGATTAATCCCCTGATACTGCCTTGTACTTATCTCTTTGTCTTCCCCTAAAATTCTATATTTAAAACCTGCATCTACAATGACTTGTATATATTCCTCTTTTAAAATAGCTCCACCAACACAACCAGCGATAAGTTCTTCATTTTCTCTTTGTTCATCAGTAAGCTCTTCAAGTAGAACAATATCTGAAACATACATTTTGCCAATTTTTTTTAAAACTCTATAACTTTCTTTGAACACTTTTAGTTTATCAGGTGCAAGATTAATTACACAGTTACTGATAATAACATCAAAATATTCGTTTTGGAAAGGTAGGTGTTCAATATCACCGAATTTAAACTCAACATTTTTATAACCATATTTTTTAGCAAGTTCTCTGGATTTTTTAATCATCTCCTCTGTAAAATCAATACCAATTACTTTACCAGAATTACCAACTTTTTTAACTGCAAGAAATGCATCAAAACCAGCACCAGAACCTAAATCTAAAACTACATCTCCATCTCTAATATTTGCTAGTGCAACTGGATTGCCACATCCTAGACCAAGATTAGCATCAGAAGCCAAAGCAATCTCATTATCTGTATAACCAATAGAACGAGCAATATCTACATCACTTTGCAGATCACAACAGCTACATCTTTTTTCCTTTGCGATTTTACCATAGCTATCCTTTACAATTTTCTTAATATCTCTTTTTATCATGGTATCTATCTAATAATACAGTCAACTATATCAATACACCGACGGGTTTCTTTTATATCATGAACACGAACAATATCAGCACCATTCATGACAGCCACGCAAGCTGATGCCAGACTTCCCTCTAGACGATCTGAAATAGGTAATTGATGTTTACCACCACAAACATTTCCGATAAAAGTCTTTCTTGAAGGTCCAACTAGAATTGGGAAACCAAGGTTTTTAAATTCACCTAACCTACGTAAAATTTCACAATTATCCTCGACACCATGTCCAGTTCTTTTTCCAAAGCCAATTCCAGGATCAATAATTATGTTTTTTTTCTTAATATTATGAGACATTGCAAAATCTGTCCGTTCTTTTAAGAAATCATGAATTTCCTTTACAACATCACTATAAACTGGGTTTTTTTGCATATTTTGAGGACTTCCCTTCATATGCATCAAACAGATAGGGACATCATATTTTGCCACAATGTTTACTAGTTTTTTATCACCTTGTAAAGCAGTTATATCATTAACCATACTTACTCCAAGTTCTAATGCTTTCATTGCTACATCAGACTTGTAGGTATCTATAGAGATAGGAATACTAATATTATCAGCAAGTTCTTTTATAACAGGTATAACACGTTTTATTTCTTCATCCTTGGTTATAATTATTGCACCAGGTCTGGTAGATTCTCCGCCTATATCAATAATATCTGCACCTTCATTTTCCATTTTAATTGCTTGAGCAGTTGCATCATCAATTTTAAAAAACTTATTGCCATCTGAAAATGAGTCAGGTGTAATATTTAAAATACCCATTATATAGGTTTTTTTTCCAAAATTAAAAAGTCGTCTTGACATGTTTACTTGACATCCTTTAAAACAATTTCCAGTTTTTTAGCAATATTTTTCAACCTTGGATAATGTCTATTGAGTTTTACTACAAGTTCCCCTAGTTGTTTAAGGGTTCCAATTACTAAAATATCACCAGTTTTATTATGTAGCTTAAAGGTATTTTTTGGAACAGCTACATCACCACCGGCTGAAAGCATATCCTGTTTGATTATGATTGCATCTTGAAGAATAATATTTTCCAGTTTAATAACCTTAGAAATAGCCTTGGGGGCCATTATGTCTATGCTTTTTGGATCACTACCTATTTTGCGAATTTCTTTTTTTATATCTTGAAGTGTTTTAATATCTAAAACATGAAGAGTATTTTTAGACATGAAAAAAAGTAATAAAATTATTCTATATTATTCTTATTTTTGCTTTCTTTTAATTTTTAAAGGTAAATATAAGATATAAAAAATACAGAAGAACTCAATATTTGCAGCAATAATAATAAGGATAGGATCTTTTGGCCATGCACTATATGGAGAAAGATGATACAAAGATAATAACAAAGTTATTGTTAATGCAATGATGGCATAAATAATAATTAACTGTTTTTCACTTCGATTTTCAAACATTGATATTTAAGTATAATTATGATTCTTTTTACATTTTTGGAAATTTTGTACTACAAAGCTAATTATTTAACTCTCTCTTAACCTTCTTGTATAAATGTTCTGTAGCTAAGAAGATAAAAACATCTATCCATAATTAATCTACAACTACTAGAAATTTAAACTTGATATCAATATTATTAAAATTTTAATTAAAATATACATATTTTTAAAAAAAGTTTATATCCTAAAACGTATATTACAATATTAATTAAGGGGGAGTATAATGGAAAAAAACAAAAAATATTTAGTAAAAGGCGCAGGTGTTTTGCTGGTCACAGCAATCCTCTTATTTACATCAATAGCTGTGACAGCAGATACAATGAATGAACAAGAAAAGGTTCCAATATCTCTTAGCGATTATGGGAACCAGGAAATAATGGTAAAAAGTAACCCAGAAAATTCCGGTTACGAAAATTGTGGTACGCCGATACTTTGGGACAATGGTTTGCCAGATGGCAGAAATGGTGTTTCATGTGTTTTTCGAGCGGGCTCTCTAGATAGAGAGATTATCGACGATTTCACAGTTCCAGAAGGCGGTTGGGATGTATGTGGTGTACACTTCAGAATTGTACCTAATACTGCAACAGATCCGTCGGCTGTTACCGGTGTCAATGTCATTTTTTATCCAAGCATTGGTGAATGTGAACCGGATACAGAAAACTTTGCAAAAATAGGTGCAAGCCATTCTGCGTATCTTACTGGTGCATACTACTTTGATCGACCAGAAATTGCTGTCGACGCTTTTTTCGACTGTGTTACTTTAACAGAAGGCGAATGGTGGGTGTGCTGCCAACCAGTAATTAATGACAACTGCTTCTGGCTCACAGCCTTAGGTTATGGTTGCAGCATATATGCAAGCTTT
>SMTZ1_10009023_pt1 | contig 28224 bp, 24 predicted proteins | sample DeeMarSWOR136_30_FD_25667 | JGI IMG/M metagenome (IMG submission 25667)
TGTCGTTTTCTTTTTTCATTATTGGGCCACAGTGAAAAACCGCCAGTCCTTGCAGATCAACGGGTACAGGTTTTCCCTGCTGAAAGAGTTCTAAGATTTTCTTGTGGGCTGCGTCTCGCGCAGTGACTATGGTGCCAGATAAGTAGAGAACATCGTTCACCTTCAATTTGCGTATATCTTCTTCTGAAATGGGAGTTGAAAACTTAAAAACCGCCAATTTTCTCAACCTCACTTCACAACGTGTGTTAAATAGTCAACTCTTCCATCTGCATATATGCGCGCCGTTGCTCTGCGCGCTGCCCAACATTGGAATGCGACAGCCACTGGAAAAGACGCTGGGTGTCTGTGAGCGTATTCTATGTTTACTCCCAAAACAGTGCATTTTCCGCCTAGCCCCATGGGACCTATACCAGTTAAATTTGCAGCTTCGTAGAGTTCGCTCTCGATTTTTGCCAAGTCTGAATTCGGGTTAGGCTGGTCAAGTGGTCTAAGAAGCGCCCTCTTCGCAAGTTTCATAGATATGTCTGCTCCCCCTCCGACAGCTACGCCAACGATTGTTGGAGGGCAAGGCTTAGCACCGGCTTTGATTACTGCGTCTATGACGAATTTTTTTAAGCCTTTGATGCCTTCGCCGGGTGTTATCATTCCAACTTGGCAAACGTTTTCTGAGCCTCCGCCCTTTGGAAATGCAGTTATTTCAATTGTATCGCCAGTTGTGATTTCCCAGTTTATGTATGGTATGAAGTGCCCAGTGTTGTCGCCGGTGTTTTCTTGGGTGAATGGATCTACGGCGTTTGGGCGTAAGGGTATCTCTTTTGTGGCCTTTTTTGTGGCGTTTCTAAGTGCAGATCCAATTTTGTCTAAGCCCTTAGCTTGCGCACCGACTTTGATGTAGAATATGATTACCCCCGTGTCTTGACAAATTGGTACGTTGTATTTCTCAGCCAACTCGATGTTTTTCAACATCGTTACTAACTGAACTCTAGCTGTTTCGTTCACTTCTTCTCGATACGCTTTTTGAAGTGCCTCCTTAATGTCTTGCGGCAATTTTATGACAGCCAATCGCAACAGATTAACAACCGTGTCTTCTATCAAATCTGTGTTAGATTGAGTTTGCAGTGTTTTCTCTCTCCTTGAGGGGCTAACTATGAGATGTTTGTCCCCTCATATATTTTACGCGCATTAATATCGATGTTTATCTGATCTGCACCTGCTTTTGCTAACGTCTTTGGTTGTTTTGTGGGTTTTGCGGTAGACTATTATTGGAAGAGACAGTGGACAGTATTGGAGGTTTATGGTTGAGGCGTGAGTATCCATCTCAGCCTGTTGTGGGTGTTGGGGTGGTTATTGTGGACTGTGGCAGGCTTGTTCTTGTGAGGAGGGGTGCTGAGCCTGCGTTGGGGAAGTGGAGTTTTCCGGGTGGAGCGGTGGAGTTGGGGGAGGCTGTTAAAGATGCTGCGGTGCGGGAAGCGAGGGAGGAGTGCGGATTAGATGTCGAGCTTGTTGAAGACAGCCCAATGGATGTCTATGACGTTCTGAAGGTGGATGATGGTGGGCGTCTGCGGTACCATTATGTTCTGCTGGAGTTTCTTGCCCGACCGAAGAAAGGCGTTTTGAAGCCTACCAGCGACGTGACAGATGCCAGATGGGTTCCATTTGACACTAGTTGAGTGTATCCAAGTTTCAATCATGAAGTATTTTATCACTATTTTTGGTGGCTACCTTGTCTGCGACTGTTATTAAATAGGGAGTAATTTATGCAAATCATAAGAAAATTTAGGTAATTTTGTAGGCATGATTCAGCAAAAAGTGTATTCTGGGTTCATATTTGTGGTTCATAAGATAGTTAAATACCAACAGTAACCATTAAGCCAAAAACCCATAGGACTCCAGAAGATGATGGTGGAAGCCTTCACTAGTGAAATCGGTACACTCACCCCCGAACTTCAATATATACTGGCAGATGATATGGTTACAGCTCTTCAGAATCGACTTATGGTCTTCCAGAGAATTCAAGCGAAAACAAGCCCTTAGCAAAAATGAAGCTCAAAAAAGCTTACCCCGAATCCATAAATGATATATATAAAATGGGATGAAAAATAGCTCAAAAGAGGCGTTAACATGCGAAGATCAAAACTCGAGATGTATATCGACATCCTCAAGGTCTTGGCTCATAAGGGTCCGCTCAAGCTAACGCACATCATGTACAAGGCCAATGTTAACTGCAGTGTCCTCAAGGAGTACTTGGATTTTCTTATCGAGCAGGAGCTGGTTGAAGAGAAGACTGTTGGCAAGAAAAGGATAGTTTACGCCGTTTCAGAGAAAGGATTGAAGGTTCTGAAGTACTTCCGAGAACTGAAGGTTATGCTGCCGGTTATTGAAGAGGGGCAGAGTAGAATACCTGCTTCCCTCTACTAGCGAAGTTTCCTCCATCTTCCATCTTTGTTTTATTGTTCTTTTGTCGGTCAAGTTCTTGTTCTAGCGTCTTGCATGTTTGTTTAAATTGAAAATATGAACTAATATATCGTAAGATTTAATAAACTTGTGAGCTACAATAACTGTAGACACGGAAAACAGTTTGAGGACCACAACCATGGCAGCATACCGAAAGCTCGAAGCGAAATCAACACAACTGCTAGAAAAAATCAGAGAAAATCTTGAACAGCTAAACGAGAAGATAGACGTAATGATCGAAATCCAGAAGCATGGCCAAAGAGAGATTCCGGAAAACTTGCCTGAAGCACTGGACGTAATGACGCTGCTATCTCTGCCTGATCATCTGAGAAAAACAGCTGTTACCCTATGCAAGCTGGAGGAAGCGACAGCCGATGAGGTTGCTGAACAGACAAAGCGGGCGAGAGCAGTGGAGAGCGGTTATCTGAACCAGTTGGTTGTGATGGGTTACATGAAGAAGGAGAGGAGAGGCCGCAAGGCTTACTTCTTTGTTGACAAGGAGAGTTGATAATAGATGGGTGGAAAAATTATTGCAGTTCACTCGTATAAGGGTGGAACCGGAAAGACATCACTTTCAGTTAACTTGGCAGCCTCTTATGCTAGGAGAGGCAAAAAGGTCTGTCTGATGGACTTGGATTTTCGTGCGCCAAGCCTTCACGCCCTGTTCAAAGACCAGAAGTCAGAGTACTGGCTGAACGATTACCTTAACGGCATCTGCGAAATCGACAAAGTTTTGATCGACGAGACCAACAATCGTGGTAACGGAGGCAAGTTACTGGTTGCGCTGGCAAATCCAGCAACCGAAGCGATCAGGGATATGACGGCGAAGGACAGGAAGTGGGAGATGAAGGCTTTAGGCAGGCTGCTGTCTCTCAGGTCTTCCCTTCTTAACGACGGTGGTCTTGACTACATCATTCTCGACACCAGCCCCGGGCTTCAGTATTCTTCAATAAACGCCATTGTCACCGCCGATGTTGTCTTGGTTGTGACCAGCCTGGATGCCTCTGACATTAATGGCAGTCAGCGGATGACCAGCGAACTCTATGACCTTTTCGAGAAGAAGACGGGAATATTGGTTAACAAAGTGATTGCAGACTACCTGTCATCCGAGAAGGAGCAGAAGAAGTTCGATAAGCACATGAAAAGCGTACACCGTCTTCCAATATTAGCCACCATTCCATGCTACTGTGAGGTTCTTCGGGCAGCAGGGGACTTCATATTCTCAGAAGAGAGACCGGATCACCCCTTCACGGAGACGCTGGACAAACTGGCCACAAAAGTCGAAAAATTCTAATCTTTTATTTTCCCATTTTTCTTTCGTACTTTTCTTTAGCCTTCTTCGCATCCTCAGCAAAGCTTCTAAGCCGCCTAAGCTCCATCTTCTTCTCAGGCAAAGTCTCAGGAGCAAACACCAAAGGCATAACGGCTACAAAAATGAAAAAGCTAGCCAAAGAAAAAGCAGCATAAGACCCGATTCCTTCAACAAAAGAATCTGTCACGAACCGTGGTATGACGTAACTTATGAAGTAGGGAATACTTCCTAGCGCGTAATACTTTTCTCTAGAACCTGAATGGGATAAATCACCCCATAGAATCAAAACAAATGTAAGGTAAAAGATTCCCCAAGCCATGCCGTCAACAGCAAAGTACAAATACCAAGAAAGGTCAGAATGTGGAAGGAACCCAATTATCGCGTAAGCAACACCTAATGCAACAAAACCTGAAAGAACAATTTTCTTTCGACCAATCCAATCACACATAAACCCAGCAATCAATATGAAGAAAGTTGCCACTACAGGTTCTATAAGACCCATTATGTTAAACAATTCCTTATTTGAAATATTTAGGAAATAATCGATAATAGCCACTTCAAATCTGTCCACTAGACAGAACATCAACCAAGCGACAAAGTAAAGAAGGAACGGTCTATCACGTAGAACGGAAACAAAAGAAGTCTTAGTTACTTTTGGAGAATCATAATTTTTGGGCTTTAAGAAATAAACACTAAGACCAGTCCCTCTCCATATTGCACAAATTACGGATTGTGCCGTCAAACTCAATCCACTAAATGGAACTGCAAGAATGGGAGCGGATATGTTGGCAATAAGAAAAATTATTCCGCCAACTCGACCCCTGTTCTCAATTTTTGTGGTTTCAGTGAAAAGCGCTAAACAAGAAGGCATACCTAAACCAAATGAAGCACCGAAAAGAGTGGAGACAACCGCAAGATGTATCACGGTAAAATTGTTGACCAAAACAGGTGACAATGATGCAATTGCGCCTAAAATAATCCAAGAATAAAGAAACTTGAGTCCATTAAATCTTTTCGACAAAACCGAGCCAATTATGCTGAATACGATAATCGATACATAAAAGGCGACCCAAATGACCAAATCATCTGTTATGAGATTACTGCTAATAGTTTGTTCCATCAAAGTTGTTAGAAGGATAGGCCACGTAAAAACGTTGAATAGCAGTCCACAGATTACTAAAAAGTCGCGCCTATCTATACCGAAGTCTCTTAGGAACTTGTGAAGCATTCTACGCACTGCTCATGTTAGTCTAAAGCAGTAGTTCATCAATTAAGAATTAAGAACTGGAAAACATGATTCTGGATAAGCATTCTAGCATTCTGTAGATGTGTAGAACAAATCTTATATAGGCATATATGTACAACACATATACACGTGATTGAAATGAAGCCAAATCTACCTGTTCGGTATCGCTGGTGGTAGATATTTTTGCCAATCAGGCAAAAGCATTCCACGAATAAGTAATTGTAAGTGGTTTTTGTTAGAGGTAGCTTTGTCTATTTTTGTAGCGGCGTCTTTAGCTAGTTTGTTCATATATGCATCTATACGAGCAAAGCCTCCAGCTTTATCAACAAGGGTCGAAAGTTTTTCAGCAAGTTTTGGTGTAATTGCTTTTTCCAGAGTTGATCTGATTACAGTGCTCATTTCGGGATTCTGTAAAGCATAGAGGACTGCAATGTTAATGTGTTCCTTCTGTATGCGGTGGATTGTTTCTTCCGGGTCCAGCATATCTATCATATCGTCCCGCAGTATTATTAGCATCCCCAGAAGCCTTCCATATTCTCCAAGTGCGTTAATTTCTTCTTCCGAAGCGTCACCAAGTATAGCGCTGATTCGTGTATATGCTTCAATGTCCGCGCCTTTCTTTCTTACAACCCAAAGATACTCGTCGGGCGTAACATCTGTTCGTCCTCTAAACTGAAGTTCAAGCGCTTCTGCGTTTCCAAGTTCAAAAAATGTTTTATTGATGATGTTGGTTATGGCAGATATAAAACGGTGAAACCCTTGAACAGCAAGGCATCTCCGACGAGCAACGCTATTTCTTTGCCGAATTTTCCGTATACGGTGGGATGAGTGTCCTTGGTTTTTGATTGGTCTATGATGTCGTCATGTATGTCGATGGCTCCACTTATCAAAGTAAGTGAGACAGCAACAGGAGTAGTCATTTTGGGGTCACCGCCTACGGCTTCACAAACCAAAGAAAGCAGCGCAGAACTCGTAGAATCATGCCAATATTCATTCATGAAGTAATCAAGGGCTTCACGGACTTCTTTGGAGTCTATTTTTTCGTCTAGGATTGTTTTTCTGGCCAGTTCCAGACCCTCTCTCCCTCTTTCATGAAGAAGTTTCTGTAATTGTTCGGCAATCTCTTCTGGGCTAGCTGTTTCATTCATGGCTAGTCCTCTTTTATATCCAGTCCTTTTAGTTGTTCTTTCAGGAATTCGTGGTATGCGTTAACGAGTTGTGTCCCCTTTGGGGTGATCTGGTAGACTTTTCGTACGCGTCCTTCTTTGGTTATTTTTTCGCTTCTGACGTATGCTTCTGCTTCCAGGCTGTTGAGGAGGGGGTAGAGGGCGCCGTGTCTGAGTTTTATTCCGAAGAGTCTCCGGGTTTTCTTGATGATTTTGTAGCCCCACATAGGCTCCGCTTGGATGAGCCTCAAAACTAGGATGTCGAGGAAGTTTCTGGTTATGCGTTGAACAATTCGTTTCTTCGGGTCTTCGGTCAATCTTTTCCGTTTCCTGTCTTCCTATTTGATAGTTGGGTGCTTTTGTATATTTAAGTTGTCCAAGTTTTTGCATGGTTTCGGTATGCTCTGGTATGCTTCTTTATGTTGTGTGGTCGCAAAAACCTTTATATCCCATTTAGTATATTGTAAATTACATAATATGTCTGGAAAAGGACATATTGTATACACGTAAAACGGAAGAACTGTAAAACAAGAATACAAGAAGGAAAATAGAATGAGACAAAAACTGAGAGAGGTCCAAATAAAACTCATGAGAGGCCTACTAGACCTCGTCATACTCCAATTCTTAAGCGTGAACCCCATGCACGGATACAAAATCATCACCAGCATCCGAAAAAACTTCGGAGTATATTTTGGCCCAAGCACAATATATCCCCTGCTTGGCATCCTAGAAGAGAAAGGCTACATCAAGAGCGCATGGAACCTGAACAGCGACCGACCCAGAAAAGTCTACTCCCTAACCCCTGAGGGAAGCAACCTGCTGAATGGCACCGAAGAGTCCCTCAACCACATCTGCCGCAGGCTCAGCAGCATAGGGCTAAGCGTCTCTCTGAAACAGCCGCAGCAGTTAATCTAGTCGCCACAAAAAATGGGATACAAGAAAACAACTGCCATCACACAGCCTCAGCTTCTTCCATCAACCATTTCGTTCCATTTTTCAGAATATTCCCAGTTCTGACATATACGCTCTAACTGCCGTTTTCACCCAGTTTTATGGAAGTAAATTCTGAGAGCAGACAGCATAACCCAGGTGACAGCTGCCATCGACGATGCAGTCTCGGGCACCGCAATCCCCGCACTGTACACGTCCAGCCCATACAATATCCATGAAACAGAGCCGATAGCCAAAGCTGCAAACGCCAGAACCGACCTTTTTTCCACAGCGTAGCTGATGGAAGCGAAGCCCAGAGCCGCAAAGAACAGCACCGAAACCAGAAAATGAAGAGATCCGTACACCTCATCAAATGTGGCGACCAACTGAAGCGTTAATCCCACTATTACTAAAATGTAGCTTGTGTATTTGGCGTGTTTCCTGAAGCTTGTAAACGAATAAAGAATCAGGAGGAATCCGCATAGAAGCAGGCCGAAGTTGAACAGCGGTGCCACCTCACTTTTAGGTGTCACATCAGTTGCAGCGGAACGCCCTAGGTCACTCAAAGCATTGCTTCCCCAGCTGAACCACGGCGACAAACCTATGGACAAGGCTATGAAAAGAATCGCAACCAAAGGCGCGGCTAGACCAAGCAGAGCGTAGCTCCGTTCATTCAATGCCCCGATGAACCCCCACTATTTATTACCTTTCCCCTAATTAAATGATGGATGGAGAAACTGTATGTCAGGAGCTGAAACTCTTATCCCCTTTCTCAGAGACAAGGGAAAAGGGGACCAACCTACACTAATAATCGATAGTCGTGAAGCGAAAAGCGCGCCGAAAATAGTAAAGGGACTGAAGGAGCTGGGTGCCGACATCAGCATACGATACCTTGAGAAGGGCGACTACGTTATTTCAAGCCTTTGCGCATTTGAAAGAAAAACTGTTAGCGACTTCGTTTACACACTTACACGAAGGTACCTCTTTGATCAGCTATTCACTCTAAAGGAGTGCTATGAGAAACCCTTCGTTCTAATCGAAGGTTATTTGCCTATCGTTTACAAGTACAGCAAGATTCAGCCCGCCTCGGTTTGGGGAGCCATGTTCGCCTTGGCTAAACAGGGAATCAATTTGATCCACACAAACAGCTACAAGGAAACTGTAGACTTTCTGTATACAGCTGCGAAACAGGAACAAATCGTTGAGAAGAGGGCTCCAGTTGTGCATCCAGTGAAAAAGCATGATACCTTGGCTGAGGCTCAAATCTTTTTTATGGCTAGTCTTCCCAACATCGGCAGAGAAAAGGCCGTAGCACTGCTGAACTCCTACCAGTGTCCATTAAATGCCCTCGTAAATGTGGACCAGTGGTCAAAGGACGTTCACGGTTTGGGACCAAAAATCACCAAGAAAGTGAAAGATGTTATCCACAAAACCTACGAGGAACAGGACAACAAAACAGCTTAATCAGAATCTGCTTTTGTTTTTCAGACCAGAAAATCGATTATAATTTAAGTGAGTTGACTGCCAAATAAGTTTGAGAGGATAAAACTTTTGACCGCTTCTGGAAAAACAGATTTTGAGCACATTTTCAGAGCCTACGACATAAGAGGAATCTTTGGCGAGGACTTGACAGAAGAGGTTGCAACCCGGATAGGAGCAGCCTTCGCCAAGTTCCTAGAAGGTAAAACTGTCGTAGTCGGCAGAGACGTCAGAATCAGCGGAGAAAAGCTTCGAGATGCCATGATTTCTGGACTTGTTACTCGCTGCAACATAACTGACGTAGGCGTGGTTCCAACGCCTCTACTCTATTTTGCCGCAAACCGTCTCCAGAAGGACGCTGGAATCATGGTTACTGCATCCCATAACCCGCCTCAATGGAATGGATTCAAGGCGTTCAGGGGACAGGGGGGAAGCATCTACGGCAAGGACATGGAAACAGTTAGAGAGTATGCGAAGGCTGTTGACCCGAAAGTGCTGGGTGAAAAGAGAGGAAAGGCGGTCAGTTACGAGGGCATAGTCGGGGAGTATCAGGATTTTGTTCACAGCAAGATACGGCTTGAAAGAAAACTCACGGTTGTAGCTGACACCGCAAACGGCACCTGTGGGCTAGTAGCCCCAGCCCTGTTCGAAAGGTTAGGATGTGACGTCTTAACTTTGAACAAGGAGCCGGACGGCACTTTTCCTGCGCATCTGCCCGTGCCAAAAGAGGAGACCTTGGGAGAATTAATGAAGGAAGTTGTTAGGCGCAAGGCTGATTTTGGAGTAGGATACGACGGGGACGGCGACAGGGCAGTGTTCATCGATGAGAAAGGCAACCTGATCCCCGGAGACCTGACATTGCTGATCTTCGCCAAAGACATTCTCCAGAAAAACCGCGGCGGAAAAGTGGTTTACGAGCTGAGCTGCTCCATGGCTGTTGAAGAGTACGTGAAGGAACTGGGCGGAATCCCGCTTGTTGAGCGGGTTGGGCACACCTTCATAATGGACAAGATGGTTAGCGAGAAGGCGCTGCTGGGAGGAGAAAAGAGCAGCCACTTCTATTTCGCTGATGTTTATGGCATGGATGACGGCGTATATGCAAGCATGAAGATGGCTGAGATACTGTCCAAAAGCGATGAGAAACTGTCAGAGATGGTTGCTTCCCTGCCCCAGTATCCGTCAGTGTACGAGAAGAACTTTGAGTGCCCTGACAAACGGAAATTCAGGGTCATAGAAAACGTTCGGCGCCAATTCAAGAGGTATGGACTGAAAACCTTGGACATTGACGGAGTGAAGCTGATAGAGGAGGACGGCTGGGTGATCCTGAGAGCCTCCAACACTGAGCCGGTTATAAGAATCTCTGCGGAGGCTCGAACAAAAGAGAAACTGAAAAAACTTTACTATTTTGCAGTAACAGAACTAAACAAAGCAATGAAAGGTGATTAATTGCAGACAATCATCCTTGCGGGAGGAGAAGGAAAAAGGGTTTTTCCCCTTGCCGTGAACAGACCTAAACCCATGTTCAAGCTTAGCAAACTCGGAGTCAACATCGACTACACAGTCCAGAAAGAACCATTGGGGATGGCAGATGCCCTGAAAACCGCGGAGGACTTGGTGGAAGACCACTTCTTCGTTGTCAACGCTGACGACATTTTCGAAGCCTCCTTGATAAAGCAGATGATCAAACAATCTAGGGAAGGGGACGCGGAGATAGTTCTCTCCTGCAAACCCGTCCAAGAAACATGGAAGTTTGGAATAATCCGCGTTGAGGACGAGCAGGTAACAGATTTTGTGGAAAAGCCTCCGAAGGGCAAGGAGCCAAGCAACTTGGCTGTGGTTGGCGTTTACGTTCTGCCCAAACAGATTTTCGGCTACTACAAGAAGATACCAGTTTCGGATCACCAGTACGAGGACGCGATACTGCAGTTCATCAAGGACAGGAACGTCGTTAAAGCCGTGAGCTATAACGGATTTTTTGCGGGCTACAAGTATCCGTGGGACCTCTTCACAATAAACAGGCACCTCATGGACAGGAAACTAACTAAGCAGACGATTGAGGAGGGCGCTGAGATTTCTGGGCGAGCCACGGTTGAGGGGAGAGTTTGGTTAGGGCGGGGAGCAAAAGTGTTTGAGGGCGCCTGCATAAGGGGACCATGCTACATAGGCGAGAACAGCGTTGTGGGGGGCAACAGTTTGGTCCGCGATTACTCTTCCTTGGGCAGAGGCTGTGTTGTGGGTTTCTCAACAGAAATCAAGCATTCTCTTATTGGCGACGACTGCTGGTTCCACATGAACTACATCGGCGACTCCATAATCGCCAACAACTGCCTATTCGGCGCAGGAACAATAACCGCCAACTTCCGCTTCGACGAGAAGAACGTGCAAGTTAGGATTGGAGACAAAAAGATAGATTCAGGCACTAACAAGCTGGGCGCCATAATAGGAGACAACTGCAAAACAGGAATCAACTCGTGTTTGGAGCCGGGCGTAAAACTGGGTCCCCAGAGCATGGTTGGACCCAACGTGGATCTCCAAGACGATCTGAAGCCGGGGAAAATCATTTTCGTGGACAAGAACAGCTACGTAACAAAAGAGAACAAGATAGCCGTCTCATCTGAAAGCAAAAAGCAGCTTATGAAGAAACTGATGAAACCTGAACGATAACAGCGGAGACTTTTCAACTCTGAGAGAATGCTTCAAATTCTACATTCTTTGGCTGTTTGGGTCAAGAACAGGGGGCGATTTTGTAGAAATAAATAAGTTCCTCTCTTTCTATTTAGTGGCTAGGTGTTATGATGTCAGTAGCCAAAAGAAAGTTCTTAGGAGAAATAGGAGCACTAGTTGACAAAGCAGTTATGGTCACCACGGTTAATGACAAAAAATATAGCGGAATCCTGTCCGGCATAGACCCGGAGAGTCTGAGCCTCTCATTGTCAGAGGCTAAGGACGAAAAAGGCACACAACTACACAGAGTGTTTCTGAGCGGCAGCGTTGTCGCCCAAATCTTTACCGTCGAGAAACCCTTCGACCTGAAGGGGCTATCCGAGCGCCTTGAAAAGGTCTTTCCAACAATGGTTAAACTCTACGAGGATAAAGGGTTCATCTGGGTCATGGAAAAGGTCAAAAATCCGCTTCCCGATCCTTTTTTTCTATCGAAGAAGGAGAGACAATACCGAAAGACTTGAGTATTTTACCCGTTTCTTCCGTGGCAGAGCCTAGGTTCTTCAGGCTTATTTTCAGATGCAGCATCTTACGAAGAGCCTTCAGGATCTCCCGCGTAGCCACCGGGTCTGGATACAACCCAGATGTTTCAGCTAAGAGACAGAGACCCCTCATGTTCCTCAATTTGCACAATCCGACAAGGAGTCCCGCCACCCCAAAGATGTGCCCTTTCATGACCTTGGCGCCGAGGTCTAAAGCTTCCTGCAGGGTTTCCGTGTCTGAGGCTGTGCAGTAGAGCTCCGGTTTTTCAACTTTTTCTTCCTTTTTCAGTCCCCCCACCGTCAAAATGTATTTGCATCCAAGTTCTTCGCTTATGTCCAAGATTTTTCCGCAGAGCTCATACTGTCCAACCGTTGTCAGAGCCTGTGTGTTGCCGTAGAGAATAACGAGGTCTCTTTCGCCATCCTTTCCTTTGTAATAATAGAGCTGGTTTGTTGGAAAGAAAGTCCCTCCATTGCCTGTGGATATGGCAAGGTCCTGGAAGGCGGAGGATTGAATTTCCGCGAACAGTTTGGCTTTCAACTCCTTGATTAGATGTAAAGTCGCGATGTTGGCGACAAATCCAATCCCTGGTAACCCCTCAATCAGCACAGGGTCATTTAGGACCGGTTTTTCATAAACTTGAACTTTGCATACCATACACGTTAACCTTCAGTGAAACCAGCACAATAAGAGACCCCCTTTTAATATAAATACAATTGGTTGAGGACACATTTGACATACGTAAGCAGCGCTAGTAGTTACAAAAAGGGTTACGTTATGAAGCAAGAATCTGAATTAACCATAGAAACTAACACTCGCCAAAAATTTCTTCGTGCACTCTCTTTTGGTGCTGGCACCGTTTCTCTTGCACTTGGAACTATCTTTATAGTTTTGCCTCTTTTGCCAAGTACGCTTTTCTTGTTACTTGCTTTAGCTTGCTACTGCAGAAGTTCTAAACGGATGATCAAATAGGTTCTAAATAACAAGTATTTTGACGTTTCCGACAATAGTACAGCTCTTTCAGGTCTCTGATTTTTTCTACCAAAATTTGAATCGCCCTCTCTGCTACTCTTCCTCCCTCTTTGAAGGGCGCAGAGTTTTGGGACCTTGCATTGTGTAAACCTCATCCAAGGACACCTTAATGCCAGCTTCATTGAGAAAAGCATGAAAACACTGGGGGCCCGTGCCGTGATAACCGAACTTCATCATAGTGATGTCAACACGTCCGTCATGTTCGCCAACCACTATCTTATGTCCGTCGGCGAACACCATTTCGATATGGCAAGGATGGTGGCCTGATATGCAACGAACCTCTACGAGTTTTCCATGCATTTGAACGAGATTTCTCGCAATTTCCCGCATTGCCTGTTCGTAAACCATTTTCACTCCTTCTTTACTTCTCGCGCGTTGGCCGATCTAGAAATGACTAAATGAACCATTTTTCACACAGATTATTTGTTTTTGAACTTTTTTATTTAAGCGTTTCGTAATGAAGGTTGGCCTGTTACGGCCTTCTTTGATTAGCGTATCTGAACAGCGCGCGTTTGGGACTAAAATTTTCCTTCATATACAATACTGTAGAATTCTTTTGGAAACATTAGTTGTTATTTTTGTGTCTAATGTTACTTCTCAGAGTCTATTCAACTGGGTGTGCCCGTCGAGCCCCTCTTGTCTCGGAAGTTGATATGAAGGGCATTTTCCCTCCGAAATTGATCGTTTTTTTATCTTCGGCAGAGCCTTCTTCCCGAGTGAATAACTCGATAGGGGCTTCTTTGCCTTCTAGACCTATCGCTTAGAATATGCTTCAGAAGCTTTTTGGAAAAGCAAAAACGAATAAATGTCCCTCAAAAGTTGAAAACCGAGGGTTGAACTCGATTATCTTTCCACTATAAAATCATATAAATATGTCGCCAAACAGACAAGTCTCATTACACTGTGTCCTGGCGGTTCCTCAATGTCCTTTGAGATAGTAGATAGAGATTTGTTGGCGCGAATAGGCAGATTCCAAACTAAGAGCGGATTTGTAGAGACGCCGCTGCTGCTGCCGGTAATAAACCCTTACATTCAAACGGTTCCCCCCAAAACGTTGGAGGAAAAGTTTGGTTGCCGAGCGCTCATAACCAACGCCTACATAATACAGAAGAACTTCAAGGAAGCCGCAACCGAAAAGGGATTACACGACTTCTTGAACTTCAACGGGTCGATCATGACCGACTCCGGCGCCTACCAGCTTCTCATCTATAAGGACATAGAAACCAGCCCAGAAGAAATCGTGCACTTCCAAGAGACAATAGACACAGACATCGCCACCATACTGGACATCCCCACAGGATGGGGAGTCCCAAAAAAATATGCACGATACACGGTAAACGAAACCGTCAAACGGGCAAAAGCGCTGGAGAAGATGAAAACCCGCGACGACATAGCATGGGTTGGTCCAGTTCAGGGCGGGCAGTATCTCGATCTTGTCGCCAAATCAGCAAAGGAAATGGCGGAGCTGCCATTCCAGATTCACGCTTTAGGCAGCCCAACCCCGGTGATGGAGCAGTACAAGTTTGACACGCTCGTCGACATGATAGCCACAGCAAAAATGAATCTTCCTGCGAGCCGTCCCCTTCACCTCTTCGGCGCCGGTCACCCCTTCATGTTTGCTTTGGCAGTAGCCCTAGGATGTGACCTGTTCGATTCCGCCGCATACGCCCTATTCGCCCGGCAGGACCGCTACATGACAGAGTCTGGCACCACACGACTGGACGAACTGGAATACTTTCCATGCTCATGCCCAGTATGCAACAAAACAGACCCCAAAACCGTGAAAGCCCTGCCAAAAGAGGATAGGCAAAAGCTGCTTGCAGAGCACAACCTTCACGTCAGTTTCTGCGAGTTGAGGCGAATAAAGCAGGCTATAGCTGAGGGGCGCCTCTGGGAACACTTGGAGATGAGGGCGCACGCTCACCCATCGCTTCTTCAGGCAGCAAAAAAATTGGGAAAATACAGCGAGTATCTGGAGAAACAGAGTCCCCTGACGAAGAGGAACGGCATCTTTTTTTTCAGTTCACTGGGGCTAGCCCGTCCCGAGGTGGTTCGCTACAGAAAACGGCTTGCTGACAGATATTATCCGCCACCAAAAGCCAAGATTCTTCTTCTGCTGCCGCAAACTGGAGCCAAACCTTTCCACACTTCAAAAGAGCATGAAGCAGTCAGGAAGGAGATGCAGCAGAGTTTAAGCGACACAGCTGATTTGGTTCACATTTGCGCTTATGCGGCTCCCTTTGGCGTAGTACCCACTGAACTCGATGACGTTTATCCTCTGTCACAGAATGAAGTTGCCTCTCCCCTCGACGCTGAAACAGTAAAATACGTGGCGAAACAGGCGGCAAACTACATCGAAAACACAAACTATGACTATATTATCCTTCTTCAGGACCCAAACGTCTGGGGGAGAAAGATCGCGGCAGCCTGTAGGCGGGCCTGCAAAAAGAAGCAAGTTCCCTTCACAACGTTGCGAGAAAAAGACCCATGGGCAAAAAACACTATAGAACACCTTGTAGCTGTAACCCGGGAAGCATTAATGCAGCCCTAAAACATTTTTAGCATTCCCTCATAAAGGTGATGACAGCAACAAAATTCCCTGAAAAAGTCACTGTTTAAATGATACCCCATCAGTAAACTAGTTAACATTTCATTTGACATTACATAACGGAGGATGGAAACGATCCCGATGAAAATCAGATTTCTCGGAAGTGCAAGAGAAGTTGGGCGAGCGGCGATTACAGTCAAATCTGAAAAAAATCAGCTGCTCCTTGACTACGGCGTTATGCTAGACGCTGAGCCCGGTTTTCCTATGCACATTCCACCCAAAGAGGTAGACGCCATCGTTCTAACTCACAGCCACCTAGATCATTCAGGCGGTGTCCCCATCTTTCACATTCACGAGAAGAAACCCGTGTATGGAACACAGCTAACGTTTGATCTAGCTAAGCCGCTGATTTCCGACTTCATACGCCTGTCAGGCTACTACCTCACTTTCGAGTACCTAGAGCTGCAAACCATGATGCGAAGCAGCGTCCACCTTGACTTCAGAAAAGAACAGGACATCGGAGACATGAAATTTCAGCTTTTGAATTCTGGGCATCTGCCCGGAGGCGCTCAGGCCTTGATAGAGGCGGATGGAAAAAGAATTGTTTACACAGGCGACTACAACTCTAAGGACACCCAGCTTCTCTCCGGCGCAGACAGAGACTACGGAGAACTTGACGCCATAATCATAGAGGGCACCTACGCCAACGAGGCTCATCCCGACAGGAAGGAGCTGGAAAAAGAGTTCATGGAACACGTTAACGGAATCGTGGAAACCGGAGGAACCATTCTGATTCCTGCGTTCAGCGTGGGACGCTCACAAGAAATAGCCTGTGTCTTAGCCGCCAACCATTTCGAGTATCCCGTAGCCATGGATGGCATGGCTCGTGAGGCTAACCGTATAATGATGAATCACTCATCCTATATGCGCGACCCTGACCTTTTCGAGAGAGCCCTTCACTCCGCGGCTTGGGTGGAGGGATGGAAGGACCGCAGAAAAATAGCCAAGAAGTCGGGGGCAATCATTTCTCCGGCAGGGATGCTGAAGGGAGGACCAGCTGCATTTTACATCCAGAGGGTTGGAAAAAAGAGTAAGAACGGTGTTTTCCTTGTAGGTTACCAGATTCCTGGAACCCCAGGGCGGGAGTTGCTTGACGAGGGAAAATGTGTCATTGACGGGAAAGTGCAGAAGGTGAAGGCTCAGGTGAAACGTTTCGATTTTTCGTCTCACAGCGGAGCCAACGAGCTTAAAGATGCAGTTAAGGAGCTGAAGGGAAACCCGACTGTTTATGTGGTGCATGGAGAAGAAGAAAACTGTGAAATGTTTGCTGAATGGATAAAAACCGAGGTTGGGCTTGAGGCTGTAGCGCCAAAGACAGGAGAAGCATTCACAGTATAGAAAGAATGCGGTTACCTTGTGGTCACTATCTTCATCGCCAGTTGAACATCACAAAAAGGGTGCAGAATCTCGAGTACGCCATTCGCGATGTGGTAGCGCACGCTAGGCAGCTGGAAAACAAAGGAAAGGACATAATATACCTTAACATTGGAGACCCGCTGCTGTTTGACTTCGAGACTCCTAAGAACGTCAAAGAAGCTATGATTCAAGCAGTGAAGGAAAATTTCACTGGATATTCTCCTTCCGAGGGAATTCTGGAGCTGAGAGAGGCTATCTGCGAGAAGGAAAAAAGAGTTGGCGGCATCGAAGTTTTGCCCGAGAATGTGATAATCTCCAACGGCGTTTCCGAGGGGATTCAGATGGTTCTGGGCGCCTTGGCTGATGATGGGTCGGAGATTCTGGTTCCGGGACCCGCTTATCCGCCTTACATTGCATACACAGAATTCTTTGGGGGCAAAGCTGTTCAGTACAGAACTTCTGAAGAGAACGGGTGGCAACCTGACCTGGATGATGTCAGATCTAAAGTAAATTATTCAACAAGGGCAATAGTGATCATAAACCCTAACAACCCCTGCGGAGCCCTTTACGACAAGAAGGTTGTCAAGGCAATGACCGATCTGGCGGGAGAACATAACATCCCCGTGATATCAGACGAAATTTATGACCAGATCGCATATGACGAGCCTGTGAGCACAGCTAATGTAGCCAAGGACGTGCCTGTTATCGGGCTCAACGGCTTCTCAAAAGTATATTTGATGACTGGATGGAGACTGGGTTACATTTACTTCTCTGGGCAAGATGGAGAAACATTGGAGGAACTGCGGGAGCACGTAACAAAGGAGGCGCGAATACGGCTTTGCGCTAACACTCCTGTCCAGAAGGCAGCTGTGGAAGCCTTGAGGGGACCACAAAATCACATATCTCACATGATGAAGAAACTGCGAGAAAGAAGAGACTACTCCCATAAGCGGCTCAACGATATCGACGGAATCAGCTGTGCAGAACCTAAGGGCACATTCTATTTCTTCCCTAAAGTTGACGGAATTGGCTCAAGGTGGGTAGACGATATGGCTTTCGTTCGTGATGTATTGGAGCATACGGGGCTCGTCTTTGTTCACGGCTCAGGATTCGGGTCAGCCTATGGTTCCGGACACTTCAGGGGAGTGTTCTTGCCGCCCATAGAAACCCTTGAGAAGGCTTTCGATAGATTAGACCGTTTCATGACATCTACAGCACAGTAAATTGTCTAACAGAGTTGATTCGTTGCTGATTAGCACCAAAAATTGAGGCATTCGAGAACGTTTTAGTTTTCGCTGAATCTGCCTCTAGATGGAAACGTCAGTGCCATATCCGTTTTTGGGAAATCAGGACTAGTTAGAATTTGAGCGGAGATTTCATTTGATGATTCAGTAGCCTCTCCAAGAGGTGGGATTTTGATATTTCACTTTCAGGCCGTCATTCACAAATAACGCATGTAAAAACACCTGAAACTCTTTGTTTGAGAGCCTCTGTGCAGACATTGGAACCCCTATTCTTTTGAGTTTTCAGAGGTAAATAAGCCCTTTACTGCGGGGCAAGATATAAATCAAAAACCGATATATCCTTGCAGAATTAAACTTTACACAAAAGTGACAAAAAAGGAACCTGAGCCTGAATGTTTCCTTTTTTGGTTTTATACGCATTTCTAGGTTTTTTTGATGTGGCTCAGAGGGTGTTTTGAGTTAAGAGATGTGTTTTTTCATTGGCGATTAAAAATTCACTATCGATATAATCGTGATGCTTTATGGAGTAACAACAAAATCCCAAGGATAGCGTGTGCATCAAGTAATTCTATTCAAGAATTCGTCATGCGCGCGCCTGAATTTTCTTGAAGACCAGATACAGAAGCTTGCCTATGGCGATGGCGAAAGCTGGAAGAACTGGCAGGATGTACCAGTAGATTTTTGTCTGGACAAAAGTCAAAATCACCAGCACAACTACCATCCATTCAAGGAGCAACAGATCTTGTCTTAGGTGTTTAACAACAGAGTTGTACACGCAAAGCCCAACTGCAAAAGGTAGGATGACTATCCAGAGCAGATTTTCGCTGCTGATTAGGTAGTTGAAATAGAAAAGGTAACTTCCAACGTGACCCTCCAGAGGACCAACGGTTCGGCTGATCACACCGTAAACGAAAAACCATTGCCAAAACTCCGCCCCAAAGCGGCTATTCATGTAAATCAGCCAGGGCGCAAAAACCAGAAGTGCAAAGCCCCAAAACAGAGCAAACCGTTTCGTGAAAAGAAACTTTAAGCTCCTTTGTGTCGCAGCAAGATAAGCAAAGACGATTACGGGAATCAATAAAGCCTGAACCTGCTTTGTCATGAATGCCAACCCGAAAAACAGACCGCTCAAAGCCGGATACCGATTAGAATTCTTGTTTTTTTCGCTTAAAAGCAGAAAGTATATGCTAGCCAAACTGAAGAAAACAAGAGGCATGTCAGTCATTGCATGTGTTGCAAATGAATAGAAGGTTGCGAACGTGCCTAAGACTAGCGCCGATATGAACCCTACGTGCCGGTTAAAAAGTTCTTTCCCCAAATAAAAAACAACAATCAAGGACAAGGTGCCAAATATAGGACTCCAAAATCTTGTGGCAAAGTTGTTAACGCCGAAGACTTGGTATGAGAGAGACATCAGCCAGATGATGAGCGGAGGCTTGCCTATCCAGATTGCCGATCCGCCAAAGGCCCAAGGGGTCAGATAGTCTCCAGTTTTGATCATATGGTATGCCCATTGAGAGTACGTTCGCTCATCGGCACCCCATAGAGTGCCACTACCTAGATTAACGAAGAATGCTGTCGAAAACACCAGAATCGCCATAACCCAAAGGGCATCGGCATGTTTTGAAAACCAACGCATATTTTGACCTGTGGCGTTTTTTGCTTCAACGTTTTTCCTAGACCGAATGAAGAAGTAAACGGAGAACGCAATTTCAAGAATTATCACAGCTGCGATTGCAGAAGCAGCTAAGTCAAGGGCCAATTTGGTCCACATTGATGGATTGTTTGAAGTTGAGGACAAGGGGTCAACTGTTGAATTGCATAACTCCAAAGCGTAGACCCGAAAGTCGCATGAACCAATGTACAAGACATTGTTAGCAATGGCAGGGGACGAATACACAGCATTTTCAGTTGCATAACTCCATTTCTTTGCCCCTGTAGAAGCATCAAGACAGTAAATGCAGTAGTCTTCAGAGCCTACATACAGGTTGCCGTCTGCAATCGCAGGCGAAGACCACACCCAATACCCTGTGGGGCTTTGCCAGATTTTCTTGCCCGTTGAAGCATTCAGGCAATACACATTGTTGTCTTCGGAACCTACAAAAACACATCCGCAAGCGACGGCAGGAGAAGACGTCACCGAGTTTGCCGTTTGATATTTCCAAAGTTGGTCGCCCGTGGATGCGTCGAAAGCATAAACACAGCCGTCGTTGGAGCCTATGTAAACGTAACCGTTGTATACGCTAGGCGAGGATGTAACACCGTTTCTAGTGCGGCTACACCATATTTCTTCGCCTGTAGATGCATTAAGAGCATAAACACGTTTGTCGGCGGAGCCCACGTACACAATGCCATCTGAAACAGCCGGTGAGGAATGCACCATGTCCAAGGTTGAGTAATTCCATATTTTAGCTCCGTCTGAACCGTTAAGACAATACACATTGTGGTCAGAGGAACCTACATAGACACGCCCTCCTACAACGGCAGGAGAAGACCACAATGCACCTCCAATATTAGACCTCCAAATTGGCATTCCAGTAACAACACCCACACAGTTGACGTAGCCATCAGCTGAACATATGTAGACACAACCGTTGGCAACAGCAGGCGACGAATACTCAACAACGCTCCCTATTTGATACCCCCATAACCCTGCACCGGTGGACGCATTTAGACCAAAAACATTGCCGTCCCTACAACCCACGAAAACATATCCGTCAACGACTGCGGGAGAGGACCACACTGCAGCCCCCGCTGTGAAGTTCCACAGAAATTTGAAGGAATCACTTGGACCATAACCAGATGTATAGCCGGTGTGGTTTAAATCATAACGAAACATGCGCCAGTCGCTGGTGCTGGAATCAGCGTTGACATTTGGGATTTCTGGCATACTGCATAACGACAATAGAACATAGGGAATGAAGAATGTTAGCATCCACGTGCGCTTTCTCATCGTCGTTCTTCCAAGAATACCGTTATGTGAAGATATAATATTAATGAATTCATTGAGCTTCAATAATTCGATATATACATGCACCACAACTTTTTAAAGCGGTTGGAGGGCACTACAGAGTTGAGTGTGTAATGCGAAGGAAGTTCGTACTGGGAATTCTCGTTTTAATTCTAGCGTTTTCGGTGATTTTGTGTGGATTCTCAGATTTCAATGGAGACAATCGAGGTCACAATGAGGAAATAATGTATAGTTTAGAGCCAACAAAAACTGAGACTAAACCAACACAAACTGAGCCTAAGCAAACGCCTGAACCTGAGCCAGCTGAATCCGAACCAACACAACAGGAGCCTGAACCAGCATCTGAACCTGAGCCAACCGAGCAAGAGCCAACTGAGCTTGACCCAACACTAGTAACCTCTCCCACCCAAACAAATTGTTTAATCTCGGTGGCAAAAGCGATCAAATTCTTTGAGTGGTCACAAGAGCCGGAGGCCATGCTGTGGCTTGACGTGATGCATCGGCGCTTCGGAATAGTGGAGTTTGCTAACTCTTTGCAGCGATTTGACCAACTGATTTATTTGTATTCAGGCAACCCGTTTGATTTGCGTATGTTTCGCCGCATCGCCGACTACAACAATCTGATACACGCAGAGGATTTGAAGAGAGTAAGATTCGAGCTAGACAGGATTACCCTTCCTGCACTCTACTGCGATCGATTGGATTTACCCTCTAATTACCTGATGGTTCTCGAAGAGGGGGTGAGCCGTGGAGGTTACCAGCTGACGCATGTGCTCCTCGCTTGGATCTGGATTCAGGAAAACGGCTGTGAACTAGAACTTCCAGACGGCTTCATAGAAGACATGTACCACGCAAATGCTGCGCTAATCAACACTGACCCTATTGTAACCGACTTAGAGCTAGAAGCCGCAGCGTTTCTCTGTTTAGCGGGACAGAGTGAGTTAATCGACAATTCCTTTCTTGAACGAGTACTAGCAAGCCAAGATCTCGACGGCGGGTGGGGGTCTAGCAAGCGTTGGCACACCACAATCTTGGGTCTCTTGTATTTGCTGCATATGGAATTCCCCTCCGACACCTATCCACCGGTGTTGGCTCCTGAACCAGCCTGAGGGAAAAAAATGTGTGCGCATCTAAGAAATTGCTAAAGTTGTTTGATGTTAAAAATTAGAAAGTAGTCAATGTTGTATGCTTAAGATCCCTTACATAATCATAAACGTCTTTGGCAGAATATCCGAATGGACTTAGAATATTTGAAGCTGCCGAATAAAGAAGTAAAAGGTATTTTCTGATATCAGGATTGGTTCCTTCTTCAATCAGTTCTTTGGCTTTTACTCTTCGTTTATACCGCTTATTCTTGGTACTGGTGAAAAGGAACTTGACGCTTTTTCCAGCAGAAACCTCGAAACCCTCTTTCTGCAGTTGTTCTCCCGCAATCACTTGGCTAACTTTTTGGGTATAGTTTTCCAAGTCTTCAGAAAGCCTTTTAGAAATAATCAAATCCCAAACTGGAACTTCTCCATCGAGCAGCATCCTTCTATAATCTTTAACCACCTTCAGGGCATCAGGAATTTTCTCCACAAAACTTTTAGAATCATCAGCAGAAGCTAAAGCTTTAATCATCTCCATCTGGGTGTTGTTAACAAATTTTGGGGTGTCCCTTCTCCGCACTTCAAGACCTCTGACTTTTATGGTTCCATCCTTTTTAGCTCCGTAATAGCGATTTAAAACTGGAACATTCGGATGCGTCTTGGAAGGAAGAAAAACTATCCACTTGTAAAGACCAGCAAAATCCAGAGGCAAATCGACCCATTCACTTATTTCTTCAGATAATGTTGTGTAATCTTCGGAAGTTGCTCCATCCCTTTTGAGCCATAAAGAATCCACAATACCATGGATAACCCTGAAACCCCTTTCTTCCGCAATATGAGAAGCAGTTAACAGTGCATCCCGTCCAAACGCGCACACGCCCATGTGACCGTCCACAGTTCCAAACTTTGCATTCTTATATCCGAGATAACCAAAACAGGTTACAAGAATCCACTTCAAAGCAGACTGTCGATTATCATAAATTTCTCTCAGTTCTTTGTCCTTTGTTTCTTTAACTAACCGTTTGTACTGTAGCCTCTTCTTGACTGCAAACTCCAGCACCTTAGGAACAATGCCCCTTCGTTTCTCACAGATATGAAACCCTAGCTCAGGAATCCTCAAACCAGAGTCCGGACAGCAACCACAGAGAACCGTCTCAGCAGAAATATTGTATTTAGCCATCAACGAAGGATACATAGAAGAGAAATCAATCTCTCCCACTCCATCATGAATGCCCATACGAGGCTCATAAACAAAGCCTCCCCGATCTCCAACCAAAAGGGAATAAGCAGACTTGAAAGCCTCACCAACATGCTTGTTACGAGGAACAATGAACCCGTCCTTCAATGCCTGATAGTTCTGAAGAGAAGACATGCTTGTGCCAATCGAAGAACGGGCAGCTCTATGCAAAGGCACACGACAGCTACGGGCAATCTCAATCAGCCCCTCAAACCCGCTCTCTCGCAAAATGAAAGTGTTACTTTCATCAATGTGCACTCGTCCATAAAGTCGCCTTGTCGGAGCCCGATAAAAAGTTCGCCCATAAGAGAAGTAGCTTCTTCCCCGCTTTTTCTTAACCACAAGAGGAGAGCCATCCCTACTCAAAACAAAATTACCCAAAACATTATTCACCAAAGCCCTCCGAGCAAGATAAGGAAAAACAAACGAATCCCCACCCCTAGTCAAAATAAAGTCAGGATCAAGCCTGGCAACTGTCTCCACAATCTGCAGCAACTTGTCTCTTTCTTCACCGGAATCCACAACAACCTCTTTTCCCTCACTCGAAAGAACAGCCTTCTCTAACGGCTCATTAAACGCCGCTAACCTGTTCTTCTTGCTAACTTCCAAACCGAACCTAGCTATCTTGAGAGGAGGAACTGGATAATCGATGCTTTCCACAGAATCCAAAAGCCCATAGTTTAACCCACTTTTTCCAACTTCAACTTCCACAAAAGCAAGCGGAAAAATATCTCTTTCATACAAATATGCCTGAGAAGGCTTCAAATCACAGTTATGCACCCGATAACGCAAATATCGCCCAGCCTTCAAAACCCTGCGAACCAAAAAAGAGGCTTTACTATAATCCTTCAGAACAACCTCAAGAACCTTCGATTTCTCAGAAGCAGTTGGACTAGCATACTTCTGCACAAACCTGCACGAATCCACAGAACTATCCGAAACAAACTCGCAAAAAAGGCTGCTCAACTGATTTTCTTTGTCTGAAACATAAATTCTAGGCTTAAACTCATCCCTCAAATGAACTCTTTTACCATCTTCGGCGATAATCCAGACACTCATCTGCTGAGGCGCTGAGGGGTAAACGTCAAGTATCCAGCCTCTTAGCCTTCTAGGAACTGCTGGATTGTTTAGAGACTGCAAGAAACTCCTTCTTTAACCTGTTCAAAGTCTTCTGCTGATCTAGAAGAATCGACAAAACCATAGGCTCAAACAATACAGGACGCGTGGCATTGCTTCCAGCCGAAGCATAGTTCCTACAAATATCAATCAACTGATCAAATGCTTCTCTATCCTCTTTCCGTAAAGCCCGGGCAAAACCGCTCCATCGCTGAACTTCACGGTCTAAAGCCATACGATAAGACTCCACAGTTTTACCCAAAACTCAAGCCTCCAAAAAATCTGCTAGAGTAACCTCTTCAGAGGGAAACTCAGCTTTTCCCAGCATGAAATTTGGATGTTTCTCCAGAACAAAATGTGGCCTACTCCTAAACTTCTTAATTGCCACCACAACATTCGCTCTCCCACATAACACCTCCTCAAAGAATCTGCTACGCTTGGACCAAAAACGTGGAGGATGAGTAGCAACCAAAATCACGCGGTTCTTTTTGGCAAAGTCAGCTAAGTAGGCGGTTAATTGGAGAAAAACTTCCTGTGCCTCTTTCTTTGGAACATCATCATCAAGATATAACTGAGCAAGATTGGACAGAATAACAAGTTTTGAGTCATACCTCTCAACGGCATTCTGTAGCTGTTCAAAGACCAAAGAAGTCAACTGATATGCTGTAAACGCCCTAGAAACGAAAATTCTTTCCAAAACCTCTTTCGGGTCAAGCTCACAAGACTGCGCAAAAGCGGAAACGTCATACAACCTGAAACTGTTACCTCCATCCACAAACAGTACGTTAGTTTCTAAGCCCTCCAACTGATAGGGAAGCTGAGCCCGAACACATAAACCCGATAATAGCGATTGGACTGCCGAAGATCCATGAAGAACTGCAAAATCGCCAAGCATGAAGCCTGGAAACAGGCTGTCAATGTTCTCTATGTTCAGCGACAACCGTAATTGCGATGGAATAGGCTCTAAGATTACATTCGGGTACATTTTTCTCACCTTCCCTCAACAAGTGGAGTGACGAAGAGTCTTTGCTCTCAAAAGTTCAGCAGCTCATTTTAACATCACTTGGCAATAACTGGAATAGTGGATTTTACTTTGAACTGCATTTTCTTAGCATATCTTAATATGTTTGGGAGTCTGTGACCACAATTTGGGCATTCTCCATCTAGTTTGTGTCTAAGTCTTGAGTACCACAATAGGTCGTTTGGAACTCCATCAAACTCGAACAGAACATGGTCGCATTTTTTACATCTTATTTCTGTACCCAAAAAAATCCAACTCCCATTTACACGTAATTGCTGTTTATTAGAGACTGGATTTCAGCGAACTTTTTCTGTTTGGCAAGGTTTTGAATGTGAGTTAATCGCCTAATTACCAACTGTTTGTATTCTAACTGATCCATTTCGCCACCTCCACTGGGGTTAGCCTACTAGTCCAGAAGAGACTATAAGGTTGAGGTCTGTACGACATCAAAACGAGGGGGGAGAGTGCAGTGAAACTGAAATGTATCAATAATTTCGGTATTCCACATCTCAAAACGGAAATAGCGGACAGTTTGAAATTCGCTCAAATTAGATTACTACATGGGTATTTGGGTTTGGAGTTAAAATTTAACCTAACCAACCCAAGTAGTCAAAGTTTTTTCACACAACACTTTTACACTATAATCTACGCTGTACAGTTGGGGGTAGATGCGATGAATAAGTTTGTTGCTGTTCTGAGCATCGTCATTGTTTTGTTTAGTTGTTGTTTTGTTGTTTTGGTTGAAGCTGATAGCTTGTGGACTCAAACGTTTGGGGAAACAACCAGCGAAAGTGGTTACTGCGTTGTTGAAACCCTTGATGGAGGATACGCAATGGCTGGAATTGGGGATCATGTTGATGGAGATTATGACCTTTGGTTGATTAAGACTGATGCTTATGGGAACATGGAATGGAACCAAACATATCAAGCAAGTTTCTTGGTTAGCGAGTTTTCGTTGATTGCGACATCTGATGGCGGATACGCTATAGCGACTCATAAAAAGGTGTCCTATCCTGAAAGCAGCACAAGTCTAGCCTATGATTTCTGGCTGGTTAAGACTGACAAGTTGGGAAACATGGAATGGAACAAAACATATGGAGGACCAGAACTTGACCTAGCTCAATCAGTGGTTGTCTTGGTTGGTGAGACACGGTCTTTTGGTGAGGGAAAGATAGATTTTTGGATGGTTAAAACCGATGCGAATGGAAACATGGAGTGGAACAGAACATTCGGAGGAACAGATTTTGATTGGTGCTTCTCGCTGGTTACGACTTCTGATGGAGGCTACGCAATAGCCGGTATCACAATATCATTTGGTTTTGAAGAAGACCATTTTTGGTTAATAAAAACTGACGCGCACGGGAACGCGGAGTGGAAGAAAACCTGTGGAGGAAACGGAGTTACAGGTGGAGACCTTAGTAGAACATGTTCCCTAGTTACAACTTCAGATGGAGGATATGCCTTAGTTTCGAAAAAAGCTTCTGCTGGTAGCGGATGGGATTTCTTTTTGGTTAAAACTGACGCTTCTGGAAACGTGGAGTGGAACAGAACATACGGAGGAACAGAAACTGAGTGGTCTAAATCGATGGTTGCAGCGTCTGACGGCGGATGTGTAATAGCGGGCTTCACAAAATCTTTCGGCGCTGGAGGTCATGATTGGTGGGTTGTTAAAACTAATAGTGCAGGGGATATGGAGTGGAATCACACTTATGGAGGGACAGGATACGATGCTGCCGAGTCCTTGGTTGCTGCTTCTGATGGCGGATATGCAATATGTGGCAGACTGGAGGACGATTTGTGGTTGGTAAAAATAGATGTGGACGGAAATATGGAGTGGAACCAAACATACAGCGGAACAAAGATTGACGTTGCCTATTCGATTATTGAGACGTCTGATGGAGCATATGCAATAGCTGGTGTAACATCATATTACGGTGCCGAACAAGGACAATGTTTGGCATTGAAGACAAACGATTCTGGGAACACGTGGGAGTTTTTTCCAGCATCTGTCAGCGGAAGCGGAACAGGTCACGAATTAATTGAGACGTCTGGAGGAGATTATGCCGTTGCAGGTTACACAGGGTCCTTTAGCGGAAACGCTGATTTTCTGTTCTGGTGGTTTGAGCCGCCCGCAATTTTTTCGATGATAGATTGGAAGACTTACGGAGGACCCGAAGTTGATGTTGCCTATTCGCTGGTTGAGGCGTCTGACGGGGGATACGCAATAGCAGGTTTCACAGAATCTTTTGGCGCTGGAGGAGCCGATTTTTGGCTAGTTAAAACTGACGTAAATAGGAATATGGAGTGGAACCAGACATATGGAGGAACAGGAGATGAAAGAGCTTACTCTGTTGTTAGAACGGCTGATGGAGGATATGCAATAGCAGGTGAAACGTCTTCGTTTGGGTCTGGGGGAACAGATTTCTGGCTAATCAAAACAGATGATACAGGTAACATTGAATGGAATCAAACGTATGGAGGACCAGCGAATGAGTCATCATATTCGTTGGTTGAGGCGTTTGATGGAGGTTACGCACTTGTTGGCTTCACAGAATCGTTTGGTGCAGGTGGTGCTGATTTCTGGTTAGTGAAAACCGATGCTGACGGGAATATGGAGTGGAACCAGACGTATGGAGGACAAGAAAATGATGTTGCTCACTCATTGATCAAAACTTCTTATGTAGGATACGCATTAGCTGGCGAAACGAAATCTCTTGGTGCGGGGTCCACCGATTTTTGGCTAATCGAAACCGACGAATT
>SMTZ1_10000956_pt1 | contig 28222 bp, 24 predicted proteins | sample DeeMarSWOR136_30_FD_25667 | JGI IMG/M metagenome (IMG submission 25667)
ACATTGCCGGGCGACAAAATGAAAGGCATCAATCGTGTCAAGTGGTATATAAGGAAAAAGCCTCCAAAAATGAAAGCGTCAAATCCTATGTTGGCATTCCGCACGGCATATGGACCAACATACCCTCCTGGTGATTATACCGTAAAGATAATTAAAGGTGACCAAACATATAGCGGAAAAATTATGCTTAAACGCGATCCAACCTCTCCACATTCAGATAAAGATAAGGAGATGCAATTCCTTACTTTAACCAAATCGTATAATATGATTGAAGAGCTTTCTTATCTTGACAGGCAAGTTACAGATATCGCAGACAGAGCAATGGCCAGAGTGAGTGAAGTAAAGGACGGCAGATTAAAACAGGATTTAGAATCTCTAGTTGCGGTTACGAAGGGGATTCGTAACGAGTTGCTATCAACGAATCCTAATCTATTATCTGGCGAAAGCAAGCTTGCTGAAAAAATTGGTGATATATATTCAGCAGTAATCAATTATCAGGGTCGCCCCACCACATCGCAAATACAAAGATTGGATGAATTGCAAAGAGAATTAGATAGGCAAAAGAAAAAAGTAGAGCAGATCATTGATCAAGATGTGGCAAAAATTAATCAAGCACTTGAATCATCAGGTTTAAAGCCCATTAAGGTAATCACTTTGGAAGAATTTCAAGCCGGAGAATAATATATTTTTTTGTTATCGTTCTGTTAGAAGAAATTACTGGTTCCAACCAGAACCAGTAATTTCTCAAAAGTGTAACTAGAGAGATTCTATCATTTTTGGTACAACCTCGAAGGCGTCCCCCACAATGCCGTAATCAGCAATTTTGAATATTGGTGCTTCCGGATCTTTGTTAATAGCCACAATATATTTAGAGGAAGACATACCGGCTAAATGTTGAATGGCGCCCGAAATTCCTACCGCAATATACAGCGAAGGTGACACCGTTTTACCGGTTTGCCCGACTTGTTCTTCATAGGGACGCCAGCCTGCGTCCACCACAGCTCGCGAAGCACCCTGAGCAGCACCCATCTTTTTGGCTAGTTTCTCAATTAGATGAAAATTTTCCGGTCCCTTGAGTCCGCGACCACCCGAAACTATGATGTCCGCTTCGGTAACATCTAATTTATCTTTGGCACCAGTGATTATTTCACTTACAACAGCATTAAAATCGGTAGGTTTGGCAGTAGTTTCAGATATTTGCGCAGTAACCGGATTCTCCTGAGCTAAGTAAACATTGGGCCGTACAGTTATAATTTTAATATCAGATTTGAGATGAATGGTAGTACGTACTTTTCCGGCATACATAGGTCTGATAATTTTAAGTTCACCATCTTGCCATGCAATCGAAGTACTATCTGTGGCAAGAGAGGCATTTAATTTGGCAGCGATTCGAGGCGCCAGGTCTTTTCCCATGGCAGTTGCACCTAGCAGAACAATATTTGCCATATGATCCTTTATAGCTTGGGCTAAGACTGTGGCGTAACCCTGTGAATTATAGAGTGTTAAATTTTCATTTTGATATACACTAATTTGCTGGGCACCGTAGAGGGCAAGTTTATCTGTGATTGGAGTAACGTTATGACCAATTAGAACCGTAACCAACTCACATTTTATATTTGCTGCCAATTCTCTGGCAAGAGTTAGATTTTCCAAAGCTATCTTTTTTAATTCACCACCACGTTGCTCTGCGAACACAAGAATTTTACTCATTTGTATACTCCTTAATATTTTTTCTTTAGCTCATAAAACTTTGTACCTGATCCCTGTAATTACTTATGCTATCAGTCATGAAATAATTTTTGCCTCTTCACGTAACAAGCGAATGAGTTCGGGAACAGCTTCAGGGCCCTGGCCTATGATTCTACCAGGGGGCTTTTGCGGCGGATAGCTAATCTCTAAAATATCAATTCTATCTTGTAGTAAATTTAACTTTTTTTCATCAATGGGGATGCGTTTAGCTGTCATGATGCCTTTTAAAGAGGCATATCTGGGTTCATTTAATCCTTTTTGGGCTGAAATAATCAGCGGTAGTTCACATTCAATTTTTTCAAATCCACCTTCGATTTGCCTGTGTGCCGTTACTTTAGTACCATTTATTTCTAACTTGGTTATGACAGTAATGGCCGGGATATTTAGGATTTCAGAGAGAAGAGCTGCTATTTGAGCATGGTCATCATCAATGGCTTGTTTTCCAGTAAAGATGATGTCATAATTACCGTCTTTTAATACTTCAGCGAGCGCAGCTGCGGTTACAGCGGGATCCAATGGATTTTTATCGGTTTTGATCATGATTGCCTTGTCTGCTCCCATGGCAAGAGCACTACGTATGGTTGAAGATATTCGTTCAGGCCCAAGCGATATAATAGTTACCTCTGCACCATTAGTCTCTTTCAATTTTAATCCCTCTTCTACACCCAGTTCATCATAGGGATTAAGAATGAAGTTTATTTCATCTTCCTTAATCCACTTTTTGTCATCTGTAATTTTGATTTTAGTCTCGGTATCGGGAACCTGTTTAACACAGACAGCTATATTCACAATAAAACCTCCTTTGAATTAGGTTTTGATGAATAAATTCCTCAAAATTGCCAGGGTAAAGGATACTTTTTTTCATCAATACTCAAATTGGCGATATTAAGGATAGAGTTATCATCGTTTTTATCAACCATTAAAATGTTTCGACGAATTCTGCGCCATGCTTGTTGACAAAAAGTATTACACATTTCTATTTCACGTTGGCAGTTTTCTTCACCCTTCTTATTTATACATGTATCAACCCTGGAGATTGAAGATATCATTGCATATAAGTCGATCATCGCGTCGGCTAGACGCTTTTGAATAATTTCCTTTTGTACAATATTCTTTCCATATCTCATAAGTACGCGTTCCGTGGCAATATAGAGATTTTTTGCCCAATTTTCGAAATCCGACTTTACTGCTGAAAGTCTGCTATGAACAGAGCGGATACGGCCCGTTGTCAGTCGCTCCTTCATATAATGCACGGCATAGTCAGTTATTAATCCAAAACCCTTTATGGGATCTTTCAATGCCTTTCCTATTTTTTTCAAATATTCACCCTGTTCCTGCATTCCTGCGAGGGCAATAAAAATACGTAATATCTCATTAGTACCGTCAAAAATCGTAAAGATCCGGGAATCTCTGAGGTATTGTTCATAGGGATATTCATGGCTAAATCCGATACCACCCGCCATTTGCAAGCATTCGTTAACATTATCCCATAAAGTATCTGTAGCAAAAACCTTACAGATGGCAGATTCCAGGGAAAAATCGATATTTTCCTTGTCGATCATACATGTTGTCAGGTAGACCATTGACTCTGCAACAAAGATATTTAGTACAATTTGAGCAATTTTTTCTTGGATCAGCTCGAATTCGCTTATACTTTTTCCAAATTGTTTACGTTCTGTTACATAAGAAAGTATGTCTTTGAGTGCTCGTTTAGACCCGCCGATGGATCCTGCAGCCAAACCAACACGGCCCGAATTTAAAATCTCCATAGCGACTTTAAATCCCTGACCACGTTCTCCCAATACATTTTCGAAGGGAACCTCAACATTTTCAAGAAAGAGAGCGGTAGTAGATGTACCATGTATACCCAGTTTTTCTTCTTCCTTTCCTGATTTTATTCCCATGTCTCTGGTGATGATAAATGCCGTGATTCTATCTTTCTTCTCACCATCCGGCATTACCATTTCTTCTTTTGCAAAAAGAGTGAAAAAATCGGCAATACCACCGTTAGTAATCCACATTTTAGAGCCATTTAATATATAAACACCCTTATTTTCGTCTCGAACAGCACGGGTTTGAATACCTGCGGCGTCGGATCCGGCGCCTGGTTCGGTAAGTGCATAGGCAGCGACCATTTCACCCGTGGCCAGTTTTGGCAGATATTTTTTTTTCTGTTCCTCTGTACCAAAAAGGAGTAATCCTTTAAGGCCAATGGATTGATGTGCGCCCAGAAGTAAGGCGGTGCTACTATCCGCTGCTCCTACTTCTTCAAGGATTCTACAATAAGATGTAGTGCTGAGCCCGTATCCTCCATATTCCTCAGGAATAACTAATCCGAAAAAGCCCAGTTCTTTCCAGCCTTTAATAATATCTTCCGGTATTTTTGATTCTTTATCAAATTTCTTTGTATCTATATAATCAGCAGAAAACTTACGCAATGTAGCGAGTATTATTTCCAGATTTTCACGCTCTTCGGCCTTCTGTGCAGGATAGGGAAAAATCAATTCTTCAAGAATTATGCCGCTGAATAATGATTTTGAAAAACTTGGATAACAAACTGATCCTGACATTTGAGACTCCTGTTATTTAAAAAAACTGATAGAATCCTTTTCCTGATTGGTTGATCTCCTTAAGGATGGGAGCCGGGGCGAAGCGTTGGTCATATTCCTGGCTGAAGGATTCCAACGTATCACTTATTTTACTTATGCCCTCCACATCGGCAAAAGTAAGTAAGCCGCCGCGAAACGGGGCGAAACCTGTACCGAAGATCATACCCACATCAACGTCTTGAGGGCGTGATACAACATTCTCCTGTAAGCAGCGTGCTGCTTCGTTTATCATGGGATAGACCATTCGTGCAACCAAAACTTGTTGTGACAAACGAGTCTCTTTCTTAACAGTTATATAGTCTCTAATATGGGGATCATTCAATTTTTTCCTGTTCCGGTAACGATAGAAGCCCACCCCATTTTTTTTGCCGAAACGATTATCCTGAACAAGTTTATGCAGAATATCAGATTCTGCCATACGGTCACCCATACTTACCGCTAGTATTTTTGCTACCTTATAGGCAACGTCCAGACCAACTTCATCGAACAATTCGATTGGTCCCATAGGCATGCCAAATTTTTCCATGGCTTTGTCGATGATTTGTATCGTATGACCTTCCTCCAACAGAGAAAGTGCCTCGACCATATAAGGAACTAAGAGACGATTTACCAGGAAACCAGGTCCGTCATTAACTACAATCGGCGTTTTACCTAATACTTTAGCCAGTTGAAAAGTTGTCGCTATAACCTCATCTGTGGATTCCTTACCACGTACAACTTCTACCAACGGCATACGGTGTACAGGATTGAAGAAATGCATGCCCACGAAACGCTGTGGATATTTAAAGGCAACTGCCATGGCATTAATCTGTAATGATGAAGTGTTGGATACTACTATTGTATCATTAGCAATATACTGTTCAAGTTCTGCAAACACCTTTTTCTTAATTTCCAGATCCTCAACGATTGCTTCTACAACGATATCTACATTTTTTAATCCCTTATAATCTATTGTACCTGTAATTCTGCCCAAAGTATGGTTATATTCAAGTGCTGTGATACGTCTTCTCTTTAAATTGCCCTTTAAAACATGAGCTGCTTGTTGATACGCTTTTGCTACGGCATCAAAATTAATATCTTTAACTCTAACAGGGATATTATTACTGGCAAACAATTGAGCTATACCACCCCCCATCACACCCGCACCTAAAGTTGCTGCTTTTTTTATTTCTTTTATGGAGATATCGGGATTATTAGTTCCATTTTCTTTTTTTACAGCTGTTGTCCAGAAGAAAATTTTAATCAGATTCTTAGAAATAGATGTGCCAATCAATTTCGTAAATAACTTCGCCTCTATATCTAATCCTTTATTTAATTGTTTTTTATAACCCTTTTTAACAGACTGTAGAGCTTTTAATGGAGCAGGATAATGACCCTTCGTTTTTTTCAGGACAGTTTTTTTTGCTTGATGATAAATTATAGCACGACCTAAAGGATTTTTCTCAAGAAGAACAGGTAGTAGGCCTCTCTGTTTTCTCCTCGATCTTGCCAGAACATTTTTACCATTTATCACATCTTTAGCAAATTGAAGAGAAGCCTCTTCCACCAGTTCTTTTGGAATTATTTTATCTACGATACCATATCTATAAGCGCGTTCGCCATTTAGATTTCTACCTGTTAGTATAACATCCAGACTACGCTGCAGACCGATTAGACGTGGTAATCTCTGTGTACCTCCCCAGGCGGGGAATAGTCCTATATTTATTTCGGGTAAGGCTATTTTTGTTTCTGGATTATCTGATGCCAGTCGGTAGCTACAAGCAAGGGATAACTCTGTACCACCGCCCATGCAGGTCCCATTGATAACGGCAATAGTTGGGTACGGGAGCTCGGCTATTCTGTTAAACATAATCTGTCCTTTTCGTGATTCAGAATAGGCGACATCCTGATCATAGAGATCAACGATTTCTTTTATGTCGGCTCCGGCAATAAAATTTCCTTTTTTGGTGGAGCGAATAAGTAAACACTTTAGTTCACGTTTTTGAGACAATTCATCTAATATTTTTATGAGCTCCTCCCTAACCGGGGTGGAGAATTTATTGAGTTTTTCATTGGGGAGGTCAAAAGTTAGCACACCGATAGTATCTTCAATGGTTTGAAAATGAAAAGCTGAGCCCATGAATTTATATCCTCCAATTATTTAGCAAGTAATTTAGATCCGCTCGAAAATAAAAGCGGCGCCCTGTCCGCCCCCCACACATAATGTAGCCAGTCCCAAATTAAGATTACGTCTTTTCATTTCTTTCAGAAGAGTAATAACAAGACGTGTTGCCGAAGCTCCTACCGGATGCCCTAAAGCGATCGCGCCACCGTTCACGTTTAGAATTTCAGTGTTTATACTGCCAATGGCTTTAGCGCGATCCAGATATTTTTTAGCAAGCAAATCAGAATCGAAGATCTGCAGATTGGCTAAAACCTGAGCAGCAAAAGCCTCATTAATTTCTACCAGCTGGATATCTTTCATGGAAACTCCGGCGCGTTCGAGTGCTAATGGTGTGGCAAAAGCAGGACCCAAGCCCATACGGGAGGGATCCAGGCCGGCAAAGGCAAAAGACCGGATTCGGGCCAGTGGCTCAAATCCTGCTTCTTTAGCTCTATCTTCAGACATCACCAAAACAACGGCGCCTCCATCTGTAATTTGACTGGCATTTCCTGCTGTAACGCTTCCATTGCGTCTATCGAAAACGGTTTTCAATTTGGCTAAAGCCTCCATGCTTTGACCTTCCCGGATTCCATTATCGTAATCTAACATTCTGTCAAATTTGGGCGGCACCGGAACAGGTACGATCTCTTCTTTGAAGATACCTTCTTTGCTCGCTTTTTCAGCCTTGTGATGGCTGAGCATAGCAAAATGATCCTGCTCTTCACGGGTGATTTTAAATTCTTTTGCCAAAATTTCTGCTGTTTCACCCATGTTTAAACCACAAAATCCATCTGTTAACCCGAGTTGTAATCCTATGATAGGATTTAAAAATCTGAACTTAAATTTTAAAATCGTTGCTACCTTTTGACCCAGAGTTTTTGCTTTGGATAGTGCACCGAACCATTTGGTAGCAGCTTCATTAAATAACAGCGGGATTCGGCTCATAGATTCCACTCCGCCAGCCAGGTATATGTCACCTTCATTTGCTTGAATGCGATAAAAGGCATTAGCTATGGCCTCCATTCCGCTGGCACAGTTACGCTGAACGGTAAAGGATGGTACATTTTGCGGTATCCCTGCCTGCAGGGCAATAATTCGTGCGACATTAGCGGCTTCGGGTGGTTGAGCTATGTTACCAATAATAACTTCATCTATCATTTCAGGCAAAATGTTGTGGCGTTCTAGCAATTCGCGTGTGACAATCGATCCCAAATTCTGGGCTGGGATCTGGGCAAAGTCTGTCCAGGCTTTAACGAAAGGAGTTCTTAAACCATCTACTATCACAACATTCTTCATCTTATATCTCCTAATAAATGGGGGATAAACCTTTAATAAAGGTTTCGGCTAATTCTAAAGCAGCGTTCTGCAGTTGAAATTTGGGCTCTTCACTAAGGATCCACTGCCGTGCAAGTTCATCAAGGGCACCAAATATAGCCAGTTTCATGGTATTAATCTGAATATCTTTTCTGAATTCACCGGCATTCTGGCCTTCCTTTATAATCTGACCAATAATATTCAGGTAATCGATAAATTTTTGGTTATGATAATCTTTGAGAAATTTACTCGATTGACGAAGTTCAACCTGAAATACTTCTGCCAGATTCTGATCTTCCTCAATGAGTTGAAAATGCAGCCGCATAAACTTGATTAGTTTCTTTTTGGCGGAATAATCAGATTGCAAAGTCTGGTTAAATTTCAACAGGATTTCTTCCATTTTTGTTTCGAAAAGGGAAATGAGTAAATCATCCTTATTTTTAAAGTAGAGATAGATTGTTCCGTCTGCCACACCAGCTTCGCGCGCCACATCAGCCACTTTGGCATTATAGAAACCTTTATGGGCGAATACTTTTATCGCAGCATTGATAATTTGTTCTTTGCGTGTGTCTTTTCTAGCCATTTTACAAAAATGAATGAATGTTCATTCAATATACAATAATATATAGTAATAGCAATGAAATTTTTGTGATTTTTATTACTTTTTCTCGGATATTTATTTATACTATTCTAAATCAATATGACTGTGCAACAAAATTATATACTGCTATTGGTGTAACAGATGAAAACCACGACTGATGCAAAAAATCATACGATGTTTTATATTTATGGGAAACAACCTGTATTTGAAGCACTGTTATCTTCTCATCCTGTTGATAAAGTGATACTTGCTCTGGAGAGTGATAGACAATATGTACTCAAAACAACAGAATTGGCGCGCAAAAGAAATATTGAAGTTGACTTTATGGCGAAATCAAAATTACAGATTCTAACCGGGGCTGTCTTGCACCAGGGAGCGCTAGCACAACTTCCCTATTATCAATACCTGTCTGATCAGGACGCCCTGCAATTGATCCGGGACTGTGATAAGCCTCTGATTTTAATTCTCGATCAGATTCAAGATCCACATAACCTGGGCGCAATAATCAGAACTGCAGAAGTTGCAGGTGTTACTGCGATCATTATACCGGCAAAAAGCACTGCGCAGATCAATGCAACTGTAGTAAAAACATCAAGCGGTGCAGTATTTCATGTGCCTATTTGTCGTACCTACCATCTAACCTCATTTTTAGAAAACCTATTCGCTTTGAAAGTAACTCTGGCAGCTATGGTTCCTGGAGTAACTACATCAATTTATGATGCGGATCTGACAGTAAGTATGGCACTTGTAATCGGCAGTGAAGGCCAGGGGGTACGGAAAAACATTTTAAAGTATTGTGCATTAAAACTGGCCATACCGGGCATGGGCAGAGTAGTAGCCCTCAATGCTTCGGTATCGACGGCGATTGTATTATTTGAAGCCGTGCGTCAGAGGAGAATCCCTGCTTAGCGCACGATGAACCAGCCGTTTCTTAAGTCTTGCTTATTATAGTATAATGGCTTTTCAGATTCAAATTGATAAACCTGTTTTCCACTTTCGAGCACAAGTGCATGTCCTGCGGCGGTGTCCCATTCCATGGTGGGACCTGTGCGGGGGTAAATGTCAGCTTTTCCTTCCGCTACCATACAAAATTTTAGTGCGCTGCCTGAGGAGATAAAGTTTACTTCTTTATAAATTTTTCTTTTTTCCTGTACAAGCTGATCCAAATCTTTTGTGGCATGAGACCGGCTACCGACAACTATTAGTCTATCGTGCTTATTATTCAAAGATGCGCAGATTTTTCTAGCAGTCTGTTTATTTTTTATCAGATAACTTCCACGATTCTTCATGGCGTAGTACAGTAAATCTAAGGCTGGTGCATAAATTACTCCCAGTACAGGTTGGGTGTTATGTATCAGTGCTATATTGACAGTAAATTCCCCGTTTTTCTTGATGAATTCCTTTGTTCCATCCAGAGGATCAATGAGCCATAGATATTCCCAAATGCGGCGTGTTTCAAAAGAAATTTGTTTTGTCTCTTCCGATATATAAGGCACCTGAGGATACAATTCTTGTAACCTGGAAACAATGATTTGATTGGATCTGTGATCGGCAAGGGTTAATGGGGAATTGTCATCTTTAAGCTCAATATTATAGTCTTGCATATATATATCCATAATTGCTGAACCAGCTTCACGGGCAATGTTCAATAAATCGTTCATGTTAATATGATCAAGAATAATGTATCCTCTACTATTTTATAATCCCACCTTCAATATTATGGATAAAATTTAAATTATTTTCTAATTTTGGATTCAATAACAGGGCTTTTCAAACAATAGGTTATTTGGTCCACCACATTTATTTAAAGTTATAAAACATTACTATGATTGAAAATAAACTATGTATGCAATTTAAAATTAGGGCTATTTTCTTTTAGATTTCGGATTATAGAGATCATACATTAACCGCATTTCGCGCGACGTTTTTCTCAAAATATTCCAGCATTTGCTCCAAAATCATATCGGCAACCTTATCCTGTGCTTCCCTGGTTGAAGCACCCAAGTGCGGTGTAGCAACTACATTAGGATGCTTAACCAGCTCAAAATTCGTAGGGGGTTCAGAGGAATAAACATCTAAGGCAGCAGCCGACACTTTTCCGCTATTAAGCGCTTTTAGAAGATCGCCTTCATTCACAATACCCCCTCTAGCGACATTTACTATAACAACTCCATCTTTACATTTTTCCAGTCGTTCTTTATTGATAAGATTCATAGTTTCAGGGATCTTTGGTGCATGAAGGGTTATGATATCAGACTTTTCCAACAATTCATCAAGCTCCACCAGTTGCACGTCAACCCTATCAGCAATATCTTTGGTAACGATGGGATCATAGGCCAATAATTTACATTCAAAACCATTCAATCTTTTGGCCACGCCGTAGCCAATCTTACCCAATCCGATAATACCAATGGTCTTCTCATACAGTTCTCGACCCATATACGATTTACGATCCCACTTTTCTTCCAGTAATGAAGCATTAGCTCTTGGAATATTACGCATGACGGCCAGTATCATGGCTAGGGTATGCTCTGTAGCAGCAATGGTATTACCACCGGGTGTGTTCATTACGATGATACCGCGTTTGGTGGCCTCAGCAACATCAATGTTGTCGACTCCGGCACCAGCCCGACCGATTATTTTCAAATTTCCAGCAGCTGCAATCACTTCGGCTGTAACTTTGGTACGACTTCGTACCACAAGACCATCATATTTCGGTAATATTTCCACCAATTCCTCTTTGGAAATGCCGGCTTTATTATCAACGGATACATTTTCCGCCCGGTCGTATCTGGAAAGAATGTCTTGCGGTAATGAGTCGGTAATTAGAATTTTAAACATGAAGCGCCTCCCTTACGAAAATTCTTGTGAAACAAATTACATAATGCCCCGAATTATGTCAAGATGATTTAGGGGGCCTTATTGATGAAGGTATTATGATTGCAATTCTTTATTTTCAATAGTTTAATATTATCAAAATAGATAAATTAAGATATATATTTTTGAGGTAAAATATGTTGGAAAATGAAGAAACGGTCAAAATTTTTACTCTGGAAAGAGAACATGAATATCTGTTACCCTTAATCAGGGAGACCTTTAAGGAGGAACAAATAGACCTTCATATACGTAGTGAGTATGATACAGCATATGATGGAGTATACATTGGCCAGAAAGGGGTTGCACATATCTACGTATTTCAAAAAGATAAAGAACGTGCGTTGGAGATTTTAAAGGATATTATTACCTCAGATAGCAATGAATAACGTGCGCAATTCATACTCTAGTGCATATTGATTGTGGATTAAGGGAATGAGAAGGATGAAACGTGCTTTGATACTGGGTACAGGTGGTCTTCGTGGAGCATATTTTACAGGTGTGCACGCTGCTTTGCGACACAAGAAAATTGATTTCGATGTTATTGTTGGTGCATCTGCAGGTGCTCTGGCAGGTGCCTGGATTGCCGCCGGTATGCATGAGCAGGAGTTGGCTGCGTGGCAGGTTTTTTCAAAATACAGGATAGCATGGTATCCGCTATTGATGACAATCCGTTATAAAACAGTCGATATGTGTATTCAGCTGACTACCTTGAAATATATCGACTTAGAACGAGTCAAAAATTCCAGATTTCTTTTACAATCGCGTTTCCAAATATAATTTGGGAGCGATAAGAATAGATACTTATTCTATTATTACAATCCCTTCTTGGTAAAATTCTAATTGATTCAGATTCCAGAATATCTTAATTCTCCAAAACCCTTCAGATAGTGAATTAACAGGTATAAGTTGGATTCCGTTTTTATCGGGTTTAAGTTTTATGGTTTTATCCTGGCTGGCATCGGAGGGTCGGAAAAAAATTATTTTACCAGAAATTCTCTGATCATTTTGTGCAGGTGCGAAATTTAAAATTATTATTTTCTTCTCTCTATCATAACTCCATTCAACACTCTGTTTTAATGAGCGGGTGCGATTGATACGATCAATTTGTTGCTGATACTTTATCTCCTGTGTATAATAGTCATAACTAACCAGATCTATATGATTAAAGGTGGAATAAATTACGTATCCCAATAATAAAAGTACAAAACATATATAGAAGATTGCTATGGCCCATGGCCAGCTTAGCTTAGTTTTCATCGGATTTTCTTTTAATATCTGGTGCCATAAATGATGTTCTAACTTCTTCCAGCAGTTCCTCTCCGGAATATACGGCGATATAAATAGGGGTGTTTGTATCGCGTATTTGTTCTTTGCTAATTATAACGAAAAAGGCGGATTGTGCAATACCGTTATCCGGCACGATTATTTCCCCTCCGACCACCTGAATACGCCCCTGTGGTGCTTGCAATTTTAAATCAAGGTGTATCTCTTGAGAAGTTTTGTTAATAATTTTTACATTAAACAAATTGGAGATATTTCCTTCGTGGGACTCCTGGTATAGAAAACCAGGTGTTCTCAAAATTGTGGTTTCAATAGGACTACGATTAATTACTAAAATAAAAATACTCGAGATCAGCAAAATCAATACCACTGTATAACCAATAATTCTTGGATTTAACTTGAATTTCGAATCCATGAGAATTCCATTATATGATGTATAACGAATCAGTCCCACGGGAAAATTTACTTTTTTCATAACGGCATTGCAGGCATCAATACAGGCAGTGCAATTAATACATTCTAGTTGTGTACCATTACGGATATCGATCCCTGTTGGACAGACCTCAACACATTGATGACAATCGATACAATCACCCAGATTTGTGCGGGATTTCATTCTTGAAAATCTTTCCCTGGGCTCACCTCTTTTAAAATCATAGGCCACGACAATCGAATTTTGATCAAGCAACACACCCTGCAAACGGCCGTAAGGACATACCATCGTACAGACTTGTTCGCGAAAGAATGCGAATACGAAGTAAAATACAGCGCTAAAAGTGATCATTGCGCTTAAACCGAGTAGATGCTGTGCAGGTGGATCTGTAATGATTCTGATCAGTTTATCACTACCAATAATGTAAGCTAGGAATATGTTTCCTATGATGAATGAGAGGGCATAAAAAATAGAGTGTTTCAGGAATTTCTTAATAATTTTTCCAGCATGCCAGGGTGCTTTTTTCAGAGCAATTTGCTTTCTGGCATCACCTTCAATCCAATATTCAATTTTCCGAAAAAGCATTTCCATAAATATGGTTTGTGGACAGGCCCACCCGCACCATATGCGTCCAAAAACAGCGGTAAAGAGTATGATAAAAACAACCATGGCAATTGTGGCCAGAACAAAAATATGAAAATCTTGAGGCCAGAATAACAGGCCAAATATGATGAATTTTCGTTCTAAAAAATTGAAAAGCAGTAAAGGTTGATCATTAACTCGCAAAAATGGGGCGAGAAACAGGAATGAAAGTAAGACAATAGCGACAATTCCGCGGCTTCTGGTTAGCGGTCCATGGGATTTTTTTGGATAAATCCAAACACGTTTACCAGTTTTATCGATCGTGCTAACTTTATCCCGGAAGTCATCTTTAGTGGAATCAACCGTTTGCGACATGGGTTCTGGAGTACATTCTATTTATGTTATTCAAATGTGACTTTTTCACCTTGAGGGGCTTTTGCATTGGGCGGATTTGTTCCCTTAAGGGTCAGAATATAACTAGCTACCTGCTTTATTTGATCCTCCTTTAATATACCTCTCCATGAGATCATACCTTTGGCAGGTATTCCCTGTACAATGGTTTTTACGGTATTACCCATACCAGCGCCATGTAAAAAATAATTATCCGTCAGATTTGGTCCTATTCCACCTTCCCCCAATTGTCCGTGGCAGGTAACGCAATTTGCTATAAAAATCTGCTTTCCTGCACGTAGACTTGCCTCGTCAGTTAATGGCTCAATTGCAAATTCTTCTTTCACCTGACCAGTATCTGTAGCAGCAACCGCTGCGACTGCACCCTCTTTGGATAAGGTATTATATTTCTGCCAGATATCCGGAAAATTATTTTGTAGTTTTTCCATTTGTTCCGGTGTTGCTACACGCATTGCAGCCAGTATTAACTCTTCAAAGCTTAATACACCTAATTTTTCATCCAGGTCTCCTTGCTCGAGTGCATATTGTCCTTCAAGTTTAGCGCTTTCTTTTTTTGCTATTGATTCCTCCATGCGGCTTAAAGGAGTTGCATCCCCCTGGGGATTATAAAATGGTGATCTATAGCCCATTCCAATGGAGGCTTCAGTTTTAGGCTCAGTCCAATTTGGGTCTATTTCTTTCATATACTCTACATATGATGAATCGCCAATATCCAAAACATGGAAATATATCAAATACAGAACCGACCATACTATTGTAATATAAAAAAGATATAACCACCAGGGGGGTAATTTGTTATCCAGCTCCCTGATACCATCATAATCATGATCCAATACTATATCCTTTTCTTCTCTTTTAGTCATTTTGATACTCTCCATTTATATCGGTTGAATCCAATGGTAATTGCTCCATTGCATCGATATACTTTTTATCCAAACGCAAAGTCCAGATAATAACAATAAAAAATATACTCATAAAAACTACAAGGGCACAAATTGCATATATTTCAATGTCGGGAATCAAATCGAATATAAATTCAGACATAAATTCCTCTTTATTTATATTTAGTTATAGAGGTGCAATTTAAAAATCTGCTACCTGTCCTCCTTTAATATCAATGCCCAGGCGCTGCAAATAAGCGATAAGAGCAATGATTTCTTTATTGGCGTTAATTTCAATCCCGGTATCATTTAATTTTTCGCTAATCTTATCTGCTTGAGCCTTTAATTCAATAAGGGCCTTCTGATCATAGTCAAAAGGATAAGGAACACCGAGTTTCTGCATTACTCTGATCTTTTTAGCTGTATTGGATGTGTTTAAATCGCTTTTGATTAGCCAGGGATACGGGGGCATTATAGAACCGGGTGACATTGATTCAGGGTGCATCATGTGGTTATAATGCCAGGCATCAGGATACTTACCGCCTTCACGATGTAAATCAGGGCCTGTGCGTTTGGATCCCCACTGAAAGGGGTGATCATAGACGAATTCCCCTGCTTTCGAGTATTCTCCGTAACGTTCGGTTTCGGATCTGAAGGGGCGGATCATTTGCGAATGGCAAACATAACACCCTTCGCGGATATAAATATCCCTTCCTTCCAATTCCAGGGGGGTATACGGTTTAATACTTGTTATTGTCGGAATATTGGATTTAATTAAGAAAGTGGGAATTATTTCAACAAGTCCTCCGATCAATACAACTATTGTGGCAATGATGAAAAATTGTACAGGGCGCCTTTCTATCCAGCGGTGCCAATATTTTTTTTCACCATGTGCTTCTGTTTTTGTTATTAGCGCTGCTGCCTGAGCTTGTTCATTTTCTATCAGATTACCCGCTTTAATGGTTTTGCCTAAATTATAAATCATAAAAACCACACCCACAATATATAGCGTGCCACCCAGGGCGCGAACGATATACATAGGTATTATTTGCAGCACGGTTTCAAGAAATAGTGGATATTGCAGAAAACCTTCCTGTGAAAATTCTTTCCACATGAGACCTTGTGTCACACCGGCAAAATACATGGGAACGGCATAAAAAATAATGCCCAGCGTGGCGATCCAGAAATGAAGATTTGCCAGCTTTTTAGAATAGAGGTTGGTATTAAACAGGCGAGGTATGAGCCAATACAAAATTCCAAAGGTGAGTAAACCGTTCCAACCCAGGGCTCCTACATGCACATGAGCGATGGTCCAATCTGTATAGTGGGATAAAGCATTAACGCTTTTTATTGCGAGCATCGGACCTTCAAAGGTAGCCATACCGTAAGCTGTAACTGCCACAACCATGAATTTCAGGATGGGGTCTTCTCTAACGCGATCCCATGCACCGCGTAGTGTGAGCAAACCGTTTAACATACCGCCCCAGGAAGGTGCAATGAGCATAACCGAAAAAACAGTACCCAGGGATTGGGCCCAGTCTGGTAATGCAGTATATAACAGATGATGAGGGCCAGCCCAAATATAGATAAAAATAAGGGCCCAGAAATGTACTATGGATAAACGATAAGAATATATAGGCCGCTGTGCAGCTTTGGGAAGAAAATAATACATCAATCCCAGGTAAGGGGTGGTTAAGAAAAAGGCAACGGCGTTGTGGCCATACCACCATTGAACGAGTGCGTCCTGAACACCGGCATAAACCGGATAACTCTTCAGAAAACTGACCGGTAGCTCTATTGAGTTTACCACATGAAGTATCGTCACAGTAAAAAAAGTGGCAATATAAAACCAAATTGCCACGTACATGTGTTTCTCACGGCGGCGCATTATTGTTCCGATCATATTAATACCAAAAACAACCCAGATGACAGCTATAACCATGTCAATAGGCCATTCCAGCTCAGCATATTCTTTACTGACGGTATAACCCAGAGGAAAAGTGAGTACAGCTGATACGATAATTGCCTGCCAACCCCAGAAATGAATTTTACTCAGGGTGTCGTTAAACATACGTGCTTTGCATAGCCTTTGCAACGAATAATAAACACCCATAAAAATTCCATTTCCCACAAAGGCAAAAATTACAGCATTGGTATGTAAAGGGCGTATACGGCTGAAGGTAGTGCTGGAAATACCTAAATTAAGGGCAGGGAGAAACATCTGAAATGCAATTACTACCCCGACAATCATACCAACAGCACCCCAAATAATTGTAGCATATGCAAAATTTTTCACAATCCTGTTGTCATAAGAGAAAGTCTCTACAGCCATATCTTAATTCTCCTTGCTTTCTTTATCATCTACATTTTCAGAGGATGTTTTTTTATCATCAAAGAATATTCTCACAGAAGGTGTATATTTATCTTCAAATTGTCCACTTTTAACTGCCCAGAGAAAGGCGATCAGGAAACCTATGGCTACCAGAAGGCTGGCAGTGATCAGGATGAAGATAGCACTCATATGTTATTATCGCTCTGATTTAAGGTTAAAAGTCGGCAGTCAGCAGTATGCTTATTATAACAATCCCATTCGCCTGGCAATACCAGATGTAACTCCGCTGGTAAATATAATTACCGAAACAGAAGAGATAGGCATCAAGATAGCCGCTATAAGGGGAGATAAGGTTCCCTGCGCGGCAATTGATAATCCTATGATATTATACAAAAATGAGATTATAAAACTAATTATAATGACTTTTACGCTTTTTTTAGAGAAAGCAAAGAAGTCGGGTAGCCGTCCAAATTTTTTAGCATCTAAAATACCATCCGATGCTGGGCTGAAAGCATTGATATCTTCTGATATCGAAATGCCGACATCGCTTTGTTTTAATGCACCGGCATCATTTAATCCATCACCAATCATTACGACTTGCTTTCCCGAGTCTTTTAAATGTTTAATGTAATTGAGCTTATCAAAGGGTGTTTGATTAAAGTGAAGCTTATTTTCATACTTAAAATATTTTCCAAGATTTTTCTTTTCACTGATATTATCTCCCGATAGAAGAGCCAGATCATATTGCTTTTGTAAAGACTCAATTACCTTTCCTAAATCCTTACGGTATGTGTTGACTATTTTAAAATAGCCTTTATATTTATTAGCGATGCTAACGTGGACACGCGTAAAGGGTAGTGCTTCAGGTTGTACTTTATGGGCTATGAAATTTTGAGAGCCAATTTTTATTTTATCCCCATCTACTGTACCTGTAATCCCCTCACCCGGAAACTCCTGGAAGTGTTGCAGCGATAAATCACCACTACCTTCCAGCTCCATAAAAATATATTGACTTAAGGGGTGCGTGGAATGTCTAACCAGTGACTTTATCTGGTTCTTTTCTTGTGCTGTGAGTTTCATACCGTCCGCAGCTGTAGAGACAAATTGGATTTTTGTATCCCAGGATTGGGTTAGCGTGCCCGTTTTATCAAATACAATTGTATCGATTTTTGCTAATCTTTCAACCACCGAAGCATTCTTTAGATAAAAATTGTTTCTGCCGAAGATTCTGAGTGTATTTCCCAGGGTGAATGGTGTTGAAAGGGCAAGGGCACAGGGACAGGCTACAATCAAAACCGCTGTAAAGGCATTCAGCGCTAAATATATATCTGTAAGCAACCAATATATTGCGGAGAGAGAAGCAATAGCGATGACAATTAATGTAAAGTATTTACTGATTTTGTTTGCCAGGCTGGTCATTCTGCTTTCACTCGACTTGGAAAATGTTTCATTGTTCCAAAGTTGAGTTAAATAGCTTTGGGAGACATCTTTAATTATCTCCAATTCAATGGCACTTCCAATTTGTTTTCCCCCGGCGTAGAGCATATCACCAGAATTTTTTTCCACAGGTTCCGACTCACCCGTAACAAAACTATAATCAATCATGCCTTTTCCTTTGATCAATACAGCGTCGGCAGGTACTAATTCCTGATTGCGGATGATGATACGATCATTAATGGCCAGATCCTCGATTGAAACGGCTTTCTCCCTAACTTCATGGATACGCATTACAGATACCGGAAAATAGGAACGGTAATCACGCTCAAAGGATAGAGATTCGTATGTTTTTTTTTGGAATAGTTTACCAATCAGTAAGAAGAATACCAGACCCGCGAAGGAATCCATAAATCCTGAACCAGTGGAAGAAAGAATATCATAGAGGCTTCGCATAAATAACGTGATTATGCCCAAAGAAATTGGTACGTCCATGTTAATTGATTTTTGTTTCAGGCCGTTCATTGCCGATTTGAGGTAATCCATGCTGCTATAGAAAAAGACAGGAAGGGCAAGAAGTATGTTGAGATAACCAAAAAACTTTTTAAAATCACTGCTCAACGTACCATCGACGGCAAGGTAGTCAGGCAGGCTAAAAAGCATTATGTTGCCAAAGGCAAAGCCAGCTATTCCTATTTTTATATACAGGTCTTTGTTTGATTCACTGTAAATTTTTTGCTGTAAACTGGCAAGATTTATCTCCGGTTCGTAACCGATCGATACCAGGAGTTCCACGACTGCTCTTAAGGTTACTTTTCCTTCCTGATATGTGATAGATACTTCCTTACGCAGGAAATTGACTTGGGAGGAAATTATTCCAGAGTTCACCTTGTATAAATTTTCCAATAACCAAATGCAGGAACTGCAATGCATGGAAGGGGTTTTAAAGGTTACTTTACTTATTTTACCATCACTAAAATCACGCAACTGAAGAATCACCTGGGGATCGTCTAAATATTCATACTTCGTACTTATACCCGCTTCTTGTGGTGAAATGCCGGGCTTTTGTGAAAGTGCATAATACGCGCATAAATCTTTTGCCGAGAGCAGTTCATAGACTAGCTTACATCCATTACAACAAAATACTTTATCACCGATGTATATATCTGACATTGGGCAGTTGTCGCCACAATGATAACAGACGCTTTTTTGATCGCTAATTTTTTGAACTGTATTGCTTATTTTATCCACAATATTTTTTTGATAGGTTGATTTATCTGATTGTTACTGTTACTGAATTTTAAAGATAAAAGCAGGATTTTCAAAATATCAATTTTGAATAAAAATTAAAACAGCCAGTAAAATCTGATCCAATCCATAGCGTCGATACCTCTTAGTATTGTCACAATGGCAAGTAAAATAACAAGAATCGCAGCAGCACGATAGAGCCTGCTTCTGAATTTATTTGAAAACAGATGAGCCGTTACCCCCATTAGTACCATAGCTGGAAAGGTTCCCAGTCCGAAAAAGAGCATGCTTAGCATTCCCCCTAAAATACTTTGTGTTGCGGCAGCTTTAGCGCCAGCAGCATAAACCAATCCACAAGGTATAAAGCCTAAGACCACGCCCAAACCGAAAATATTGCGCCGATTGACGCGATTAAAGAGTGCCTGCACTAAATTTTTAAATTTATTGATCCCGGGAAATGAATCCGGAGCCAGGGAAGGTATCCAACCGGCAAGGTCAAAACCGATCACAAACATGACAAAACCGGCTAACAATTGTAACGCTCCTTGAAAGTTGCGGATGGCAAAAATAACTCCCAGTGTACTACCAAGCAATCCGAATAGCTCACCCAATATAAGATAAGTTAATACGCGCCCGCTGTTATACAAAAGATGTGGCGCCAGTAATTGAAGTCTTGAAGGATTTTCAATAGCATCATTTTCGTTTATTTTTAATGTGTATGTAACAACAAAACCACTGCACATGCCAATGCAATGACTAAAACCCCCTAAAAATCCAATTAAGAATAATGCCAAATATTCTACTTCCATGCTTTGTTAGTCCATATAAATTTAAATTTAGTAATTATTGTGGATAGTGTGCAAATACGCTTTACCCTTTATTTGCTACAACGTCAAATTACTGGAAAATGTTTTGTGTAAAATAGGGCTATTATTTATATTCCTTTAATGTCAATTCACAATTTTGCGAGGAGGCGTATGCAAATAAAATATCCCATACTTTTTATACTGGTTATGGCACTCTTTTTTTCTTGTTCCTTTAAAAGAGAATTACCCGAATCCTTTATAGCAGACATTGAAAACACAGCGAAGAAGTTTGTTCCCGATAAACGGACTAAGGTATTTCAAATTAATTATGAGTATGGTGAGGAACATAATAAATGGATTATTGAAGGTGAGACAACTGAAGAGGAGTTGCTACGAGCTATAGATAGCATTGCCAATAAGTATTTTGATCAGGATGAAGTAAGCCTGAATATGCAATTATTACCGCAGTCGGCTCTAAAGGATACCATATACGGATTAGTTAAGGTAAGTGTTGGCAATCTAAAAAAACATCCCAAACATTCCGCAGAACTTGTTGATCAAGCACTTATGGGAACTACATTGAAATTATTAAAAAGGCTAAGTTACTGGTATATGGTTCAGACTCCGACAGACTATCTGGGTTGGATAACTGTTGGGACGGTGGAAGAGTTAACCGAAAATGAGCTGGAAGAATGGCACCAGGCAGAAAAATCAACGCTCAATGTAAATTTCGCTCAGGTTTTCAGTGCTGCTTCAACAAATAGTCCCGTAGTCTGTGATGCGGTGTTGGGGTGTACCTTCAAAAAGAGAGAGAGGCAAGGTGATTGGCAGGAGGTAGAATTACCTGATGGTCGCGTGGGTTTTATTAAACAGGAGCTGATCGGTGAACCAGTAGAGATAGATAATTCAAAATATCCTTCCCGTGAAGCAGTGATAGCGTTAGCAAAAAATATGATGGGAATACCTTATATATGGGGAGGAAATTCGACAAAGGGTTTTGATTGTTCAGGATTTACCAGTACGATTTTTCGTTCGCTGGGATACCTGTTACCTCGTGATGCTAACATGCAGGTGGAATTAGGTTTACATGTTGTTCCCAAGGATGATTATTCAAATGTTCTCCCGGGCGATATGATATTCTTTGGACCTGAAAATCTTATAACCCATGTAGGAATATGTCTCGGCGGATCTTATTTTATTCATTGTAGTGATGATGTACATATTAATAGCCTCGATGAGCAAGATGAATTGTATAATCAGTATCGCAAAAGAACTTATAGCAAGATTAAAAGAATAATAATAGATTGAGGATTAAAATGAAACGTAAAGAATTTTTAAATTTCTCGACTAAATCTCTTATAGGTTTATCTTTTTTAAGCCATATTCCGGGGAAAGGCTGGGCAAAACTATCAAAAAATATATTTGAAACTAATGGAGGAGCTATGATAGAGATAGAGACAAAACGGCTCTTTTTACAACATACATGGACAATATCCAGAAATTCAAGTGATTATAAAGATAATGTTTTTGTAAAAATTAACAAGGATGGCGTGGTTGGATATGGTGAAGCAGCACCAAATGTGCGCTATGGAGAAGATCATGAAAAAACCACAAAGCGTATCAATAGCGTCAAAGATCTCATCGAAAACTATGATTTATGGTGTTTCGCAGAATTGAAAGAGGACTTATTTAAAAAGATTGTTGATCAGAATTGCGCCCGCTGTGCTCTTGATATTGCCGTATTGGATTGGATTGGTAAAAAATTAAATGTGCCTTTATATAAATTTTACGGTATTGATAAGGCAAAAACACCAATTACTTCTTTCTCAATAGGAATTGATACACCTGACGTAATCAAGCAGAAGGTAGAAGAAGCGGAAAAATATCCCATTTTGAAGATAAAAGTTGGTAGGGAAAATGATAAGGAAATAATGAATGCTGTGAGGAGTGTAACAGACAAGACTGTAAGGGTGGATGCTAATGAAGGTTGGAAGAAAAAGGAAATCGCATTAGAAAAAATAAAATGGTTAAAAGATATGGGTGTTGAATTTGTTGAACAGCCCATGCCTTCAAGCATGATAGAGGAAACCAAGTGGCTGCGAGATAAGGTGGATATGCCATTGGTTGCTGATGAAGCGGTTAAAACTGCCGCGGATATTCCCAAATTATCCCAGGCCTACGATGGAATAAATATAAAGCTTATGAAGGCTGGTGGTCCTCAGGAAGCCATGCGCATGATTCATTTGGCCAAGGCTCTTAAGATGAAGATTATGCTGGGCTGTATGATTGAAAGTTCGGTTGCAATAAGTGCGGCAGCTCACCTATCGCCCCTTGTTGATTGGGCCGATCTTGATGGTAATCTATTACTTCGGGAGGATCCCTTTGGTGGCGTTGAAGTTAAGCAGGGTAAACTGATCTTGAATGATAAGCCTGGATTAGGTGTGAGTGGAGAATTTTAGACAACCAAGGCGTGCCTTGAACACGCCTTGGTTTATTTGACAGGTATTAACCATTCCTTGGGTACCTTTCTTTCACCTTTAAATATCTTAAAAAATTCCTTTTGTATTTGAGCCGTAATTTTACCGCGTTTACCATCAGCAATATTTACCTTATCAACAGTGCGAATTGGAGTTATTTCGGCTGCTGTCCCGGTGAAAAAGGCTTCGTCGGCAATATAGATGTATTCCCGGGGGATGCGGGTTTCTTTTATTTCCAACTCCAAATCTTTACATATATAAATAACGGTATCTCGGGTAATACCGGGAAGAATCGACGAACTTAAGGGGGGGGTATGAATAATTCCGTTTCTGATGATAAATATATTTTCTCCGCTACCTTCAGAAATGTAACCATTTTGATCAAGTGCAATGCCTTCTGCATAGCCATTGATCACAGCTTCCATCTTAATCAGTTGTGAATTCATATAGTTAGATCCAGCTTTAGCCAGGGCAGGGAGTGTATTGGGTGCAATTCGTTGCCATGAGGACAAGCAGACGTCAACACCTTTCTCAAGTGCTTCGGATCCCAGGTATGCGCCCCATTCCCAGGTAGCAATATAGGTTTCGATGGGATTATGGAAAGGATTTACGCCAAAGGGGCCATAACCACGAAAAACCACTGGCCGAATATAACATGCTTTTAGTTTATTTTTCTTTACTGTGGCAATACAAGCCTGGCACAATTCATCAATTTGCCAATTAACTTCCATCCTATATATTTTTGCCGATTCGAACAGGCGCCTGATATGGTCTTTTAAGCGAAAAACGGCGGGTCCTAAATGAGTTTCATACACCCGAATACCATCAAATACAGATGAACCATAATGGATCACATGAGACATAATATGAATTTTTGCATCATCCCATAGAATGAATTTCCCATTATGCCATATATAGGTACCAAGCCTATTACTCATATAATCTCCCTTACTTTTGCTTCTCCTTATCTATTTCTTCGAATGATAAATCCAAAATGGAATAATCTTGATAGTTTTTTAAATTAAAGTTTAAATAAAGCACCTGATATAATCAAGTATTTTGCCGTCGGGTGTGTTCGTCAATTTTGCTTATATATTTGTACCATTAAATAAGATGAGTTGTTATATTATCGCTACATAATTATATTATCATTCTTATACTTACGATAAAATCGGAGATAGTTTTCCTTGCGTTTTACTGGATACTTCCTTGTTATTGCTTTTCTATTACAAGTATTAAGGCTGCATGCCCAAACGGCACAACTACAAGTAGAATATGGCGATCGTGTAAAAATCGGCTATTTGATGTACCATCCTGTTACTTTTAGCCCAATGATCAAGAACACGGAATATGAACGTAAAATAAATCAACTAATATTTGGAGACGGTCTTTTTACACGCAATAATGAGGGTAACGTGATTAACGGACTGGCTGAAACTAGTTTTGCAGAAGAGGATCGTGTTTGGCGCATAAAACTTAAATCGAATATCTATTTTCATGACCGTACTCAGATGACAAGTGAAGATGTGAAATTCACTTATGAATTATACAAAAAATTTGCATTACAGTCGCATGTACTATTTGACGTAAGATATGTTAGTACCGTGGAGGTTTTTGACGATTTAAATCTACGTATCATATTAAATCGGCCGCTCGAGAATTTCAGGGAAACTATTGGACAACTACCTATTCTTCGTAAGGCTATTTACCGAAAATGGCTTGATTTTAATTTAATTTCAATGTTACCTGACGTTATACCGGCGGTGGGCTGTGGGTATTTTATTCATCGTCCGCTAAACAACGATATGGAAATACGTTTAGATGTAAATCGTTTTCATTATAATAGCAGGGCTAATCTCGATGGCATAGATTTTGTTTTTTTTGATCGTGAAGAAGAGCTGGTTGAAGCATTCATTCAGGAAAAGATAGATGTAATTCAAATTCAGGGGAGCACGGTAAGGCAGAAACTGTTGCAGATTGCCAATTCATTTCAATTTTTACCGGCTTATAGGGACGATCTGAAATTGTATTACATAAACTTAAATATTACCAGAGCACCATTCAATGATTTGAGCATTCGTAAAGCAGTTAATTATGCCATCGATAAGGATCTGATTATTGAGAAATATCTCGAAAATAAGGGTCACGTAGCATCAAATGTACTTGACGAGAAATCGGCATATTATTTAGATATTTCTGATTTGGATAAATATGATCCGCTGAGAAGTATAGATATTCTACAGCTAGCAGGTTATCGTAGACAAGAAACGGGTAAGTTGTTTAAGAATAGTAATGAACTAAAATTTGAATTCTATTTTGAGGAGGATTCTCCTTACCAGGAGTCAGTGGTAAGATTAATTGCTATAAATTTAGGTGAATTAGGTGTGAATGTCTTACCCATACCCTTAAAGCCTTATGAAATAAAACGCCGTTTGAGTGAAGGGAGATATCAGGCAGCTTTGCAACATTTTGTTTATGATCCAATTTCTGTCATTCCAGTATTGAGACAATTTTATCTTGAGGAACTGAATAAGGGAGATGGATTTAAAAACTTTAACGAACGTTTTATTAATCAACGTATTGATATAAGTGGTAAAACTTTTCAGGAAAGTGATTTGCGTCAAATTGCTGTGCAAATCCAGGATAGAATAATCAATAAACAACCCTGCATCTTTTTATTTATCGAAGATCGGGCTTTTTATGCCTTTCATAAGCGTATTAGTCATGTAAAAAATATAGTAATACAAAATTATAAGCCAATTCTAAAACTATATCCCATTCAAGAATGGTATGTTGAGATCGACCAGCAAAAATATTGAACAACTGCTACAGGTAATAAAAGGTAAATTTAGCTATCAGATATTTACCAGACTCAGTACCCGGCTTTTATTTACCCTGACCATACTTTCCGCAGTTCCATTGATTATAGTGGGTATATTTATGAGTGGAGTTACGCAGGAATCTTTGTCGGAATATATTAAGAGTCAACACCATCAAATTGCCAGTCGTGCAGCTAACGAGATTCATCTATTTTTACAAACACCCATCACAACCTTGAAGATTCTGCTGGAAACAGAAGAAATCACCAGAATGCAATCCTTTGCCCAAAATATCATTCTTAATAAAGTTAAATCCACTTACCCTACCTTTAATCGGCTCTTTATCATGGATACTATTGGTTTTGAGACAGCCTCTACTGCCTTCGAAGAGCGGGTAAATAATTATAGAAACAGTGTATTTTTTCAAAATTCCATACAAGGTGAGCACTATTTTTCCGAGGTTTATTTAAATAACAAAAACGAGCCTTATGTTATTTCATCTCATCCCATACGTAAACTTGATAAAACACTGGGAGTTTTGGCTGGTGAAATTGATCTCAAAAGCATCTGGACCCTGGTTGATTCCATCAAAATAGGTGAAACAGGGAATTCTTTTGTTATCGCAGGGAACGGGCAGCTTATTGCCCACCCGGATAAAAGAAAAATAATACAGCGTGTGGAAGTCATTAATCTGGACGTAATTTTAAAAATACCGCAAGAAGATTCCATTAAAACAAGAATATTCTATTCACCCGAAGGTGTCGAGATGCTCGGTACTTTTACCTATTTGCCAGAGTTAGATTGGATACTCGTTATCCAACAACCACTTGATGAGGCCTATTCAGTAGCTTCAAGAATGCTTTATCAGGTATTCGGCTTTGTTGCTCTGGTAATAATTATTGCTATTTTAATAGCCTATCTCCTGGAAAAGCGCATAACAGCGCCCATTACCACGCTTGTGGATGGTGTTAAGCGCTATGCTGAGGGTGATCTGGATTTCCGTATAAAAATTAAAAGATACGAAGAGATTGCTGCACTCGCAGATGAATTTAACGCGATGGCTGAAAAGCTGGTAGATAACCAGCGGAAATTGAGAAGAGTCGAGAGACTGGCTGCTATGAGCAAATTTGCTTCTTTGGTAAGCCATGAAATTCGCAATCCCCTTAATAGTATGAACATTAATATGCAGATACTAAAACGGGAAATAGATAATCCGCAGGGTGATATCGTTAAAATGCACAAATATTACGATATTATCATCTCGGAAATTCAAAGAATAGATAACCTGGTTAAAAATTTTCTTATGATATCCCGGCCACCGCGTTTTGATTTTTTACCCAATGATATTCACGATATTCTTGAAGAGGTAGTTCTCATGTACCTGGGAAATGCAGAACAGCAAAATGTAGAAATTAATCGCAAGTATTTTGGGAAAAAAATATATGCCAATGTTGATCGTGACCAACTAAAGCAGGTATTTCATAACATCATTATTAATGCCTTACAGGCGATGCCCACTGGTGGAAATCTGGTGATTAAAACGAATCTTAAAAAAGTAAGAAACAAAATGAAACAATATTTCAATTCCCTTTGTATAGAATTTATAGACACTGGTATTGGTATCCCTAAAGATAAATTAAGCGATATTTTTGAATTTTACTATACATCTAAAAAGACAGGAACCGGCCTGGGATTAGCTATTGCACGCCAGATAATAGAAGGGCATTATGGTAGCATTACTGTGAAAAGTAAAGAGAGAAGCGGAACAAACATTACTGTAACCATACCGCTGAAATCTGAATTCATTGGAATAAAAAAGAAAAGGATTGTAAATCTGAGGTAATGTGGTTTGGATAAGATTTTACTTGTTGAGGATGATCGCAATACACTTGAAGGATTGTCTGAGATACTGTCGATGGAAGACTATGATGTTACTAAGGCTATTGATGGTCACAGTGCTTTAAGAGAGATCAGGAATAGTAATTTTAATGTAATGCTTACAGATTTATTGCTTCCGGATTTCGATGGATTGGAATTGGCGAAATTAGCCTGGCGAGAACAGGCAGATTTAATGGTTGTCATGATGACCGCTTTTGGTTCAGTCAAACATGCCGTAAGTGCCATGAAAGAGGGTATATACGATTATCTTACCAAACCAATCGATGTTGATGAACTGTTAATTGTAATCTCAAAAGCGATAAACGAACAAAAATTACGCCACCAAT
>SMTZ1_10002209_pt1 | contig 28219 bp, 25 predicted proteins | sample DeeMarSWOR136_30_FD_25667 | JGI IMG/M metagenome (IMG submission 25667)
TCTCGATGTGAGACAAGTGAAGAAGGCCATTCATTCTGAATTAAAAAAAGTTTTGGGTTCTGAAAAGATGACGATTACCCTCTTGGAACGAGGATCTAAAGCGTTTCGATATTTTGCATTGGAAAAGGATGACGATGTTCAAGAATCAGCGGACGAAACGATTTATGCAAATGATGGGACACCCTTTTCACAAGCTGTGGAAACTGGGTTCCCTGTGATTGTTCCGGACACCGGTGAAAGCGATTCCTGGGTCAATCAAAGGCTTTTTCAGGAGGGGATCCGCTCTTCTTTAGTCTTTCCTTTGGAATATAAAGGGAAAGTCATCGGGACCATTAACTTTGGAAGCAAGGAGGCCAATCACTTTTCAGAGGACCATATCCGTTTTCTCCAGCAAGTGTCAGCAGGCCTTGCCATCTCCATCGAGAATTCCCTTTTGCTTGATGAGATGAGGGCCTCTGAGGAAAAATATAGGACCGTCGTTGAAGGGGCTCTTGATGGGGTTTTTGTGGTAGGGGAGGATTATCGATTCAGATATGTTAACGAGAAACTGGCAGAGATCCTGGGCGATACCAGGGAAGAGTTGATCGGTAAAGATTTTAGAGATTACCTGGACGAAAAAAGCAGGGAATTGGTGGCGGACCGACATGTCCGCAGGCAGAGAGGAGAAGATGTCCCTCCCCGCTATGAATCCAATATCTCCCGGAAGAACGGAGAGATCAGGAATGCGGAGATCAGCGCTAACATTATGAAAGATTCGAGAGGGAATACGTACACCGTTGCCTTCGTCAAAGACATTACCGAAAAGAAAAGGATGGAAGAACAGCTGCTTCAGAATGAAAAACTGAGGGCCTTGGGAGAGATGGCCAGTGGAGTAGCCCATGATTTCAACAATGCCTTGGCATCCATCCTTGGAAATGCACAGTTACTGCTTTATACTGCCAAAGATGAGGAATTGAAAGAAACGCTCCGTACCATTGAAAAAGTGGCCAAGGATAGTGCTCAGACCATCCGGCGGCTCCAAGACTTCACGAGAAAGAGTGCTCATAAGGAGCTCTTCAAATTGGATGTCAACGCCCTCATCAAGGATGCGATTGAAATCACCAAACCGAAATGGAAGGACGAGCTTCAGAGGAAAGGAGTCCATATCGAGATGGTTTCCCATTTCGATGAGCTTCCACCTGTTGCAGGGAGCGCCTCCGAATTAAGAGAGGTGATTACCAACATGATCTTCAACGCCATTGAAGCGATGCCAAAGGGGGGGCAGATCAAAGTTCGGACCTTTTGGAGAAAGGAAAAGGTCTACATTCAGGTTTCGGATTCAGGCATCGGGATGACGGAAGAGGTGCGAAAGAGGGTTTTCGAACCCTTTTTTACGACCAAGCCTTTCACAAATACAGGACTTGGATTGAGCATGTCTTATGGAATCATCAAGCGATTTGGAGGAGAGATCGAGGTAGAGAGTGAAGTGGGACATGGGACCACCTTCAGGATCATCCTTCCCAGCGGAGTTGAGGGGAGAGAAGAATTAGTCGTTCCTCCCTTGACCCGAAAGGGAAAGGAGGCTCGGATCTTAGTGATCGATGACGAGGAGTCTGTGAGAAATGTCCTTTCGCGGATCCTTTCTGAACTCAACCATAAAGTCACGGTGGCAAAGGACGGGGGAGAGGGCCTTCAACTCTTCAAGGAGAAGGAGTTTGATATCGTCCTGACGGATCTCGGAATGCCTGACATGTCGGGTTGGGACGTTTGCAAGGCGATCAAGGAAATGAGTTCCTGGATTCCGGTGGGGATGATCACGGGGTGGGGAATGGAACTGGATCAAAGGAAAAAAGAGGAGAGCGGACTCGATTTTATCATCTCCAAGCCCTTCGATTTTAACACGATCTTGAAGTTGGTCGATGAGACCATGGAATCAAGGAGGAAAGGATTTTTATCTTGACCATTCGGTGGCGGCAAGCCCGTCTTTAAGGGGCGGGTGGCCGAAGGATTGACTTTATTCTCCCAATATGAAACACTGAATCGAAGTCGTTTGGATTTCTGCTTCAGGGTTTCATCCCATGCGTTATTCCTTTTCGTCTCTGATTCTTTTATCGTTATGGATTCTCCAAGGCTCCCCTGCATTGGGAGAGACGGAAGCCATCTTCTCTCTGGAACAGAGCATCAAAGAGACCCTCCTGAAGGAAGTGGAATCGGCCACTTCCACCATCGATCTGGCCATGCGTGAGATAACTTCTCTTGACATGGCCAGTGCCTTATTGAAAGCAAAAGAACGGGGTGTCAAAGTAAGGGTGATAGCCGACTCAAAGCGAGCCAAGATGAAATCCTCCCAAATCACCTTTTTGATCAATCAGGGGATTTCGGTGAAGGTCCTCCGCGGGAAAAATCGCGGGATCATGAACCACCGGTTTGCCATCTTCGATGGAAAGAAAGTGGTAACCGGTTCTTTTGATTGGTCCGAGGCATCTGAGAAATGGAATTATGAGAACATCCTTATCCTTGAGGAGGGTGAAGTGGTCTCCTCCTATTTAAGAGAGTTTGATCGGCTCTGGCGAAAAAAGAGGATCATTCACTAATGGCATGTCCCTCCAGGCATTGTCCTCCATAAGGCCTTCAAAGGCTAACCGATTGTCTCTCCATGAATTTTAAAGTTGAATTTTTCATCATTTTGTAATAAACAAGAGATATCTAGATTTTCATACAAAGGAAAGGAGGAGATTATCTATGAAGAGAAAGTGTTTGCTTTTCGGCGCATTGGTTTTCGGGACTCTGGCATTTGCTTTATCGGTTTACGGCCAGAATATTCCCATTGGGTTTTTTGCCCCCATCACCGGACCGGCGGCTGCGGACGGTGCAAGTGCGAAGCATGCAGTAGAACTGGGGTTGAAAGAGGTGAATGATGCCGGAGGGATTAAGGGAAAGAAGGTTAATCTTATTATTTATGATGACCGCCTAAAAGCAGAGGAAGCGGTAGCCATTGCCAACAAGCTGATTGAGAGGGATAAAGTCGTTGGCGTGGTGAGTGGATCTTATAGCGGTCCCACCCGCGTGTCTGCGCCAATTTTTCAGAAGGCTGGGATTCCTATGGTGGCTGGTTACGCTGTGCACCCGGATGTGACTTGGGACCCAAAGCTTAAGAAACCTAACAGTTTTATCTTTCGAAATGGATTTCTTGGCGAGATTGAAGGTGCAGCGGCTGCTGAATTCGCTGTCAAGAATCTGAAAGCGAAACGGATCTCTCTTATTTTCATGGATAATGACTTCGGCCGGGCGATCTCTACTGGCTTTGCTGATCAAGCAGTAAAGCTGGGGGCAACGATCCTGACTAAGCAGATGTATAAATTCCCTGGCGAGAAGGACTTCCGACCTTTTTTAACCCGCATCAAGGAGGGAAACCCCGACCTCATCTTCGCTGCAGGATATTATAATGAGGCAGCCTCGATCTGTCGCCAGGCCAAGGAATTGGGAATAACGAGTCAGATTATGGGGGAAGAGGGTTTTGATTCTCCCAAGTTCTTAGAAATCGCCGGTCCTACCGCAGAGGGTGTGATCATTGCAACGAATCTCGATCGGGATGATCCCCGGCCCTTGGTACAGAATTTCCTAAAGCAATACCGGGAAGCTTATAAGGAAGATGCGGATATGGTTGGGGCTTCCAGTTACGACGCCTTTATGATTCTCGTCAAAGCGATTGAGAAAGCTGGAACAGATCCGAAGGCTATCCAGAAAGCGCTTTTGAAAACGAAAGATTACAATGGATTGACGGGCAAAATCAGTCGATTTGTCCAGGGTGAGGTGGTCAAGCCAGTCCAGATTCAAGTCGTCAAAGATGGGAAGTTCCGGCGTCTGGGAGTGGTGGACAACCCGCAAATCATCACCCCGCCCATAAAAAAATAGGATTTAGGTTGAAGGTTTGAGGTTGGAGGCAAAACCTCTTTTCCCTCTAACTTTGAGTCCCGCGGCGCTGCCATTTGGCGCGCCAGCGGGACGATCCTCTAACCTCTAACATTCTCATCATCTTATGCTCTGGCAACAACTCGCCAACGGAATTGCCATCGGTAGTGTCTATGCCCTTATCTCCCTCGGGCTGACAATGGTCTATGGAATCTTGCGCATCCTTCATATCGCCCATGCAGGAATCTACGCCTTAGGGGCTTATATTGGCTGGTTCTCTTTCCGGCTCATTGGGGATTTTTGGCTCTCTCTATTCATTGGGATGGCTGGAGCAGCTGTTGCCGGGATTCTCATAGAACGTTTCTTATATGCACCCCTTCTCCATTTACCAAGGATTGCTCCACTCATCGTTTCTATCGGTTTATTTATTGCCATGGAAGAGGCCTTCCGCATTGTTGCGGGTCCACATACGTTGACATACAACGCTCGTATTGGATTGGGTGATTTTTCGATGGGCAGCTTTCGCCTTACGGAAACGCAAATTCTGATTCTTCTGGTTACGTTGATCATTTTACTTTTTCTCTGGGCTTTTCTTACAAAGACACGAACAGGTTTGGCCATGCGTGCCTGCGCCCAGGATGCTGAGACGACCTCATCGTTTGGGGTGAATGTGGGCGCTATCATCGCCGTTAACTTTCTGATCGGATCAGCCATGGCCGGAGCAGCAGGAGTTCTGATCGGAGTTTACGATAACCAAGTCTGGCCTACGATGGGCAGCATCCCTGCCTATAAGGCGTTGGCCATCGTCGTTCTTGGAGGTTTAGGGAATATCCCGGGAACGGTACTCGCATCGATCATTGTAGGACTGGCTGAGACCTTTGTCATTGGTGTCCTGGCCATTCCTTTTCCAAGGGACGCAGTGGCTTTCATCGCCATGATTTTGGTTTTGATGTTTAAACCTTATGGGTTATTAGGCAAAGCCTAACAACCTTAGGAATGAGGCGTGAGTCGCAAGTCGTGAGTGGTAGAACTCCTAACTCCTTTCGCCTGGCGACTTACGGAAGCAAGATGATCAGCGGTTACCTTATTACCATTCTCATCACAGTCGTTATCTATTGTATCCTGGCGCATAGCCTGAACATCATCACCGGTCATGCCGGTCAGATATCCCTTGGCCATGCTGCATTCTTCGGTATCGGTGCCTATACCTCGGCGATGCTCTACACGGAGGCTGGATTTCCATTCTGGATCAGTGTTCCTCTGGCTGCCATGGTTGCAGGGATGGTTGGAGCCCTCCTGGGTATTCCTTGTTTGCGCGTCCGGGATGACTTTCTGGCCATCACAACCATGGGCATTAATTTTGTCATAGAGGCCGTTTTCCTTTACATCCCCTTTTTTGGAGGAGCCATGGGAATCGGAGGGATCAACCTTCCAAACTGGTTAGGAAGGGAAATGACCAAGCCCGAGTACTTTCTTCTCATTCTAGTCGTCTTCGTTTTCCTCCTTCTTCTTGACTGGAAGCTAGGCCGTTCATGGGTTGGGTTAGCCTGGGCTTCGATTCGAGAAGATGAACAGGCTGCTGGGACGATGGGAGTGGACATCGTTCGATTTAAAGTCATTGCTTTTATCCTTGGAAGCGCTATCGCCGGGCTCGCCGGAGGGTTTTATGCTCACTTTTTGACCTTCATCATGCCCCAGAATTTTGGCTTTGGCCAATCCATTGTCATCCTTTGCATGGTCGTTTTTGGTGGAATCGGAACCCGGTGGGGTCCTATCGTTGGAGCCATCATCCTAGGGATCCTGCCAGAGGTCTCCCGGCCCATTATGGAATACCGCACCTTAGTCTACGGAGTACTCCTTCTGGCCATGATGCGTTTTCAACCCGGCGGCCTCTTGGGATCCGAATCAATTCTTACAAAAGGTTTGCGGCGATATGTGCTTCGACCGCTGAGTAAGAAAGCGAGCTAATGACCCTTCTTGAAGTGACTGCCCTGAGCAAAGAATTTGATGGCTTGCGTGCCCTGGATGGGGTGAACTTCACAGCCGGGGACAGAGAGATCCTGGGGATCATCGGTCCTAATGGAGCAGGTAAGACGACGCTCTTCAACCTTATTTCGGGTATCTATCCGGCATCAGGTGGAGAAATAAATTTTCAGGGGAAATCAATTCTTGGCCTTAAACCGCATCAGATCAGCCTTTTAGGTATCGGCAGGACGTTTCAAATCGTGCGTCCTTTCCAAAATTTGGATGTGGAGACAAATATTCTCGTCGCTATTGGCCACCATTTCTATCCTTCTCTGTGGAAATCGGCTGAGCCATTTAGACAGCCTGAAATCCTTCAAGAGGTTCAGAGACTCATCGATCGTACAGGTCTTCGACTCTTTGCCGAACAATTGGCCAAGAATCTTCCTCTTGGGATTAAAAAGCGTCTCGAGATCGCTCGTGCCCTTGCCCTCAAACCTCGTCTCCTTCTTCTTGACGAACCTTCTGCTGGGCTCCGCTTTGAAGAATCGGCGCAGATCATGGATCTTATTCGTCAAGTGCGTGACCAAGGCATCGGCGTTTTACTTATCGAACACAACATGCAGGTCGTGATGGACCTTTGCGAACGGATCGTAGTCTTGGATCATGGCTCCAAAATCGCCGACGGCTCTCCCGAAGAGATTCGCTCTAATCCCCAGGTCATCCAGGCCTACCTCGGTAAGGAGGTATAGATGCTGGAAGTGCGGGGAATCGAAGTCTCTTATGGGGAATTTTTGGCCCTTCGAGGGATAAGTTTTAAGGTAGAGGAAGGGGAGCTCGTGACAATCATCGGGGCAAACGGAGCGGGTAAGAGTACGATTCTTCGGGCTGTCATGGGTCTGGTGAAGTGTCGGAAAGGAGAGATCTTCTTTCAGGGAAAGAATATGGTTTTGAACCCGCCCCACTATCGCGCTCGCCTGGGAATCAGCCTTGTTCCAGAAGGGAGAAAAATTTTCCCTGACCTGACCGTGAGTGAGAACCTCCTGATGGGAGCCTATATCCAGGATGATCGGAAGGCTGTGCAATCTCGCATGGAAGAGGCATTCGGCCTCTTTCCCGTGCTAAAGGAGAGACAGAATCAAGTGGGCAAAACCCTCAGCGGTGGAGAGCAGCAGATGCTTGCGATCGGTCGGTCTTTGATGTCTGGTCCCCGGGTCATCTTAATGGATGAGATTTCTCTGGGTTTGATGCCTATCTATGTGGAGGAGACCTTTAAGGTGATCGAAAACCTTCATCGGCAAGGAGTAACCATTCTTTTGGTGGAGCAAAATGCCCGCAAAGCCCTTGCGGCGGCAGATCGAGGTTATGTGCTCGAAACAGGCGAGATCGTCCTCAGTGATACAAGCGAAAAGCTTGCGAAAAACCCCCAAGTTAAGAAAGCCTATTTAGGAGGTACCTAAAACAAAAAATGCAAAGTGTAAAATGAAAGATGTGAAATTTCATAAGGTCACTATGAAATTCAAAACCTGCAATTTCCAATTTGAATTGTGAATTTCGATGGAGTGAGAAGTATGGAAAAGAGAAGAGTGAAGGTCAAGGAGAAGATGGAGACCCTGACGGGGGTCCAGGTTGGCATTAAGGCACCCAGAGGAACGAAGATTACTTGCAAAAGTTGGCAAACCGAAGCAGCCTTGAGAATGCTGATGAATAATCTTGATCAAGAGGTTGCAGAGAAACCAGCTGACCTCATTGTTTACGGTGGTTCTGGTAAGGCGGCCCGAAATTGGGAGGCTTATCATCTATTAGTAAAGTGCCTAAAAAATTTGGAAAACGATGAGACATTGCTCGTCCAATCGGGAAAACCCGTCGGAATCTTCAAGACCCATAAGGATGCTCCGAGGATCCTCATTTCAAATTCGATGCTCGTCCCCAACTGGGCCAATTGGGAGAAGTTCAGAGAGCTAGAGGAATTGGGGCTCACCATGTATGGCCAGATGACCGCGGGGAGCTGGATCTACATAGGAACCCAGGGCATCCTTCAGGGGACCTATGAAACCTTTGCCTCCGCAGCAAAGAAATATTTTGGAGGATCGTTGAAAGGAAGGCTCATTCTCTCAGCAGGTCTCGGAGGAATGGGGGGAGCTCAACCTCTGGCGGCAACCATGAATGAAGGGGTCTTTTTGGGTGTTGAAGTTGATCCAGCCAGAATCAAGCGCCGCCTGGAGACCGGTTACCTCGATGTGATGGTCGAGAAATTGGAGGATGCGTTGATCCTTGCCCTGGGTGCGAAGGAAAAGGGGATTTCAAAATCGATTGGTTTGGTTGGAAATGCCGCAGAGATTCATCCAGAGATTGTAAGAAGGGGCTTCGTTCCAGATCTGGTGACCGATCAAACATCAGCCCATGATGCCTTAAATGGGTATGTGCCGGCTGGGCTTACACTCGATGAGGCTCTCGAACTTAGAAGAAAAGATCCCCAAAGCTATATTCGTCGAGCTATGGAGTCAATGGCCATCCATGTCCGGGCCCTGCTGGAATTGCAGAAGAAAGGTTCCTATGTCTTCGACTACGGAAATAATATTCGAGCACAAGCCTATCAAGCGGGAGTCAAAGAGGCTTTCAATTACCCTGGATTTGTACCTGCCTACATACGGCCTCTCTTTTGTGAGGGGAAAGGGCCTTTCCGCTGGGCTGCCCTCTCAGGCGATCCTGAAGATATTTATAAGACCGACGAGGCTATCCTGAAGGAATTTCCTGATGACGAATCTCTGGCGAGATGGATTCGATTGGCGAGAGAGAAAGTAAAATTCCAAGGGCTACCGGCAAGGATCTGCTGGCTGGGATATGGCCAGCGAGCGCGGATTGGGAAAGTATTCAACGATATGGTGGCCAAGAAGAAACTGAAGGCCCCGATTGTAATTGGACGGGACCACCTCGATAGCGGTTCGGTCGCTTCTCCCCATCGCGAAACAGAGGGAATGAAGGATGGTAGTGATGCTATCGCTGACTGGCCCATTTTAAATGCTCTTCTCAATACAGCGGCGGGTGCGACCTGGGTATCTGTCCATCATGGCGGAGGGGTTGGAATTGGTTATTCCATCCATGCAGGTATGGTTGTAGTGGCAGATGGAACAAAAGATGCAGAGAGAAGACTTTCGAGGGTATTAACGACCGACCCCGGAACAGGAGTGATGCGCCATACCGACGCAGGATATGAAGAAGCGATTCGAGCCGCCAAAGAGAAAGAAATCAAAATTCCAGGGGTAACGGTCTACTAACGGTAATTTGCAGCAAATCCGAAGCACGAAATCCCTGCCTACCGGCAGGCAGGCGAAATCCTAAACAAGCACAAATGTTCAAAATACAAGTGGACTAAATAAACATAAAGTCTCGAATTTTGGTATTTGAATTTTGGATTTGTTCGGATTTCGATATTCGGATTTGGAATTTTTTAATATTTTGGAGATGCTGACATGACTACTGTAACTTTGGATGGAGAACATCTAACTCTGGAGGAAGTGCTGGAGGCGGCTGAGGGAAGGGCCAAGGTAAGGATTGCTTCTTCGGTTGCCAAAAGAGTGAAACAATCAAGGGATTTTATTGAGAGGGCACTGGCACAGGGCGAAAAGATTTACGGAGTGACCACAGGATTTGGAATGCTCTCCGATCAGGTAATTGATAGGTCTCAGATCGAAGATCTCCAGAGAAATCTCATCCGAAGCCATTCCGTGGGAGTGGGTCCATTCTTTGATGAACTGACCACCCGAGCGATCATGCTTCTGAGGGCCAATGTGATGGCGATGGGGTACTCCGGAGTTCGGATGGAAGTGTTGAAACGGCTGATAGACATGATCAACAAGAGAGTTCAGCCTCTCATTCCAGAACAGGGATCTGTGGGCGCAAGCGGAGACCTTGCACCGCTTGCTCATCTCGCGTCAGTTGTTATGGGAGAAGGACAGGCTATATTCCGTGAGAAAATGATGCCGGCAAAGAAAGCCATGGAGAGAGCCAGAATTCCCATCCTCACTTTGAAGGCAAAAGAAGGTCTCGCCCTAGTGAACGGAACTCAGGTCATGACGGCTGTAGGTCTTCTCGCTCTTCTCAGAGCAGAACGGCTCTGCAAGATTGCCGATATTGTTGGTGCCTGCACGTTGGATGCCCTCAAAGGGACGCTCAGCGCCTTCGATCTTGATATTCAGAAAGTTCGTCCTTTTCCGGGGCACCTTGCTGTCGCAAAGAATTTTCAGAAACTCGGGCAGAAAAGTGAGATTGCCGAATCTCATAAATTCTGCTCAAAGATTCAGGATGCTTACTCCCTTCGTTGTATCCCTCAGGTCCACGGTGCCGTAAGGGATGCACTGGCCTATGTCCGAAAGACTCTTGAGATCGAAGTAAACTCGGCCACTGATAATCCACTCATTTTTACCAAAAAGGGGAAGATCATCAATTGCGGGAACTTCCATGGAGAATCGGTTGCCTTTGCTCTCGACCTCTTGGGGATCGCAGTTTCGGAATTGGGAGGGATCTCAGAGAGAAGGATTGAAAAGTTAATCAATCCTGCCCTATCGGGATTGCCTCCTTTTCTCACCACTGAAGGAGGGCTCCACTCTGGCTTGATGATGGTTCAGGTAAGTGCGGCAGCTTTGGCCTCGGAAAACAAAGTCCTTGCTCATCCTGCGAGTGTTGATTCTATTCCCACCTCTGCGGATAAGGAAGACCATGTCTCCATGGGGACGATCGCAGCCAGAAAAGCAAGGGATATTGTGAATAACGTAGAACAAATCTTAGCCATGGAATTGCTTTGTGCCACACAGGGCTTGGAATTCGTGCTTCCTCTTAGGCCGGGGATCGGGATTAAAGAAGCTTATGAGACGATACGCCGAAAGGTTCCACCCATTAAAGGAGATCGAAGGTTCAGCGAGGATATCAAGAAGATTGACCTCATGATCAAATCCGGGGAAATTCTCAACCGGGTTGAGAAGGTTGTGGGAGGATTGGAATAATCCCCCCTCAACAGCGACAACCCTCATCGTGGGATTCGATTTTCCTTATTCAGAGAACCGTTCTGTATGTTCCTCTCGGATTTTCAGAATCCGGTTTGATTTTACCTCTTGACCTTTGTCTTCGATAATCGAACGATCTCTTTGACATCCTTCTTTTCAATTCTTGGAAATTGCTTTCCAAGGTGCCATGGAAATATGAGGAAGAACCATTTGTTTAAGCGATTGACATAGTTTGTCCAGCTCCAAATAAGGTCTGCGAATTCTTCCTTCGTTTTCACCGTGTCGAAGGAATCGACAATGTCTTTACAAAACTGCCACAGTTTAGGTAGGTTGAGCCAGGGGGCGGGACATTTGGGTAGGTCCACTTCTCCCATGAGGCCGGCCATATGGACCGTTAGGTATTTCCACATCCTTTTACAATGCTCCAAGCTAAAGGTTGGGTCAGCAAGAGCGGCTTTCATAGCGGGCTCCGTTGTCCACCACCCCATGCCCTGGGTATCTGCAACAAGAAAGAAGAGATTGCCAAGAACCTGGCCATCTGTGCCTGCGCCGCTTGGGAATATCCCCAGTCTGGACATTGTCACCTCTTCGGGCTCCTTCAACCAGATTCTATCTATCTCCTTTTCAATCTCGTTCTTCACTCTGCGCCAATTCTTAGCCATGGCTTATCCCTCCTTTCTTCTCACAATAATAGTAGCCAGACAATGAGTCATATATTGAGCATTCCAAATACTCATTCCGCCCTTCATCAGGTCACCGAGACATTCTTTGTCAACCTTTGCAACAACAGGACCTGGAGCTTGCAATGGCTCGGTGATGTGTGGACCATAGGCCACCTTTATGCTATGACCGCCTCCATAGACCACCATTCCAGGATCAAGTTGGCAGAGCAACAACGCCTTCCTCCCAATCGGTGTGGCTTGAGATCCTGTTTTAACAGGATGTCTCGGTGGTCGTCCATCCGCGCCAAAGTAATGACCTGTGGAAAGCGTATTATAACAAGCCATCTTGAGAGGCTTTTTAAGAACCTTCCAGAAGGCATTGCACTGTTCTGGTTCTTCTTTGTCTCGTAAGGTAGCAGAGACTTTCGTTTTGATATCAGGGAACTCAATCTCGATTTTCCGGCTCATTTCTTTTCTCCTTTCGTTTTCTGTAAAATCTGCTCTGCTTTTCTCATGTTATCTGACCTTTTCACCTCCTATCCCCATAACGACATCTAAACCTATTAGTCGGTCGATCAGAATAATTACCACCCCTGAGATGAAGATCAGACAAGTGGATAAGGCGGCCCCAGAGGGATCATACTCAAATTTAATATAAGAATAAAGTTGCATCGGCAGGGGGATCCATTCGGGAGTTGTCAAGAATATGGAAAGGGCGAAATTATTCCAAGAAGTGATAAAAGAGATGATGATTCCGGCAATAATTCCCGTCTTGATGATGGGAAGTGTGATATAAAAAAAGGTTCTTACAGGACCTGCTCCGATATTCATCGCGGCCTCCTCTAACGATCGATCAAAGTTTCGGAGGCTTGCCGAAATAGCCATGATGGAGAAAGGCATGATTAAAATGGTATGGCCAGCGATGAGACCCAAGACACCCTCCGCCATCCCTAATTTAACAAGGAAGATGTAAATGGCGAGGCCCATGATGGCCACCGGGACCATCAGGGGAGACATGAAGAAGGTATTGAGAAGGGTTCTCCCTTTGAAGTGGTATCTGACCAATGCTAATGAAATCAGAATCCCTAAGCCCGTCGCTATTCCAGAGGAGATAAGAGCTACTATGCAACTTACATACATTCCACTGATGAAATCCTTGTACGTTAGGGCCTTGATATACCAGTGGAGCGTCAAACCTGCAGGAGGTAAAACGAAGCCCGATGGGTTAAAGGAGACCACGATGAGAACGACAATGGGTAGGAAGAGCAAGAGAATGATGCTGAATGTGATACACCGGAAGGCGAACCCTCCTGGGTCAAAACGCCAACGCATACTTTTTCAAACTCCCAGCCTTTTGAAAAAGAATCGGTGAATAAGCTTAGAATAGATAAAAAGCACACCCATGTTGCTGATGAGCAGAATCATGGATATGGTAGCAGCAAAAGGCATGTTATTAAGTTCCATAGACTGAATGTATATGACAAGCCCCGCCATGGGAAAGCCTTCGCCTCCTAACATAAGAGGGACAGCAAAGGCACAAAAATTCAACGCAAAAACAACAAGAGAACCTGCAAACATCCCTGGCGTGCTAAGTGGGAACGTGATATATAAGAAGCTCTGCCATCGATTAGCACCTACATTCATAGCTGCCTCCTCCAGAGAGGGATCGATGCGACCTAGACTGTCTAACAGGTTCAGAATGGCAAAGGGAATTGATATATAGATGAGACAAATAATGATCCCCTTCAAACTATAGAGATATTTGACAGGTTCAGAGGTGATCCCGGTCCACATGGTGAACAGATTAAGGAGACCGTGGCCTCTGAATATGACGATCCAACCAAAAATGAGGCAGACCATACCAATCAACAGCGGTGACAGGGTCAACGTGAGGAGCAACTGTTTCTTTCGTCCCCGGGCCCTTGCAATATAGAGGGAAGGGGGATAGGCAAAAATAATGGCAAGAAGACTGCTGAACACAGCAATTTTGAACGAGAAGAAGAGCACATTTCGCAGGTACCAGAGATCACCCAAAAACTTCTTGTAATTTTCGAGAACCCATGCGGCTTTCATATACCCGCCAGCAATATGCTGATTAAAACTGACTCGGATCATCCAGCCGACCGGGATCACTAAAAAGAAAAGAAGCAAGATCACCCCTGGGAGCAAAAGGAAGAGAGGACGATTGTAGAATATCGGTTGTGTATTCTTCACCGTTTCACTTCTCGGATTTAATGGAATAACAGTGATGAGGGTCTATCTTAAGGTGAATCTTTTCACCGGAATCAAACCTTGCGTCGAGATTCTGGCTTTCAATGATTATTTGATGAGCTGTTTCTAATTCTACGAAATACTTGATTAATGAACCAAAGTATTCCACAAATTTGACATGACCGGCCAGAATGTTGTTTCCGTCCGGATATTCTCGGAAAACCCTCACCTTTTCAGGTCGAATCGTCAAATTGATTTTGTCTCCAGGCTTTAGTCCTTCCTCTGCCAAGATCTTCAACGTGAGTCCCTCGGAGGTCTTAAAGGTGGCGTGGTTTCCCGAAACGTCAGAAATCTCTCCTTCGATGACATTAATATTTCCGACAAAATCAGCTGCAAACATTGATCCTGGTTTTTCATAGATTTGATCGGGGGTTCCGATTTGAACGATTTTCCCCTTATTCATGATGGCTACGCGATCCGACATGGAAAGGGCTTCTTCCTGGTCATGGGTGACATAGAGAGTCGTCATCCGTAATTTTTTTTGCAGCTGTTTCAGTTCCAAACGCATGTAGATCCGGAGCTTTCTATCTAAATTACTGAGAGGTTCGTCCAGAAGAAATACGGCAGGATTGAGGGCTAAAACCCTTGCAAGAGCCACTCGCTGTTGCTGACCGCCACTTAATTCTCTTGGAAATCTCTTCTCCAAACCGGTGAGATTCGTGAGAGAGAGTACTTCTGCAACCTTCTCCTTGATGGCCTTTGGTTTGACCTTGTTCAGTTTAAGCCCGAACTGAACATTCTCAAGAACGGTCATGTGGGGCCATAGGGCATAACTCTGGAAGACAAGGCCAAGGTTTCTTTTATAAGGGGGGAGATGGGTCACATCCCCCCCCCCCACATAAACGGTTCCCTCGTTGGGTTTTAAAAAACCTGCGATGATCCTAAGGGTGGTCGTCTTTCCACACCCGCTCGGACCCAGAAGGGACATGAATTCTCCCTCCTTCACATGGAAGGAGACCGAATCGACGACGACCAAATGACCAAATCTTTTGGTTACGTTCTTGAGCGATATTCCTGCCTTGTCCTCACCATATTCTTCCATGATCGATCTCATTTAGTGATCAACTTATTCCAACGCTCTTCCCACTGGGCTCTCACTTTATTGACCGCAACCCAATCCACCAGAAACAATCGATTCATGTCTGCTTCATTTAGCATTAGGTCTTTCACCTCTGGAGGAACTTTGGCATTATTCACTGTAGGTGCATAGAGATTGTTTTTGCCATAGGCCTCCTGGCACGCTTGCCCAAGAGCAAAGTTTACAAACTTCATTGCGAGATCGAGATTTTTACTGGCCTTTACCACGTTCATCGTAGTGATCATGCCGAAAGTTGGTTTTGGACGAACAATTTTCATAAAGCTGGCTCCTTTGTCCCATAGGTCTTTCACCCTTCCGTTCGTCAAAGGACCAATCCATGCTTCCTCCAGTTCAAATAGAGAAATCATTTCAGATTCTCCAGGAGGCATTCCAATGAGATTATCATTTTTCTTGAGTTCGGCAAGTCGATTCAGACCAGGATCGATGTTATCAATACCTCCACCTTTCTGTTGCGCTAGCAATATGAGCAAGCAGGTTGTGCTCACACTGTGAAAAGGATATAGGATGACTCTATTCTTATAGGCGGGATTCCACAAGTCATCCCAAGATGTGGGCGGTGTTTGGATGCGCTTACTGTTATAAATAAGGTTGTATGGGCCGACGTTTGCGAAGATTGTGTATTTAGAGTTTTTAGCCACCTTAAATAGATTGGCCATATTCGGAATCTTATTGGGATGCAATTCAGCCCAAAGCCCTTCCATCTCGCCCTCAACCGATTGTAGAATGGTATTCGTGACAACATCAACCTGAGCCTGGCGAGCTTTCACCATAAAACTCTGGCTAGTGCCAACGTGATATTCAACCTTAGCGTTATACTCCTTTTCGAAGAGAGGAGCCACTTTCTCATAGGTTGCCTTATAGCTCCCTCCCCAGGTAGTCACCCTTACCACATTCTCCGCTGCTTGAATTTCAAGAGATAAAAACAAGCAAAATAAAACTAAACAAAAAATTGTCATTCTTTCTTGCATCTTCTTTTCCTCCTTTTTCGATCGTTTAAAGATTCTGATATGCTAATTGTTCACCTCCTCCCTTGAAGGTATTTTCTGAAAGAACCTCTTGGTGTCAGCCTTCAACATATCAAAGAAGAGAATAAATATCGAATCTTATAACGAATTTAAATAGGGTAGTCAAGTTTTTACTCATTCTTTTGTGATATCCAAAACCTATAACTCTTGACCTTTCCTTGACCAGAATCTACGTAGCGTGTATATGTGTGTAGGTTATCCCTTGACATACTTGATTCATTCATTAAAATAAATCGAATGGCCTTGAAGTCATTGGCTGATGAATTCGCAGTAAGGGAGACGGAAAAGTTGAAGATTGAAAAATTAGCAAGGAAAGGGATCTTAGAGATTACTCCTTATGTGGCTGGAAAGTCGATCGAGGAGGTTCAAAAAGAGATCGGGGCTAAACGGTGGATCAAGCTGGCCTCAAATGAGAATTTGCTCGGTCCTTCTCCAAAAGCCGTAGCAGCCATCCGAAAAGAACTTTCAAACATTTACCTGTACCCGGAAGGGCCCTGTCCGGTTTTGAGACAGGCCCTAGCTGAAAGGTTTTCGCTGCCAGAAGAGATGGTTGTTGTCTCGAATGGTGCAGATAATCTTATCCTCATGATTGCCAATGCTTTTGTGAACGAGGGCGACGAAGTGGTCATGGCAGATCCAACCTTCCCGGTTTACAGCAACGTCACTCAGATGATGGGTGGAAAGGTAGTGAAGGTAGGGTTGAAAGACTATACGCATGATCTCGAGGGGATGGTGAGAAAGGTCCATGCGAAGACAAAGCTTGTCTTCATCTGCAATCCAAATAATCCGACCGGAACGATCGTCCCTCGGGGATCGTTCGATCATTTTCTCTCGAAACTCCCGAGCCGTGTCATTGTCGTCCTGGATGAAGCTTATGGGGAGTTTGTGGAAGACCCATTCTATCCAAATGGTTTAGACTATATCCAAAAGAGGAGACCAATCTTCGTTCTCCGTACATTTTCAAAGGTGTACGGGCTAGCAGGCTTGAGAATCGGTTACGCATTGGGGAGGAAAGATCTGGTGAATTGCCTTTATCAGGTGAGAGATCCTTTTCCTGTCCATCGGCTAGCCCAGGTTGCTGCTGTGGCTGCCTTGAACGACCAAGCCCATGCGGTCAAGTCAATTGAGATGGTTTATGAAGGAAGGAGGTATCTCTATAGGGAATTGGATAGGATGGGGCATATCTATGTGCCCAGCCAGGGCAACTTCATCTTCATCGATTTCGAAAAAGATTCTCAGAAAGTATTCCAGTCCCTTTTGAAAGAGGGGATAATCATCCGCCCTGGAAAGACTTGGGGTTATCCAACTTGTGCCAGAGTGACCATTGGAAGAATGAAGGATAATAAGAGATTCATTAAAGCCCTAAAAAAAATAATGAAATAACGTTATAAGTTATTGGTTACTAGGTCATTAAGTCATTCCTTTTTCGACTCAAAGACCCAATGACCCAGGGTTTATTGACCCAATGACCAATGATATTGACCCAATAACCTAGTAACGCCGTAGCGTAACGACCCGATGCCAGTCCTAGTTGATCTTATCATCAAAAACGCTAGTGAACTACTTACCCTTTCTGCTTCTTTTAAAGAGGGGTCAGGATTAGGGATGATTCAAAGCGGGACAATCGTCGTTAAAGAGGGGAGGGCTCTTTGGGTAGGAAAAACGAGCGAGTTGCCAAAGGATTACAGGTTAGGTAAGGACGGACAGGAAATCGATGCCAAAGGGAAAGTGGTCATGCCTGGATTCATCGATTCCCACACCCATCTCGTTTTCGCCGGATCGAGGGAGCATGAGTTTGAGCAGCGCATCCAGGGGGTTTCCTATCTGGAGATTGCAGAAAGAGGAGGGGGAATCCTTTCAACCGTCGAGGCGACCAGAAAGGCAACCTTCGATGAACTTTTCTTGCTGGGAAAGAAGAGACTGGACCGTATGCTTTCCAAGGGAGTGACAACCGCCGAAGCTAAGAGTGGATACGGACTTTCGCTTCAAGATGAGTTAAAAATTCTCAAAGTTATGAGGGCATTACAAGAAGATCATCCCATCGATATCGTCCCAACCTTCTTAGGGGCCCATACGGTTCCAAAAGAATTTAAGAATAACCGGCAGCAGTACATCGATGTGCTTACCGAGGAAATGATCCCAAAGGTTGCTCAGGAAGGATTGGCGGAATTTTGCGACGTCTTCTGTGAAAAACAGGCCCTTTATATTGAGGAATCGAGAAAGATCTTGGAAACCGGTAAGCGATACGGTCTCAAACCCAAAATCCATGCAGACCAGTTGAGTTCGGGTGGAGGGGCAGAACTCGCCGCCGAGGTAGGTGCTTTTTCCGCTGATCATCTGGAATATGTAAGTCCGGTTGGGATAGAACGATTGGCTGAAAAGAGGGTAACTGCAGTCCTGCTGCCAGGTGGAAGTTTTTTTCTTTCTATGAAGGAATTGCCCCCAGCTCGGGAGATAATTGAAAGAGGAGTAGCCGTGGCGTTGGGCACCGATTTAAATCCCGGTTCATCGATGACAGAATCTCTCCCGTTGATAATGACGATGGGTTGCACCATGTTGAAGATGACGCCCAAAGAGGTGATCCAGGCTACGACGATTTATGCGGCAAGGTCAATAGATCGAGAAAATGAGATTGGCAGCTTGGATATTGGTAAACAAGCCGACGTTCTGATACTCGATATTCCTAATTACCGATATCTTCCCTATCATTTCGGCGTTGACCATGTTGAGCTGGTCATTAAGAAAGGGAGACTCGTTTATGAAAGACCAGGGATTTATAAAAATATTTTATAAATTCGAAGCACGAAATCCCTGCCTACCGGTAGGCAGGTGAAATTCGAAACAAGCACCAATTTTCAAAATACAAATGACCTAAACAAATAGACATGGGTTCAATTTTTGAAATTTGGATTTCGCAATTGTTTCGGATTTCGATATTCGAATTTCGGACTTGAGGATTGGGAAATGAGACTTCTTGAATGCGTTCCAAATATCAGTGAGGGCAGGGAGCAAGGGAAGATTTCCCGGATTGCGGAAGAGGTGAAGAAGGTCAAGGGAGCAAAGCTCCTCGATGTCTCCTCCGATAAGGACCACAACCGGACCGTCCTCACCTTCATCGGCGGAGCCACTGCGGTCAAGGAGGCAGCCTTTTCCATGGCCTTGAAGGCCATTGATCTCATCGATATGAGGGAGCACAAAGGAGCCCATCCTCGTTTGGGAGCAGTCGATGTCGTTCCTTTTGTTCCTATCCAAGGGGTCGAGATGGAAGAAGCCGTTAGAATAGCCCGTGAGTTTGGAAAGGGATTGGGAGAGAAAGGAGTTCCTGTCTTTTTTTACGAAGAGGCAGCGACCTCTCCAGAGAGAAGAAACCTTCCTTCGATCCGAGAGGGAGAATATGAGGGGCTCAAAGAAAAATTGAAAGGTCCAAATTGGAAGCCTGACGAAGGCCCTAAGAGTTTCAATGCCAAGTCTGGAGCCACGGTTGTAGGAGCCCGTTTTCCCCTGGTCGCCTTTAATATAAATCTCAAGACGCAAGACCTTTCACTTGCAAAGGAAATTGCTAAAAAGGTTCGCTTTAAGGATGATGGATTTCCTCATGTGAGAGCCATGGGAGTTGATTTAAAGGAGAAGGGAATGGTTCAGGTGTCCATGAACCTGACCAACTATCGGGTGACCAACATCCCGCAGGTTTTCGAATTCATCAGGGAGGAAGCTTTTAAAAGGGGTGTCGAGATAGGAGAATCTGAGATTGTTGGATTAATTCCTTTGGGAGTCGGTCGGGACCGGGGCCGGCAGGCAGAGGAGAGGGTTGGGGTGAGGGTGGGGTTGGACATGGAACACGGACACGGTCACGTCACTTTTTAGCTCAAAAGGCCATATGGACATCAACCGATTCTTAGAGAAGCTGGGTTCTGCGGCTCCTACTCCTGGAGGAGGAAGTGCCTCTGCCTTGGCGGGAGCGCTTTCGGCTTCTCTCATCTTGATGACAGTTGGACTTTCATTGAAGAAAGGAGGGCTGAAGGAAAAAGAGATAAGAGAGATCAAGAAGGACGTTTTGGCCATTCGGAAGAGACTCTTTCGAGCTATTGAAGAGGATGCAAAATCCTATGAGACCGTACTAAGGGCCTTTCGCCTTCCTAAGAATACAGAAAAGCAACGCCTCATCCGGACAAAAGCAATTCAGAAGGCTTATCAGAAGGCGACGGTTACACCTCAATTGGTCTGCCAACAATCCATGAGACTTCTGGGGTATTCCCATATTCTTATCCAAAAGGGAAATCCAAATGCAGTAAGTGATGCAGGAGTGGCTGCCTTTCTGGCGGATGCCGCCGTAAAAGGTGGGTCAATTAATATTTGTATTAACTTAAGCCCTATTCGTGACAAATCGTTCAGAAAAAAGATAGGTTTGTTGGTGAGAACATTAGAGAAAAGAAGAAATCTGCTCATGGTCAGAGTGGAGAAAGAACTCCGTCTGACCCTCGCCATTTAATCCGTTTCAGGATTCATTTGTTATTATCTTCACCGCTCAAATATTTACCGAGAAGTTCTCGGCTGTGTTCATCATCGTGGCAGTAAACACATAGATTTTCCCAATTGGATCCATCTGGAGGATTATTCTTGGGATTCCCATCCTTATGATGAACCGTCAAGAGGTGCCTGTTTGTATGGTCGAACTCTCTTCCACATTTAGCACAGATCAGACCGTGGATCTTTAGTGAGCGCTCCCTATAATCACTGTGAGGAAAAGGAGGTTTTTTCAATTCTTTTATCACTTCATCTACGGGTTTTTCACTGGCTTTCTTTTTGGGCCGCGGATATCTTCCCCATTCACCCTCTTTCATTTCCATAACCTCCATGATAAAATAAATTGCACATTTCGCTTTATTATAATATTTTTAACTTCGAATTTAAATTCTATTAGAATCTCATCCAAGGAGGGACTAACATGGAAGAGGAAAAGGTCGGCATCAAATATATTGCTACCGTGACAGGCCAAAAAGGAACATGTCATGCCAACCACAAGTTAGGTCAGAAGTTTGAACTGAACTGCTACGATTCCGGTGGACTCTGCGGATTTTTTTATCATGATATCTTTCCTTACCTCAGCGTGATGCAATTTGGCGGGAAATACCCCTGGTGGGATAAGGATATGATCGAAGTCGAATGTCCAGACCGTTATAATACCGTCTCCCTAAAAATAGAAAGAAAAAAATAGGGACCTTTTCGTCAAATATAGATCAGAAGTATATTTGGGATGAGATTAGATGGGTGGGGGACCCTAATTGCTACCTAAAATACAATATTTTCCCTCCCAAAATACAGGATCCACCTTATTTACTTTAGGGTAATTCTGTGACAATTTTAATTCATAAAGGAGGGATGGGTATGACCGCCTACGAAATCTATTGTTGTGATAAGACCGGCCAGTATCAATTGATTGGTGTATTACCAGAGAGAAGGCAGAACCAAAAGAGAGTAACTCAAGAATCGGTCATGAACTGGGGGAGGATGTTGGGAAACAATATTTCCGACGTCGATCACCTATACTTCATCCAGGTAGAGATGTGAAGGCAACTTGGCCCGGCCATCGAAGAAGTTTTTTTGTTCCAGATCTTAATTAGGGAATTCCCGGATGAAAGGTAAACTCAGTAGAGTTCATGATCAACTGAATCATCCTGTGAGCAGCCTGTAGTGGCAGAGCCGGGCACGATCAATGAAAAAGCCAAAAATATAAGCCCTCCTTTTTTCATACAACTACCTCCTTTTGCTATTGCTTTTAGGTGCTATTAGAGTTATTGGTTATTTTCAAACGATTTCTAAAACCTGTCTGAATAGTCCTTATTCCCTTCCATTTAATTCTAAATTCTATTCTCTGTCGCCCTAATAGTATCGGATCAGGCAAGTTTCTTTAGAAATTTGTATTTAAAAAAAGATCAATATAAGCTAATATGAATAAAAGGGAATGAGAGATGAACCTTCGAGTTCTTGGCTGTTCAGGTGCAGAATTTCCAAAGCACCGCAGCCCGGGCTTTCTTTTAGACAAGGAAATACTGTTTGATGCAGGAAGCCTCACCAATGTCCTTGATGAAAGGGAGCAACTCAAAATAAAGAATATCTTCATTACCCACGCCCATCTTGATCACATCCGAGGAATTCCGTTCCTCGCAGACAACATCATCATTGGACGCTGGAATCATACCGTCAATATCCTCAGCATTCCCCCTGTCCTTAAAACGGTCAAGTGGAGCCTCCTAAATAAGTCGCTTTGGCCTGATATGACCGTGATCCCTTCTCCTCAAAATCCGGTATTAAATCTTGTCCCCTTGGAATTGAATCAGTCTATCCCTGTCAATGGCTATGCAATTACACCCTATAAAGTGAAGCATTCTGTACCTGCGGTAGGATATCTTGTTGAAGGGCCCAGAAATAGAAGCTTCTTCTACACCGGTGACACAGGGCCTTCTGATATTCTCTGGAAGAAAATCGGCGATAAGAAGGTTTTTTGTCTGATCATCGAATCCTCGTTTCCCAATCGAATGGGGGAGTTAGCGATCAAGACAGGCCATATGACGCCCCGATTATTGCAGGAAGGGCTGTCTAAAATGAAACATATTCCAAAGAAAATCTTTATCACCCACCTCAAGCCCCAACACCTGAAATCGATCAAAAGAGAGCTTGAAAGGCTAGGGATGAGAAACCTCACCCTCTTAAGGGACGGAGAATTGATTCGAATTTGAAACGATGGTAGAAGATCGAAGAGAAATATTCGCCAGGGCTGAAGATCAGGCTTAGCAGCACTCTAAGGAAGAAAGGTGCTGCAAATTCCACTCTCTCCTGGAACTGGGCCGGCTCATCGGCTTGGATCTGGAACTCAATGACATGCTTCTCCAGATTTCCGAGAAGACCTGTGAAGTAATGGAGGCAGACCGCTGTAGTCTGTTCCTCTTGGGTGCCGGAGGAAAAGGCCTCGACCTTCTTCGGATAAAGACCTGCGCGCAGCGCTTTGGTTTCGATATCTCAGTGGCAAGCCAGCGATGCATCTATATCCTAACAGACCGTAACCTCTGTCTTGGAAGGATTCCTGGTGGTACCCAGTGTCAAAAACTCGAAGATTGTTTCAACTCCGAGGGGAGTACGTTTTGTGTCTCCTTTTCGGTCACAAAGGGGGGATGTTGTGAAAGGATCTGATTTTTCAAAAAAAATGAAGGCAGGGGAGAAATCCCAGTGGGATAAAAAGATACAGGAGAAAGTCCATTTGTTCGACCTCTTGATGCACGATCTCTCAGGACCTCTGTCCGTTGCTTCGACAAGCGCTGAGAACCTCCTCCAAAAAGCGGACCGATACGGTCCCCTCACGGATCTTCAGAAACGGGCTTTGGAGCGCACCCTGAGGAATGTCCGGAAAGCCCAGACGCTCCTTGAGGAGATGGTGGAGATCTTTCGCTCTGAGGAAGGCTTTTTTCAGACCGACCGGTTTCAAATTGAGGGTATCGTTAGAGAATCACTCCTGGATGTTCTGGAAATTATCGCTCCTCATGCCGGAGAGGAACTCCTCTGTGCAAGGAGTCGAGAAGAGTTTCAAAAAATCCTCAATGCCAACGGAATCTTTGTGGAGGTCAGCGGGAAGTACTGCGAGTCTCCTTTCTGTCATGATCAAAAAAAGGTTCAGCAGATCCTGCGAAACCTGATGAGCAATGCCATGAAGTACCGACGGAGGCGTATGGCTGTATGCATAAATGGAGAGACAGATCTGTGTGTTTCGATCGAAGATGATGGCGTGGGCATTCCTGGAGAGCAACAGGAGGCCATCTTTGAACGATTTGTACGGGTAAATGACAAGAGACATGGCGGTGTGCCAGGTCTTGGCCTTGGACTGACCGGGGTCAAGGCATTGATTGAGGCGATGAGGGGTGAGATCACGTTGGCGAGCCGTGAGGGATCCGGGACGCGCTTTACGATCCGAATTCCTCCTCTGGAGTTGCGGGGGGAAGACAGGGCCAGGAAGGAGTCTATTCTAAACGGTAAAAGGATTCTTGCCGTAGACGATGAACCAGATGTCTTGATCGTTCTTGAAGAAGAGATCCTGGAGGCCTGTCCAGACTGCAAGTTCGATAAAGCCACGATTTATCATGAAGCGGCTGAGATGTTAACATCGCAGAATTATGATATTGTCATTCTGGATATCATGGGCGTTCGTGGCTTCGACCTATTAGAGTTGGCCGTAAGTCGCGACTTCAGGGTTGCAGTCCTTACGGCCAATGCTTTAAATCCGGAAGCTCTGAAGCGTTCTTTCGAAATGAAGGCGAGGGCTTACCTCCCCAAGGAGAAGATGGGGGAGATCGTTCCCTTCCTGGAAGATGTGCTCATGTACGAGTATTTACCTGGATGGAAGCGCCACTATGAAAAATTGAAAAGATTTTTCGACAAAAAGTTCGAGGCTGACTGGGAGAAAAAGATGGGCTTAGATCGGCAGGGATGGGGAAAGGCATAACCAAAAGGAGGGTTCACAGTGGCGGAATCCATTCCGAACGGCAAAAGGATCCTGGCTGAACTTTTCTTACCATTTTAATTGACATACAACTCCCTTTTTCGTATATTCATCCCACCCAAAAGCGAGTTCTTATCAAAGGTCGACTTGAAGGAGTCAATCCTTATTGCACAGAAAAATTTATTTAAGGAGCAATCAAACTAAAAGCAATATCTCAGAATTACATATATCCACAAATAATCCTATCAGTCACATTTTGTTTTTGTCCAACCAGCAGTAAAGGTTCGCTCAGGAAAGATAGGAGAGAATGTTTAAACGCAACATAGGGGTTTTGATTGCCTGTTTCCTTATTATTTTCGTCCATTACGCCCTCCGCTACAGCTTCGGAACCCTTCTCCCTGAAATGTTGCCCTCTTTGGCTATTACTAAAGCTCAGGCCGGTATAATTTATTCCTCTTATTTTATTGCCTACACGGTTTTCTCCCCCATCTTAGGCGTATTGTCGGATAAATATAATGTAAGGATTATATTGACCATCTTTGTGGCGCTGATGGGCGGAGGAGCCTTCCTGATGGCATATCCGACCTCGGAATTACAGGCAAGCTTGTTTTTTGCTGTGGCGGGTGTAGGGTGTTCCGCGTGCTGGGCTCCGGTCATGGCTTTAGCCCAAAGGTGGATCAGTGATAAGCGCCGAGGGATGAGCTTGGCTTTTTTAGATGCTGGAAGCTCGCTAGGGGTTATTTCGGCAGGGGCTATCATACCGCTAGTAGTCGTGGCATATGATTGGCGGGCGGGGTGGATGAGCCTGGGTATTCTGGGATTCGTACTGGCGATAGTTAGCTTCTTTCTAATACGAAGTTATCCCGAGACACAATCTGATCCTGCTGCCAAACCGGGAGGATCGGAAAGGCTGGTGGGGATAACTTATAGAAAGCTTCTGAGTGATAAACATTTCTGGTTAATTGGTTTAGCTTATTTATTTACCGGTTTTACTATCATTGTTCCTTTTACCTTTATAAGCACCTATGCGGTGCAGGAACTCTCATTTCCCTATGATTCAGCTACCCGGTTAGTAACTTTGATTGGAGTGGGGGGCATGATGGGGAAACTAGCATTAGGTCCAATTTCAGATAAATGGGGCCGGATCGAGATTCTGGTCATCTCGGCTATTTTGATAGCTGGGGGTAATCTCGCCGTAGCTTGTAGCCGGGGATGGATGTTGATGGTTTTTACTTTCATCTTCGGCCTCGGTTATGGGGCTTGCTGGTCTATGTACGCCGCCTGCGCTTCGGATTTCTTCTCTAAGCAAGCCGCAGGGAGTATCATCGGCTTGTGGACCGTTTACTTTGGGATCGGTACGATGTTATCCCCCGTACTTGCCGGTTGGATAGCGGATATTACGGGCACGCTCATGTGGTCATTCTTGATCGCCATGTCGGGGGGAATAGCTTCACTTCTCCTTTTGTTACCAATGTTGAAAGTACCTTTGAAGACGTTATAGTGTGTACAGCTATCGACAATCCTCGTACAGTGATGAAAGGGAGGCAGAAATGAAAAAGATTGATTTTGAAGCCCACTTCATAACGGAGGAATGGGCTGCAGAGATGTTTGAAGCCAAAGGATATCCACGATATGTGAGGGATAAGCGAACAAACGCCTGTCGGGTACAATGGTCTGATGATGATGTGGAGCCCATTGGAGATATTCTTCTAAAGAAGCTCCTAGACCTTGGGGAAGGAAGGTTGAAGACCATGGATGATAATGGGATTGACGTGCAGGTGCTTTCCCTTACCATTCCAGGCGTCGAGCTGATGAGTCCTGCAACCGGTGCGGCCATGGCCATAAAGGTCAACGATGCTCTCTCAGAGGTGATCAAGAGATATCCCGGCAGGTTTGCAGGATTTGCTGCCCTTGCGCCTCAAAGCCCGCAAGACGCTGCAAACGAGCTTGAACGGGCAGTAAAAGAGCTTAATCTTAAAGGTTGGAAGACCCATTCGAATTACGGTGAAGACTATCTGGATGATAAGAAGTATTCGCCCATACTTGAAAGAGCAGAAAAACTTGGCGTGCCGATCTACCTTCACCCCTCTTTTCCCTCCATACCTCAACTGAAAACGACCTATGGATGGGCCCTCTCCGGCGCCCCTTTTGGATTCGGGGTAGAAACAGCAATATGTATGATGCGCCTCATTCTAAGTGGTGTTTTTGACAGATTTCCCGGATTAAAACTTATCCTTGGGCACCTTGGAGAGGGGTTACCTTTCTTACTTGCGCGAATGGACTATCCGTATGTGATCCCGTGGTTTGATCCCAATGCAAGGCCTAAACTTGAGAGAAAGCCAAGCGATTATTTCAAGAGCAATGTGTTCGTGACCACCAGCGGGAACTACTACAAGCCTGCTTTCGTATGCACCTATGAGGCCATGGGGGCAGAGAGAATCCTGCTCGGTACGGATTACCCATACGAAGATCCGAAGACTTGCATGGAGTTTCTTGTGGGGTTACCGTTGTCCCAGAAAGAGAGAGAGAAAATTTACTATGGAAATGCGGGCCAGCTCGGAATTGGCGTTTAGCCGAAAGAGGATGGGGTCAGGCTTGCATACATGCATTTAGCCGATTAAAAGTTGAATTAAATAGGGAGGCTGAGTGAATAGTGTAGATCTGACACCCATGTTATTGTTTTCCGGGTCAGGGGAGAATACCGAGGTGGTCTTGGTGCCAGGCATCGCTTTAGAGTCGTATCTTCAAAGCCCATATGGATATCCTTTTTGGTAGACAGAACGAAGTTCGCTTCGGAGGGCCAGTTGGTTGGAAAGCCTGGGAGGTTGCTAAGGATATTGGTCGATCCGCCTAAAGACATACCGTCCAAAGACTACATATTGCTTAAACCCGGGGATTTGGTGATCATAGAACTCCCGGGCGGCGGTGGTTATGGTAACCCTGATAACAGAAGGCCGGAGTTGATAGAAAAAGACATGAGAGCGGGGTTAATAACGGTAACTAAGGTGTCTTAGCAAATGTTGGAATAACAGGAGACAGGTATGCTTTCGGCAACCGAAAAGGAAAGAAGACATGAGGCTGTTCGGCAGATTCTCGACGATGAGAATCTAAAAGCGCTTTTACTGATCGGCGATGCGAATAATGGTTACGGATTCTATGGGGATTTGCGGTACTATACCAATAACCGTACAATTACGTACCGAGAAGTAGTCGTTGTATTCGGGGACTCCGAGGCAGTTCTGTTTACAACAACTACACGAAAGCTGACTGAAATTGCAGCCAGATCTTTTGTCAGTGATTGTCGGTTTAGTGAAGACATCGTTGCCGACGTGATCGAGCTCTTCAAGAGGCGTCGAATTTCGTCAGGAAGAATCGGCGTCAACTTTGAAATGCTCTCGGTCGCCTGGTACACATATCTTAAAGATGGACTACCAAAGATTGAGTGGGTGGAGACACATGAACAAATGATGCAAGTTCGCTTCAAACGCAGTCAAGAAGAGGCTGATATCTATCGCAAAGGAGCTACTTTAGGCGATGGGGGTTTTGAAGCTGCTCTCAAGGTGATTCGTCCCGGAGTGAGCGAGTATGAAATCATAGCGGAAATTGAATACTTTTCTCGTGCCCGAGGAGCGGAAGAGCATTTCACCCAAATTGGCTCTGGTAAGTTCGGTTTTGGTAATGGGAATATTGTCTTTTATTATCCCACTCATCGACGTATTGAGGTTGGTGACAGTCTATTGATGGAAATTACCCCACGTTATGAAGGTTACTGGACGCAGCTTGTAAGGGCGGTCAATGTGGGACAGCCAAATACTGAC
>SMTZ1_10000957_pt1 | contig 28211 bp, 23 predicted proteins | sample DeeMarSWOR136_30_FD_25667 | JGI IMG/M metagenome (IMG submission 25667)
AAACCGGTTTTATAGTCTTCTTTCTTTGCAGTTTTGCGGTAAGTTTGTGGATTAGCAGGATAAGTTCACCTGAAGTAGAAGGTATTGCCGCAAACCATACGCACTGTTTCTTCGTGGCAGTGGAGAATGATGCAGCGGCATACTTCGCATCTAAGAACCAGGATGGCACAGCCAGATACAAACCTGTCCGGCTGAAACAGGCAATCGCTGAGATTTCCCCGGCTTCGTTTATCTGCAAAGTATATTATGAGCATAACATATTGCATTTCAACATACCCCTAATTTGCTACAAATGCCCCATTAGCCAGCATACCTCAGACGGCTGAAGCGGTAATTATTCATCTGATATTCAAACAATCTAACAAAGGATGATGCATCGATGTAGATCATTGGATCTGCCGGCAGGACTGTCTGGTCGATTGTGTGCATTAATGAATTTAAATATAATCATAGGATCTAGCTATGCATGAGATATTCAGTATAATCACGGTTGTCGTGTTGGGGCTTATGTTTGTTTTCGTACCGGTGATATTACTCTATTTTGCATTCAGTTCAAAGGGAAAACAAAACTAAAGAAAATTATGAAAGAATCCCGGCAGGGGTTCAATATTTATAGAACGGAGAAAATACCAGGATTCCCAACAACTCCGGAGGAGTTGAATATTGTTCTAGCGAATATAGGTAAATAATATCATTCCTATTGAAACTAAAGCCAAAGTACTCCGACCACATATGACGCTGTGGTTAAGGTAAGTTTCTATGTTCTGGGTATTGTTGCAAGCTATTGTTTTAAGTAAGTTAGATGACTTGAATAGAGCCAACGTTTATGCATTAGATTGCAGGGAGTGTGTATATGAAAGATCACTATAAAATTATAGCAAATTGGTATGATAATATTTTTGAACCCTTAAATAGTGGCTTAAGAAAAATTGGTATTAGCATGTATCCTGTAAAATCAGGAATGAATGTACTTGATATTGGTTGTGGAACAGGGGCTCATCTTAAGTTATACCAAGAGGAAAAATGTAATGTTTTTGGAATAGATTTATCTGCAGCGATGCTTAAAGTTGCTAGAGAAAAATTGGGTGATAATGTGTATCTTAAATTATGTGATGGTTCTAAGACTCCTTTTTCAGACAATACATTTGACTTAATATTGTGCTCAACTGTTTTACACGAAATGTCTCAAAAAGTTAGAATTGATGTTTTGAATGAAGCCAAACGTATATTGAAAAAAGAGGGACGCTTATTATTAATTGATTTTAATACAGGACCTATAAAAAAATTAAAGGGTTTTTATTCAAAAATTATAATTACCATATCTGAAATTGCAGCTGGACGTGAGCACTATAAAAATTATCGATATTTTATGAAAAACGGCGCTTTACCAAGTCTAATTGATCTTTGCGGTTTTGTGGTTGAAGATAAAAAAATAGTCAGTGGGGGAAACTTTGGGATTTTTTTGATCAGAATAGGAGATAGGTATAACAAATTCAGATTAGAAAAGGAATAAACATCTTCGTTGTATCCATATAAGCACGATATTCATCACCAAATTTTTCGATATTCTCACCTTCCTCAATTTTGGCAGTAATGAACACGAAACATATAAGTATAAGAAAAACAGTCAGACCGAGGAAAGACGGATCTTTTAGAAAAGCCCCAATTCCAGCAAGAATAAACGTACAGTATAGCGGATGCCGGATATAACGGTATGCGCCTTTTGTTATGACTTTTGTAGTCTCCTCGAAATCGTCCTTTGGTGATCCCACAATTATAAGGAGTCGGAAGCCATGAAAAGCTAATACGCAAGATCCCAGCAAGAAAATCCACGAAAATAACTGACGTAAAGACCATGGATTTAGAAACCAACTACGGCTATTGAGCAAAACAAGCACAAGAAAACTTTCAAAGGTAAAGAACCGGGGGAAGCGGTGTCGGTGGGATCTCTTTATTACTGTAAAAACAAGCAGAAGTATCGAGATCAGCACAAAAATCACGAATTCTATTATATACATATCGCTAATTAAAATAATTAAAGTAAAAAACAGGTCAAAGGTATTAACCAAGTCATCACAAGAAGAGACATATAATAAATATTCATACAGAAATAGTGATTGCAATAAAAATCAGATATTAATTAAGGAACGGCATCTGAAGCACTTCAGCCAGGTCAAATATATCAGTGGAATGTATATGCCGATGATGCGCGTGATAATGGTGTTCAGACCCTGATTTCTGCAAGTGAAGATTTAATGGATTTATTTAAAATTCCTCCTCTTCACCAGCCATTTGTGAACTAAAATATTCTGTAAATGACATTTCTTTATATCCTGACGGAACTTGAAATTCTGAATCCGAAATGTCTTTTATCTCAATACGTACCGTATTTGTTGTAATGTTTTCCATTCCTTCTTCATATTCTGCGCTTTTTAAAGTTAATCCTTTTTCCAGCAGTTTAATATATTCAGGAGATAATTCAACGGGTGGTGTCCCAAAATCCATTAATTTACTACACTTCTCGAATTCAGAGACCATTGCTATTAGTGATTTGAATTCTTTAATTAAGGATGCATCTGTTGCAAGCCATATTGTCTCACGGGGCTCGCCGTTAGCTATAATTCTGTACTTGTCAGTCTTATATCCTGCAATGGTGCCCCCATCCCCTTCTGAAACTATTTCCACTTTTAGTGGCTTTTGCTTCTCTCCTACTCCTAACATTTTTTTATACTCTGGTGGCATAGAAGCTATCATCTGGTCCATCATTTTTTTCATAGATTCGCAAAAATCTGAAATTTTTCCCCGGGTATAGATTTTTTTAACAGGATTAAAATATATAAAGTCGCCCGATTTGCTGTCCATAATCATTCCATCTTCTTCACTTATTTCTTTTAATTTGCCGTTGGCGATATAGGTTTTACCACCATCTTGATCAATCATAAATATACCCGCAGTCAAATTATTGGTGAGTAGAAAGGCCGACATTATAATTATTTGTAGTATTACAACGCGTACATTTTTCTTCACAGGTAATCCCCCTATAAATTTATGTGTGTGATTTAGGTTAGAATAATGATAATTTCCTTTCCTAATAATTTATTATTCTAGAGAAATAAAAACAAATCGATTTTTACTGTTTATAATTATTAAGAAATGAAATTCTCACAGTTAATTAATAAATTATTAAGAAACATCTCCTATAAACCATGCTTTCAGGTAAATTGGCCCTAAAGTACAGTATGAGACATTGGCTGATAAACATTTCATTATTAATCAGCGCTTTGTTTATCGCTGTAGTCATAGCTGAAGTTTTATTACGAATTATTGGATTTTCATACCATAATTTTCAAGAATTTAATGCTATAACCGGCAGGAAACTCATTCCAAATGCAGAAGGATGGTTTCGTAAAGAGGGAAGTGCATACATCAAGATAAATAGCGATGGTTGGCGCGATCGTGAACACTCTAAAGTAAAACCTAAAAATGTTGTACGTATTGCAATATTGGGGGACTCGTTTACAGAAGCTCTACATGTTGCCGTGGAAAATACGTTTTGGTCAATACTACAAGCGAAGCTAAATGATTGCAAAGCGTTTGGGGATAAAAAAGTGGAAGTAATTAATTTTGGAGTAGGTGGTTTTGGTACCGACCAGGAGCTTCTGACATTACGACACTGGGTTTGGGATTATGCACCGGATATCGTGTTACTTGCCTTTTATACCGGAAATGACATTCGCAACAATTCAAAAATTCTTGAACCCTATAAGCTAAAACCATTCTTTGTGCCGCAAGGTGAGAAATTAGAATTGGATAACTCTTTTATAAACCATCCCAACTATAAATGGAAAACAGGTTTATTCTGGTCAGGTTTAAGGTATTTGTATCGCTATTCAAGAACAGTTCAATTGGTAACAAAATTATGGGATCTTTATGTTTCGTTCAAATTAAATGACAATAATGGAAACCAATTGCAGTTTGACTATTTATATCACACTATTTTTTTACCACCAATTACTCCTGATTGGGAACAGGCGTGGAAAATTACAGAAGATTTAATTGTGCAGATGCGGAAAGAGGTTGAGGGGAAAAATGCACGATTTATTTTAGTTACTCTATCTAACGACATTCAAGTTCACCCGGATGCCGAGGTACGAAGAAAGTTTCTGGAAGAATTAGACATACTCGATCTATATTACCCAGAGAGGCGAATTAAGAAATTTGCAGAAAAAGAGGATATTGAATTGTTGTTACTAGCACCGGTTTTTCAAAAGTATACCGAAAAAAATAACACATATTTGCACGGATTTACAAATTCTGTGTCGCAGGGTTTCGGTCATTGGAATATTAATGGTCACAGACTAGCAGGAGAAATTATTGCCAAGTATTTTTGCCATGGTGGATTGTGATCACCCGGGTGAAATTATATTCAAACAACGGAAATAGCAATCACGATTTGTTATTGCATTATATCTTTTAATTCTATAAGATATAAAATACTAATTTGTGGAAAGGAAGGAACCATGTTTAAGCGAATTGCTACTTTATTTCGCGGGTTTTTAAGTTTATTTATTAGTGGGATTGAAAAGCAAAATCCAAGAGTTCTTATAGAAGCAGAGAAAGAGAATCTGCGCCAGCAAATTGCCCGTTATAACGATAATCTGGCTACCCATGCCGGTTTTATTGAACGCTTAATGCGCCAAATTAAAAATCTCGAACAGAAGGAAAAAGAACTAACGGCGCGGACAGCTGCGAATATTAAGGCTGGTAACCGTGCCATTGCCGGACAAATAGCGCTGGAATTACAAACGGTGAAAGTGCAGTTGGAGGAGAACCGTCAGCAGTTGGTCGCCTCTGAAGAGACGTATAAAAAGTTAGTTAAAACCAGGGATATCGCTATTTCGGATGCTCAGGCCAAAATAGAAAAACTTAAAAGGCTCATTTCCGAAACGGAAATGATGGAGGCACAGGCGGAATTGCAGGAAATGGCCAAAGGTGTTATTAGTGAAATAGGTGGTGCAGGTGATACATTAGCCCGTGTCGAAGAATATCTCAACGAACGGCGCGATAAAGCTGCCGGTCGTGCCCGTGTTGCTGCCGGGAGCATCGATACATCCGAAGTGGAAATGAAGGAAGCAGAGCAGGTAGCTCTGGCTGAACAGGCTCTGGCTGAGTTCGAAATGGCTTATGGTTTTAAAACACCGGCAACAGAAGAATCAAAAAGCGAAGATAAAACTAAACCCCCTAGCGCTACCGTAAAAGATTTGGGCCCACAAGGTTAATAGCATTTTTTAGCACCAAATAAAGACCTGATGGGTTTTATATAATAATTAAAAAACTTTGCTAGAGGAGAGATGAAATGGCTGAAGAAAAAGTAGGCCCGACTTTTTTGGGTAAATTTGTTGCAGTTATCTTTATAATTGCCTGTCTCGTTGCTGCAGGCTATTTCTTTAAAGACACTATTTTCCCTAAAGCCGGAACAAAAAAAGTAGATATGGATCAGCAATACGAAAATGAAGTTGAAGCCGCCGATCCGCAGGGTATTACGACGGTAACCGAGTATACCTATATTCCTGCCCAGAAACTACCTCCTGTAAAAGGATCAAGCAATTACAAATGGAATAATGCTGAAAAGGTTGTCCAATTCCCAATAAATGTATGGATCGGTTGGTTACCCATTGTTGCTGCCAACCACGGATTTGCACCAAGTGAAGAAAGTGTTTTCTTTAAAAAATATGGTTTTAAAGTTAATCTGAGACTCATTGACGATCCAGTGGTCGCCCGGGATGCTTATGCAGCAGGTGAGAGCCATGTACTCTGGGGTACGCTGGACATGATGGTGCTTTTTGCCCCTGAATTGATGAAGGATTCACGAACGGCCCCAAGAATTTTTCAACAAATTGACTGGTCCAACGGCGGGGATGGTATTGTGGTACGTAATTATATATCCAGCACTCGTGATCTTAAAGGACGGTCTATCGTCTATGCGCAAAACAGCCCGTCACAATATTTTATCAATAATCTCCTGCTAAACGCCGGGATGCAACCTTCTGAGGTGAAACATAAATACACTGCAACGGCCTTCGAAGCGGCTGCTGCCTTCGTGGCCGATCCATCTATTGATGCTTGTGTCTCCTGGGCACCTGATATTTACAATATTCCGGAAAAAGTAAAAAATACACGTATCTTAACGACTACTACGGAAGCGAACAAGCTTATCGCCGATGTCTGGGCAGTACGTGCAGATTTTGTTAAGGATCATCCACAGATTGTTGAAGGATTGGTTACGGGAATTTTCGAGGGTATGCGCATGCTTAAAAATGATCAACTTAGAGTGAATGCCTTTCAATGGATGGCTGAAGGGTATGGTATGTCCATTGATGATGTTAAAGCCATGCAATTTGATGCTCATGCCACTAACTTTGCTGAAAATAAAGAGTTTTTCCTTAATGCCAATTCACCTGCCAATTTTGAGCGTACCTGGAAAAACATTACTTTTGTATATAAAGAACTTGGACTTCTTGGTACTCCGGTTCGTTTTGATGAAGTGATGGATTTCTCGGTGATAAAAAAATTAGATGAAAAAGGGATTTTCTCCGATGAGAAAAATGAATACATAACACAATTTGCACCTTCTTCCTATCAAAAAGTTTCTGCAGAAAAACCTATCTTGACGCAGACAATAAGGATTAATTTCTATCCTAATTCTTCAAACATTTATGAACCGAAACACGACGAATTAGGTATACCCTTAAAGAATACGCTATACGACCCAAGTGTTGATGCTACTTTGGAGAAAGTAGGCCGTTTGGCAGGTCAATACGAGCGAGCCCTAATTGCAGTTGTTGGACACACGGATAATTCAATGAAAGGGCAGGTTCCTCGTAGCGAGGTCGAAAAATTGTCGCTGGATCGTGCCAATTCAGTCAAAGCTGCTCTTATCAATAAATATAAATTTGATCCCAATAAATTTGTGGTCGAAGGCAAAGGCTGGGATGAGCCGGCCGATCCCAGCAATCCGCAGAATCAGGCGCTGAACCGTCGGGTAGAAATCTCTGTTTACCCGCCAGAGAAGATGTAAATACCTATCTCAAGTGCCAACAAGCAGGGATTGTGGGAAAGGAAGATAGTCTAAAAGTTCATATTTAAACGCTAATATTATTATTACTTGGGTTACTCCGGACGGTGTGAATTATTAAGTATGGGAGCTTGTTGCATAGAGTGAATATAATATTTAAGAGGATTTCAGGATTATTCATTAGAACAGGTGATTACAATTCGGGATCGCCAGAAACCAGTGGTGTCACCAGGCCGAGAAAGCATTTTCAAGGTTGGCTGGCGATTCGGGAACACCTCACGCCAATACCCAAGATAATCTATGGCATAATTCCTGTAATAATCCTACTACTTTTATGGTATCTGCTGACTTTGGGGAGTGCAGAGGAACGTATTATATCTCCACTCATTCTACCGGCACCGCTGGAAGTTATAAATTCTTTCCCGACCCTGTGGTTTGAGGCTGAACTGAGTCGTAGTGTTGTGGCCAGTACTCTTCGTGTAATAGTAGGATTTTTAATTGGCTGGTTGTTTGCATTTCCATTGAGTATTTTGATGGGGTCATTTACAAAAGTCAAAGCGCTGTTTGAACCCAGTACCGTTTTTCTTGCCTATCTTCCCATTCCAGCCCTTGTGCCTTTGACTATGAGTATTTTTGGGATTGATGAGTTACAAAAAGTTATGTTTCTGGCTTTGGCTTTCTTTATTTATATGGTTCCACTTTGTGTTAAAGCGGTAGACGATGTCGATAATGTATATCTCCAGACAGCCTATACAATGGGTGCTTCGCGGTGGGTGATTGTAAAAAAAATATTACTACCAATAGCCCTGCCGCGAATAATTAATGCCATGCGTTTGGGATTCGGCATTGGTTGGACCTATATCATTCTTGCAGAGATGGTCGCTGCCGAAAGGGGTCTTGGACAGATTATCATTATTGCCCAACGCAGGGGTCCACGGGAGCACATTTATTTGGTTCTGGTTGTCATCGTTGTGATTGCTTATTTAACCGACAAACTTTGGGCTAAAGTATATAATTTTCTGTTTCCTTACCTAAAAACGAAATGAATCTCACATCTGCAAAATTACCAGCTGTAGTTGAATTTCATAATGTTACCAAGATATTTAATCCTGGCACACCCAAGGAATTTACAGCTCTGGAGAATTTAAATTTTATCATTGAGGATACGCCAGGACATGGAGAAATACGCGCAATCCTCGGTCCATCCGGTTGTGGAAAATCGACTGCGCTTAATTTACTGGCTGGATTTCAAGAAGTGGGACCTCCGACCAGCGGTGAAATTCTGGTGAGAGGCAAATTAGTAGACGGCCCGGGAATTGACCGTGGTATGATGTTTCAAAAATATAGTTCGTTTCCCCATTTAACCGTCCTGGAAAACGTACGCTTTGGTTTGGAGATTAATCGCGATAAGTTTGATATGGATATGCCGGCAATGAACCTTTGTGCCAGGGAGTGGATTGAAAAAGTCGGTTTGAGCGGACATGAGAATAAATATCCGCATCAATTATCCGGCGGGCAGCAGCAGCGTGTGGCCTTAGCGCGGACACTCGTTCTCAAGCCCAAAATTATTTTAATGGATGAACCCTTTTCAGCACTGGACGAACCGACAAGACTGGAGATGCAACTGCTTCTGGTTGATCTCTGGATTGAGGTGGAGGCCACGGTAATGTTGGTAACACACTCAATTGTAGAAGCCGTTTATCTGGGTGATTGCGTATGGATATTTTCAAAAGCACCAGGAAAAATTGCCAGGGAATTTAAGGACTTGCCTTTGCCTAAACCTGGTATGCACCCTTTACATATTCAGAAAACATCTGAATTTTTAAATAAGGTAGAGGAAGTATCAGAAGGATTTCGGCAAATAGAGAAAGGATTAGAGACATAAAAGTCTAATTCAGATTAGATAAAAATATGTATAGAGATTTAATCCTATGTTAAAAAGCAGTCTGAGTTTTGTTGATTATCTCAAAGCTGCCTTTGGCAGGAAAGTTTTTATTCCAGGATTGGGCAAGATGCCTGTTAATTATCTGGCTTTGGCTGGTTTTGGAATTCTTGGTTTCGGAAATCCGGGATTCTGGCTTCTTGGTCTTGCCTATGAACTAGCGTATCTCATTTATATGGCTGGAAATCAACGTTTCCAAAAAATGGTTCAGGGAGAGTTCTTATTGAAGCAAAAAGAAATCTGGAAAGAAAAACAAAACACGCTTTTTATCAATTTGGATCCCCCCTCGCAACAACGCTATGGAAAATTAGCTCGTCTTTGCTCACTGATTGTTCGGAATGCCGACAACCTGGGTATTAAAAATCAGGTAGATTTGCGTATTAGCGGATTGAATCAATTACTCTGGACTTTCCTTAAGTTGCTTAATTCAAAACAAAAAATTACGAAAATCCTTTCGCAGGTCACGCGGCAGGACATCGAGAAAGAGATTAATATAATAAGTGAGAAATTAGCGCGGGAAGATCAGTCTTCGGCCATTTATCGCTCACTCCAGGGAACACTGGAAATCGAAAAAAAACGTCTAGAGAATCTGATAAAGGCTGGAGAAAGTATCAAAGTAGTTGATTCTGAGCTTGACCGTATTGAAAAGCAGGTAATCTTGCTACATGAAGAATATTTGGTGAGCAGCGATCCTGATCTATTAACCGCTAAACTGGATTCGGTGATGCAATCCCTGCAAGGTACTTCGCGATGGATGTCCGAGCATAACGAACTGTTCGGTTCAATTGATGAAATTACCATGCCTGAAAATTTGCTCGAGATGTCCATTCCTATATCTAAAAAGGAAAAATAAAATGTCAGCGGTGATATTGCCCGAATGGGCGGAACAAATGCGTCAAATCTTTCGAGCCGAGACGATAGGTCAATTTATTCTTTATGGTAATGTGAATGATTTTGTACCACATCAGGATGACGACAAATTACAACTCTATTCTTTAAAAAATTATCTGGCCGAAGTAATTTTTTCACCATTTGATGTCGTGCTTCTCTATGATCGGGCACAGGGTATTTCGATCAACAAAGGCGGTGACCACTTTTTAAATTTTCTAAAAATCTTTGATAAATATCATGGGACAAAATTTGCATCAGATTCCGGAATTGAGAAGGAAGTTACGAAAATTCTGGAATCTCCGGGATTATTACCACGCGCACCGTCACAAGCCCTGGAGCTGATTGATCGCTTTATACAGGGTATTACAGCATTATCAAAAAATCCAAAATTAGCCGGACCTAAATCAGCAGTTATCATCCTTGACTATGCTAATTTTCTGATTCCCAGGGGTGAATCACTTTATTTGAGTAGCGATTTGGGCTCAAATCTTATTAAAATTTTAAATTGGGCCGAAGATGTGAATCTTGCTGAAGCGAGTATAGTTACTTGTTTGATAAGCGAAAACCTGTTGGATCTAAACGAAATGGTTGTAAATAGTTCATATAATGCTAAAATTCACATTAAACTGCCAGGTGAGAGTGAGATTGAACAATATGTGCAATATATCACAAAGGATATAATAAATTACAAGCAATTATGCCAGGTTGATTCGAGTACTCTTTCTACTAAATTGATTGGATTAAACAGAATCAGTATAAAAAACATAATTCTGCGTGCCTTGCGAAATAATGAAAGTATTACATATAAATACCTTACACGCTTGCGGAAAGAGAACATAGAGAAGGAAGCAGCCGGCAAATTGGAGTTTATAGAAACACAACGATCGCTGGATGATGTTGCAGGACATGTTGAGGCCAAAAAGTGGTTACGCGAAGATGCACAATTGATTAAGAAACGGGTAACCAATGCTCTGCCAATGGGTTACCTTATTGTCGGGCGTATTGGTACGGGCAAAACCTATTTGGTGCAATGTTTTGCTGGTGAGTGCGGTATTCCTTTCGTAGAAATGAAAAATTTCCGGGAAAAATGGGTAGGAGCTACGGAAGGGAACCTCGAAAAAATATTTAATATTCTTCATGCCCTTGGTCAGGTGGTAGTCTTTGTGGATGAGGCTGATCAGGTAACAGGAAGACGTGGGATAAGCGAAGGAGATTCAGGTTTGTCAGGCCGTGTCTACGGTATGCTGGCCAAAGAGATGTCCAATACTGAAAATCGCGGTAAAATCATCTGGATTTTTGCTACCAGCCGGCCGGATCTGGTTGAGGTTGACTTAAAGCGGCAAGGGCGATTGGATATCCACATTCCTCTTTTTCCACCGGTTGAAGAAAAAGAAAAAAGAGAGCTTTTTCTGGCTATGGCAAGAAAATTGAAACTGAACCTGAAAGAAGAAGAATTGCCTACTTTAAAATTTAAGGAAGCGGTCAGTGGAAACGAATTGGAAGGAATACTCGTTCGCGCTATCCGGAGATATGAATTACAACCAGAAAAAAATAAAAAAACATTTCCTGAAGTGTTAAAGCAAATAGCCGAGGGATTTCGGCCTTCAGCCCATACCAGTCGTTTGGAACTCATGGATCTTTTAGCTGTCAAAGAGTGCACGGATGAGCGCTTTCTGCCAACAAGATTTGTTGCTATGAGTCGAGAAGAGATTGAAGACAGGATTAGAAAGTTATCCCTGATTTAAATCATACATCCTTCACAATGGCAAAATAAGCTGTCAATTCGACCCAGTCAATAATTGTCTGGGGTATGCATCTGAATGATTATATTCTTCAAGCCTTTGCCGATTGTAATTTTCTTCTCCAAGGTTTTCGATGTATTTAATTTCTTTATTTGTTATATCAATAATGAATTTAGATTGTTTATAAAAATGTATGAACATTGCAGCCAAATTTACAGCTGCTTCAATCGCTTTAGGATTTTTGATAAGAATAGTAAAAAAAGTTTTCCAATATAACCAACCAGTTACTCTATTAAATCCCACTTTGCTGCAGAGTTTGATAAATACACTTGCCATCTTCAAAGTCTTAATAATTCCAGGCTTATATTTATTAGTAGGTTTTAAATTAAGGCATGTATAAGTTACCCTTTTATAATAATTCTGCGGATTATAGATATATTTGATGATTTGAACGAAATTATCCAGGATTTCTAAGCGTGACTTTGCAGTTATAAAGTTTAAACCACTGCTTGTTTGATCAATTTCAGTCATATCATAAAGTCTGAAACCCTCCTTAAACAACCTACCCTCCCTTTTTAAGCGATTTGTTAATTGTGTATTAGGTAAGGCATACAGCTTTCCAATCATAGCCATGCATACTCCCGAATCTTGAATACATTCCATCATGTTCTGGGCAATATGGTCACTTTCGTTATCAAAACCGATAATAAAACCGGCATTTACAATCATGCCATAGGTATTAATCTTGTTTATGGTTTTTATAATATCTTTATTAACGTTAATTTTCTTACTTGTCGATTTTAAAATCTCGTCCTCTGGTGTTTCAATACCGATGAAGACATATCTAAAATCCACATCTTTCATCAATTGCATCAAACCCTCATCATCTGCCATATTAATCGTGGCTTCAGTAGAAAAATAGAAGGGATAATTATGCACTTCAGACCACTCTTTAATTGCATGTAGGACTTTTTTTACATTACTTTTATTTCCGACAAAGTTATCATCAACAAAATCGATATGCCCTCTATAACCAAGATCATATAGAGTTTGGAGTTCTTTGATTATTTGTTCAGGAGTTTTTGTTCGTGCTATTCTGCCATAAAGTTCAATGATATCGCAAAACTCACAATTAAAAGGGCAGCCGCGCGTATACTGAATTCCGACCTGGATATAATCTTTAAATTTTATTAAATCAAACCTGGGAACCACAGCTTTTGTCATGTCAGCTCTTTCATCCGATTTGTATTTACCGTTTGTGCATCCTTTTTCCAAATCTTGAATAAATAATGGAATGGTAATCTCACCTTCTCCAAGTACAAGGTAATCTGCGGCTTGGTATATATCCGGTTGTGATGAGGGATCTGGCCCCCCTACAACTACGGGACATCCATGTTGATGGGCTTTGTCGATTATAGAGAGCGTGCCCTGTTGCTGAGGTAACATACCTCCTGTACAGACAACATCTGCCCATTTTAAATGATCATCCAAAAGAGGCTCTACATTAGTATCAATTAATTTAAACTGCCACTGCTGTGGCAACAATGCTGCGACAGTCATTAAACCCAGCGGGGTAGCCGGATATTTTGCACCTGCTATTTTACAAACATCTACATAGTTCCAAAAACTATTCATTGAAAACTGTGATTGGACTATAAGGCATTTGGTTCCTTTATCAAGTAAATTTTTCATCATCAGAATAAATCTAATCCCATATTATAAATAAATTTTCTGAAGTAATTATTTGAATCTACGAGCTCAAATATCAATAAATATTATCTGCGAGAAAAAAAGAAGACCATTGAATTTTGATAATCGTAAATTTGTTAATTATAACAATATATCACTTAGATTGCAATGTAAATTAGCTTGAAAGAATAAAATTATGAAAGGGGTGAAAGCTTTATCGCCGATACACCCTTGCGTATCTACAATTTTAATTTTGTATCAATTTCTAGTAAAAGGAGGATATTAACGCATCTACCCATTTACACATCCACGCATCTACCTATTTTGCCTTCTCTATTAAGCCGGAGAAGCTCAGAGCTCCAACAAGCGAATATTACCCCCTGATGTTCTAAGATACAGTTGGGGGCCACCGCCATTTACTTTTCCCTGTAAAGAACTTTTTTCGATTTTCCCTTTAATTGTTATCGCATGATCACTTGTAACATCGCCACCGGATGTTTTAGCATCAAGGTCTACAGCACTACCTTGTTTCATATATACCGTTATGCCCCCACCCGATGTTTTTAAACTACAGTCGGCAGTAGGTTGTTCAGTAATGCGGCAATGTATAGATCCACCGGAGGTTTCGGCATTTATATTACCCATAACTTCATGTACATTAAGACTCCCACCAGAAGTGGAAGCATTAACATCTCCCTCTGCACTCTTAATGGTAATTGAACCTCCAGATGTATGAGCTTCGATATCACCCTCTGTTGTACCTAATGTAATACCACCGCCCGATGTTCTGAATTCAGAATCTCCTAAACAAGCGGCAGCCGAAATGCTTCCCCCCGATGTTTTTCCGGTAATCGGCCCCGATATATTACCAAAGTCTAAACTGCCGCCACTTGTTTTGCTGATAACTTGACCTTCCAAATCATCAATAGCTATGCTCCCTCCTGATGTGTGCAAATCGAGATTATATTTTTGTGGCACGGTAATGGTATATTGTATGTTTAAATTCGATTTTCTATTCCAATTCCGATCTTCTATTTCGCCGTATACATAGACATCATCACCCTTTTGTTCAAATCTCACTTTAAATTCATCCAATAAATCTTTATCCCTGCGGCCGAAAAAACTCCGGCTATCTTTAGTTACTTTAACTTCGACCGTCGTGGCACTATGTGTTTCGATATCAATTGAACCCACATCCGATTCTAATTTTAACCAACCACCTTGTGATACCGAAAAACTCTTTTCAACCACCTCTTGTGCTGAAGCGATTTGTAAAAGAATGAATAATATAAGCGTAATAAAAATAAATAATGAATTAATTTTCATGATAGTCTCCCATTCGCTAGTTAATCACTTTTATCAACGAAAAAAATGAGCAGAAGTTACATTTTTAATAGGACTAATTTATTACAAGCACATAGATTCGCGTGGATTTCACGATGTGAAGAAAATGATATTCATCAAATGAGCTACTAATGCCTTACAGGAAGTAGTATCAGTGCTTGATTAATGCCATTCTTCATATTTTTTCTTGGCACCGCATTTACATTCATAATAAGCTATGGTTTTATTGCCACGCGGGACAACCTTTTTAAGCTTCAGGGACGGCTGCTCCTGCGTACAACCTTTTCGAGTACATTTAAATTCTTTCTCAAATTTAGTATTAGGCATTGCTGTGCTCCAGATTTTATGTTATCGTAAGCGGTTATTTTTTTTTATTTATCATTGTTTTATAGTTTTTGTACATTTTACCAAACTTTTTATCTTTATTACGTTTTTCTAAATATGACATTTCATAATATTCAGATTCTTTTCGTATTTTTAAATAATTGTGATACTGTTCCTCGCTTAGCTCTCCATTATTTAGAGCACTCAAGACAGTGCAGCCGGGTTCAGTTGTATGGGAACAGTTTCTAAAGCGACACCCCTGGCTTAGTTTTTTAATATGTGCATAAGTATGATCTAATCCTGTATGAATTTCAATATTGCCCAACTCTCTCATTCCGGGTGTATCAATGATTAAACCTCCCTGGTCAAGAATGATTAACTGACGCCGGGCTGTAACATGTCTGCCCTTACCGCTTTTTTCCCGAACAGGGCTTGTGGCATATAAATTTTCGCCGATTAAACGGTTTAATAAAGTTGTCTTTCCAACACCAGATGACCCGAGAAGACAGTAAGTAATAGACGGTTTTAGTGCTTCCTTGATCTCATCTAATCCTTCGCCGGTTATATTACTAAAAGCAAAAATGTCATACTTGTGCTGCATATGTTTGATATCTGAGATGGCCTGCTCTAATTTTTCTGCTGAGATTAAATCTCGTTTACTAAGCAGGATGACAGGCTCAATATTACTCTCATTGGCCATTATCAAATATCGCTCGAGACGACGTGTATTGAAATTTATATCCAATGATTGCACGATAAAGGCGATATCAATATTTGCGGCTATTGCCTGATATTCAATTTTTTCCCCTGCTACTTTTCTCTTTATAAGTGATTTTCTGGGGAGTATATCATGGATGATGGCAAAATTATTTTCATTGAAATAATGCACGTATACCCAATCACCAACTGTTGGAAAATCAAGATTGCTTTCTGATCCGTACATGATTTTCCCGGTAATCTCTGCAGTTAGCTCTGCTTCTCTATTTCTGATAATGTAGTTATCTTTATTAACAGCAATTACACGGGATAAATTGTGTTCAGGATATTGAAATTGAATCAGTTTCTTAAAGTGCCAGGTGGTAAATCCTAGGTCTTTTAAATCCATCTTCATATTACTAATAATTATATTATAAGTTGCAGGCAGCTAAATAAATTATTAATTTAACTTTCAAGGAATTAGAACCTTGAATAAAGAAAATTTATATTAATTATGTATAACAGACAACAAATAAACTTTCTCCTGAAATTCTTATTTCTTTTTATAACTTTTATTAATTTGATAAAACAGGAAAGTGAGGCATATAAGTATATTGACTATTCCTGTCGCTCCGAAGTGACCTGTACGGAATTTGTCGTCGATTCCAAAGAAAACCCGGCCTTACCATTTTATAGATATTATTCCACACTTACTTACCAGAGTTATACTTCACCGGTCGCTTATATACCTTATACAGCAAATCGATTAACGTTAAAATTTTCCATTCAATATTTTTTAAATAACTTTTATAATACATATCAGATTTTTTCACCAGAAATACGAATCTTAAGAATCCTTCATAGGAAAAACATCTATCATCAATCCTCTGATGATGAATTTGCCCATTATGGCTATTGCTAAGGGATGTGAACGACTTACCATTGGTTTTTACCAGAATTTTATTATTCATATTATTGATGCCATGATGTACCACACCAGAGAATCCTTAGTAAAGGAAGGCAGGCAAAAGTATTTACCGGCAATCAGCCAGAGAATTAGGCACATATCATTATAGAGGATACTGTCATGACGAAAAAAATATTAATAACAAAAATCAAAAACATATATAAGCGTCTTAACGGCTGTACCATCGAATATGATCTTTCACAATATTATACAATTTTAAATAAAATCAAGAATTTCCAACAACAACTAAAAAATAAGAGCGATCGTCACCTGCAACAGATGTCTGAAAGAATAAAGTTCAAAATTCAAAAAGAGGGTATGCCTGAACACTTGTTAGTCGAATCTTTTGCTCTTGTTTGTGAAGCAGCTTGGAGGATTTTGAAATTACACCCCTTTGACGTGCAGGTGCTAGGTGCTCTCGCTATGTATCAGGGCAAGCTTGCTGAAATGCAAACTGGAGAAGGTAAGACCTTAACCGCGGTATTTCCAGCGTATCTAAATGCACTCAGCGGTAAAGGGGTCCATGTTCTCACCTTTAACGATTATTTGGCCCGCCGTGATGCACAATGGATGGGGCCTATATATCAATTTTTAGGCCTAAGAGTCGGTTATGTTCAGGAGGGAATGAGTATTAATGAACGGCAAAATGCTTATGCTGCGGATATTTCCTATTTAACTGCGAAAGAAGCAGGATTTGATTATCTTCGTGACAGTCTGTGTTATGAAAAAGATAAGGTAGTCCACAGACCATTCAATTTTGCTATCATTGATGAAGCAGATTCCATACTAATTGATGAAGCCCGGATTCCACTTGTTATTGCTGGCGCAGAGGATGAGTACCTTGCTGATCCTTATTACATGGCAGAAATTGCTCGAAAGTTAGAAAAGGGTATCGATTTTGAATTTGATGAATATGCTCGCAACATCCATTTAACGGATATGGGGCAGGAACGTGTGGAAAGATTATTATCATGTGATAATCTGTATGCAGCGGAAAACTATGAGCTATTAACCCGATTAAATTGTGCTCTTCATGCACAATTCCTGTTACACAGAGACGTCGATTATATCATTCGCAACGGCAAAATCGAGTTGGTGGATGAGTTTACCGGTCGTGTTGCAGATAAACGACGCTGGCCCGACGGTTTACAGGCTGCCATTGAAGCAAAAGAAAATATAGATATTCAATCCCGTGGAACAATTCTAAACTCCATAACACTGCAGCATTTTATACAATTATATCCAAAAATTTGTGGTATGACCGCCACTGCCCAGCCTGCGGAAGAGGAGTTTCGGTCATTTTATAATTTGCACATTGTTGTTATCCCGCCAAATAGACCGTGTATTCGGACAGATCATCAAGATGTCATTTTCGGAAGTAAAGTCAAAAAAGAAAAAGCAATAATTGATGAAATAATCACAGTGAATAAAACCAGGCGCCCCGTTCTCGTTGGCACACAGAGCGTAGAAGAATCAGCGGTACTCGCAAAAGCAATACAAGATAAGGGAGTAAACTGTGAGGTACTTAATGCGAAACGAGATGAATATGAAGCTCATGTTATTGCTCAAGCCGGTAAATTAGGAGCTGTCACAATATCCACTAATATGGCAGGGCGTGGAACGGATATTCGTTTGGGTGGTTCTGATGAAAAAGAAAAACAACAGGTTATGGAATTAGGTGGGTTATATGTAATTGGTACGAATAAACATGAAAGTCAACGAATTGATCAGCAGCTTCGCGGACGCGCTGGTCGGCAGGGTGATCCAGGTTCATCGCGCTATTTTATCAGTTTGGAAGACGATTTGTTTATTAAATATCGCTTAAATGAGTTACTCCCTGATAATACCTTGCCCGGTGATCAAAATGGTAAAATAGATAATCCAATCATAAGAAGAGAAGTCGCACGAATTCAGCGTATCTGTGAGGGTCAAAATCTGGAAATTAAAAAAACGCTTAATAAATACTCTTCCCTGATTGAAAAGCAACGAACGATTCTTTTTCACAGAAGAGAAAACATTCTCAGAAATTATGCAGCTGCATATTTTTTCAAACGGGAATCGCCAGAAAAGTATAATTACTATCATTTATTAATTGGTGAAGAAAATGTAAATCGCATATGTCGGATTATCTCCTTTTATTTTATGGATAACTATTGGCAGCACTATCTGTCTGAAATTGGCGATATTCGTGAAAGTATTCACTTAAAGCGTGTTGGCGGACAGGATCCTTATGTCGAATTTCAAAAACTGGCTATTGAACTTTTTGATAAACTTTTATTGAAGTTAGATGATCAATTGATTAAAACATTTGAATCTATTGAAATTAATAATAAAAGTATTAATTTGGATGAATTAGGTATGAGAGGGCCGTCGGCAACCTGGACGTATTTGATAAACGACAATCCTTTTGAACATATTATTGGCATGCAGCTGATTGGCGACCCAGGTAAGCAATTAGGTGCAGTTATAATGACACCCTTACTTGCATTGCAGCTCTTTTTCAGAAAAAAGCGACAACTCTGAAATAAAAAATTAAGCTGTCACTATTGCTACATGAAAACTATTGAAAATCTGTTAGTTTATGAATATTTCAATAATCTTGGAAATAAAAGAAATTTATCAATACTAATTAAGGAGGATACTAATGAAGACGGTACAATTTCCTGAATTTGTCAAAAATCTACCCGAAGCGGATTTACCTGTACAAGGAATTCGCGGCTGGCTCCTAAATAGTGAAAATGGCCAGGTTCTTTTCCTGAAAACAGAACAAACGACAGACATTCCAATGCACCAACACGGCGACCAATGGGGCATCGTGATCGAGGGATCGATTGCGCTTACCATTGCAGAAAAGACGGAAACTTATAACCAGGGTGAGTCATATTTCATCCCGGCAGGTACCATGCATGGGGCGGTGCTCCACGAGGGTTGCCGGGTATTAGATTATTTTGCCGATAAGGAACGCTACAGAATAAAATAATCTGCCATATCTGCCTTTATAATTAACCTTATCAGGAGCCAGCTCAATGAAACTGCTAAAAAGAATTTTGTTTTTTATATCTTTAGTTGTCTTGTATATCATTTTCCGCGAGTTACTAGAATTATATTTTTACACCCGCTCAGTTCACCCCATTCTGGGGTATATTGTTTTAGCATTAATTTTTTTAGCAATGATATATTTTATAGCTATACCTATTTATAAGATTTTCACTCTTCCCGTTACACCCGGGCCGGTAATGAATCGCGATAAAGAGTCAGATCTAATTGCTGGAAGGATAAAGCGTTTTGCCAAGAACAAATATTTACGAGAAAAAGGGTATACTTTTAATCCAGAGGAGGATGATAGAGAACATTATAATAGAACGATTAATTTGCTCGAAAGAGAGTGTGAGATGATTCGCAGGAAATATGTTGCCCAGTTATTTTATAGTTCCAGCGTTTCTCAAAACGGATTTATCGATGCGTTATTGGTTTTATCTTACAGTGTCAATATGGTCAAGGACGTATTTATTTTATATAATGGCAGAGTAAATAACCGTGATTTAGTGAACATCGCTCAAAAGGTATACTATTCCGTGGCCATTGCCGGTTCCGAGGGGGTTGAGTACGTCACTGATGAGATCATTGCCAAGCTGGCATCGGAAAGCGTTAAGAGTATACCTTTTATTGATAAAATTCTGGGTTCCATAGCCGATGGATTTATAAATGCATTGCTTTTGAACCGTATATCCTATATCACGGAAAATTACTGTAAGTTGACTTATCTCGACTCAAAAAACGCATTATATCCTTCTCCTGCCAAGGTATTTAAAGCCACAAAGCATATAACATCTGACATGACCGACAAACTAATTCTGGTCATCAGACGCATATCCATAGATAAGACGGTGAACTTTGCCATTGTGGCGTTAAATCCGATTGGGTATGTCTGGGAGAAGACATTCGACTGGCTATTGTCGGATAAGTCTATTGAAGAGAAGGGATTTCTTAAGAGTCTGATCATCGAGACCGGTAAATTTGCTGGTAATCCTCTGACCTATGGCATTGGGAAAATTTACAATTTGTTAAATAAGAATAAATATAAACCTTCTTTTACAGAATCTTAAGCCAGGCAAATCTTAGCGATTATTTCAGGCATTTGTTCGTTACGGTAAAATTGTTAAATTTTCCTCTTTATGTTTATTTTCGAGAGAAATCATGAACCTACTTGATATGGTAACCACAGATGCGCGTCCGGTCATTGAGGTGCAGGGAGTTTATAAGTCTTTTAAAACGGTCCAGGCCGTTAAAGGTGTTGATATGCGTATCGCTAAAGGACAATTTGTGGCTTTACTCGGTCCTAACGGTGCAGGTAAAACTACCCTTGTGGAAATGATCGAAGGTATCCAAAAACCTGACAGGGGTGAAATTTTCATCATGGGTAAAAAGTGGAAAGGCAATGAAGATGAACTGCACCGTGTAATAGGCCTTTCTCTACAGGAAACGCGTTTTATCGACAAATTAACGGTTTGGGAAACACTGCGACTCTTTGCCAGTTTCTATCAACGCGATCAGAAGCGTGTTTCAGAAATTATTGAGATCGTGGGTTTGGAAGAAAAAAGAAAATCCTATGTCGTAAATCTCTCCGGTGGACAGCGCCAGCGATTGGCTCTGGGGATTGCCTTGCTCAATAATCCCAAGATTTTGCTCCTCGATGAACCGACGACCGGTTTAGATCCTAATGCCCGACGAGAAATCTGGTCAATTCTGCTTACTTTAAAGCAACAAGCGCAGACTTCACTTATCCTCACTACGCACTATATGGAAGAAGCTGAACAGCTATGTGAATATATTATCATAATTGATAAGGGGAAAATTTTAAAAGAAGGGACTGTGACCCAGCTATTAAATGAAGACCAGGGGGAAAAAATTATTGAATTCGTTCTCGAAGATACACACCAGGTGCAGGATAATCGGCATATTAATTTTCCTTTCCAAATACATTGGGATGCCAAGAACGAGAAAGGATCTATAGCATTTACTCAGGTCGAGAGTGAATTACCGCAGTTTTTAAATTTTATAAAAGAGCAGAAGCTGCGAATAAAAAATCTGGAATGCAGACGAAAAACCTTGGACGATTTATTTACCTCGATGACGGGCAGGCGGCTACATGAATAAAGTGATTCACCAGGAACAGCTGTTTCAACTTATCTTGGCACATTTTAAAGAAACGATCCGTGAACCCGGGGTTATTTTCTGGGGCATCATTTTTCCCATTTTGATGTCGCTGGGTTTGGGCATCGCCTTTACAAAAAAAGCAGATGTTGTCCGCAATGTAGCTGTTATCGAGCATACATTCATAATCCAAGCCTCTAATCCTAGCTCTTCAAGAATAGAGACATTTCTTAACAATTACAGCACGAAGATTGAACCGATCGGTGACGAGGGTATATGCTATCGATTTACTGTTAAGGATGAAAAACTGGGCAATACCACATTCTTTTTCCGCAAGACCAGCTGGCAAAAGGCAATGGTGCTTTTAAAGCGGGGTAATTTAAGTGTTGTTATTGATGAAAAAAATAGTCAGATCGAGTACCATTTCGATCCATTAAATCCTGACGCACAACTCACCTATCTTAAGCTCTCCAAAATTATGGAGAGGAGTGAAGTCTTACCAGCAGAAAGAAATGAAAACATTGAACCTTTAACAGTCAGCGGTACCCGTTATATCGACTTTCTTATACCCGGTCTCATTGCCATGGGAATCATGATGTCCTGCCTGTGGGGCATGAGCTATGGGATTATCGAAAAAAGAACCAAGAAACTGCTACGGCGTATGGTGGCAACTCCAATGAAAAAATCTCATTTCCTGATTGCCCTGATGGTGGTACGTATAATTATGAATTTCATCGAATCCGCCCTACTTTTTATCTTTGCCTATTTTGTTTTTGACATCACGATCCAGGGTAATATACCGGCCTTATTTGCAATTTTTCTTGCCGGCAATATTGCCTTTGCCGGTATTGCCATTTTTATTTCTTCGCATACGGCAAATACCGAAATAGGTAATGGACTGATTAATGCGGTTGTCCTGCCGATGATGGTTCTTTCCGGAATCTTCTTCAGCTATCATAACTTCCCGGATTGGAGTATCCCGTATATTCAAAAATTACCTCTCACCCTGCTGGCAGATGGTATCAGAAGTGTTTTCATTGAGGGGGCAGGCTACGCTGAAATTTCTTTTGCTACCTTCTTGTTGACAGCAATAGGTATTCTATTTTTTTCCAGCGGATTGAAAATATTTAAGTGGCATTAAATCCGATCGGGTATATCCGGGTGAATCTAATTACCATTGTTATATTTTTTTGACATCCTCTAAGCAATATTTTTCAAAAAATTCATGCTAAAAACTAAGATAAAGACATAAACTTGCCTGTATTTTTGTCGATAAAATAAGATAATAGTAGAAAATAACGAATTTTAGGGAAAATATCGGAAAAAGATGTATTCTTCGTTCATCGGAAAAGTATTAGATAATTACCGCATCTTGGAAAGATTGGGCATTGGTGGGATGGGTGTTGTATTTAAGGCCATCCATATCAAACTCGATAAAATATTTGCAATTAAAGTAATTTCCCCTGGTTTGGCCATGAACGAACATTTTATTAAACGTTTCCAGACCGAGGCAAAAGCCCTGGCTAAATTTGAAGATCCCAATATTGTCCGCATCTATGATTTGCGTTCCGCTGATGACCAATGGTTCATCGTGATGGAATATGTGCAAGGAAGCACACTAACCGATAAAATTTTAAAAGATGGTGCATTCCATTGGTTGGAAGCACTTCCTATTATAAAGCAGGTCCTCAGTGCTATCGGTCATGCCCATGAAGCCAGTATTATCCACCGTGATATTAAACCCAATAATATCATGCTTAATGATAAAGGTACTGTTAAAATTACTGATTTTGGTCTGGCCAAGGATCAAAGCAAAACAACCCATACGTTATCGGTTGCCAGTGGCGGGACCTTATACTATATGTCACCTGAGCATGTGAAAGGTTTCTCATTTATTGATGCCCGAAGTGATCTTTATTCTATCGGGATGACCTTCTATGAAATGCTCACGGGAATTGTCCCTTTCCAGAATATTAAATCAGATTTTGATATACGTGAATCAATTGTTCGAAAAGAGTTTGAAAAGCCGCGATCGATTAATCCTACGATACCAGCTGAATTAGAGATGATTGTCATGAGGTCTATTAGTAAGAATCCAGACGACCGCTATCAGACAGCGGATGATATGATGCAGGCTATCCTTGATTTCGAAGCGCAATATGGAATTGCAGAAAAGAAGCAGACAGAAAAAAAAGAGCATACCATAGAACGACCAGTGGTTTACAAAAAATCCGTAGAGAAAAAAGACTTCCCATTACCACAAAAAACGATTGAACCAGCTATTCCCGCCAGGAAAGTGTCAATATTAAAATTGACTGGAGCGGTAATAATTATTACCGTTATTTTATTGGTAGTATTTAAATACGAATTCTTTTTACATTTAGTATCTCCGACTAAACAACTGCAAGAAGAAAAGATACTTTCCCGTTTAACAATTTCAAGTACTCCCGAATCTGCATCGATTATCCTGAATGGAGATTCGCTAGGTCAGACCCCTTTAAAAGACCACATATTAAAAGCTGGTCGATATTCATTGACAATAAGTAAGGAAAACTACAATTCAATTGATACAACTATTTTGTTAACAAACAATAGCGACCTGGCAATGGTTGTTACATTGCACGAGATTAAAAGTATACAGGTACCGGTTCAAACACAACAGATACCTGCGGTAAAACAGAGAATAACATCTCCTATTTTTGCTGTATTGTCTATTCAGTCGGATCCATCTAACTCTGAGATATGGTTAAATGGAACGTTTAAGGGGAAAACTCCACTCCATTTAACAAAGATTATACCTGGGAGCTACCTAATGGAGATCAGAAGGGATGGTTATGTAAAATACACAAAGGATGTAAATCTTACCGTTGGAAATAATCAGAGAATAAGTGCAAAACTTACACCGTATAGCGGTGGATTATCTGTTATTAAAGATCCACCATCGGCAACGGTGCTAGTTGATGGTAAGGAAATGAATAGTCAAAATTTACCTGTTCTGGATATAAAAGGTATTCCTATAGGAAAACACCTTATCGAAGTAGCCCATCCAGGATATGCTTCCTTTAAAAAAGATATTGAAATTAAGCGGGATGAAATATATAAAATTAACACTAAACTGGTACGTCTCGAGGGTGATCTAAGTATTCAGGTAAGGCCATGGGGATCGATTTACATCAATGACCTATTACAAAAGTCTTCGGCGGATATCAAATATGTTGTCAGGTTGCCGGTTGAGCAGTATGATATCAAAGTCGTGCACCCAACGCTGGGTATATGGCAGAAATCTGTACAGGTAATAGAGGATGAGAGCACCGAAGTCATTGTTAATTTTACTCAAGAAATTGGAGTACAGGTAAAAGCGATTGATGAACAAAATAGTCCTATTAACGGGGAAATATTTATTGATGGAAAGAATACTGGACAACTCACACCTGGTAATATTACACTGCGGATTGGCATTCACAAGATTGTAGTAAAAAAATCTGGCTATTATGCAGATGGTGGGGAGAAGGAGATCTTAATAGATACTGGTTTAATTAATTCCCTGATATTTACTTTAAAGAAGGTTAACTAAAACTTTGATTCATAATTAAATGGAAGATATGTGATAGTATTATTTAGAAGAAGTCAGATATTTATATGTGGTGGTGGCTTATGATCTCTAGAATAAGTGAATACAATTCACGTCTATTACTTTTATCTCTTTGCGCGGCGTTGCTGTATTTACAGGTAATGAGTGCAGCACCCTTACTCAGTACCGCTGATGAGCAGTCATGTATATCTAAGTTGGATCAGGCAGAAGAGAGTTATTATAATGGAGACCTCGATCAGTCTATAATGCTGGTTCATCAATGCCTTGAAGATTCCTTATTAAGTAAAGATACGCGTATCCGTGCCTATAAAATTCTTGCGCGTAGCTACTTAATGAATGAGGAGTTCGATTTAGCAAAAAAAACGGTACTATTATTACTGGATCTTGACCCAACTTATCAACCTACAATTGAAGAAGAATCACCTCGCTTTGTTAATCTCGTGGCTGAAGCGAGAGTAGAATATGCAAATTTAAAAGCTGAGCAGGAGAAAGGTGGTATCACTCCATGGATATTGATTGGAGCAGGTGGTGCAGCAGCTGCTGCCATAATTGTCCTAGTCGCAACCGGTTCTGGTGGTGACGAGAAAAATAACACAAATCAGCCCTTACCAGGGCCTCCAGCGTTACCATAAAACTAAATGGGTAAGATATGAAATTAAAATATGCCATTTTGATACTTTTAGTTTTTGCAAAATTCTTAGTTGCCGAGACACCTGTATATCAAAGTACTATTGACGGTGATATATGGACCTCTGAAAATTCTCCTTATATTATAAAAGGGGATATTACTATCGAGAACCTGACCATTCAGGCGGGTGTGGAAGTGATATTCGAGTCTGACTATAAATTTGAGGTTAATGGGATTCTGCAAGCACAGGGATTTTATAGTGACTCCATTTATTTTAAATCCGATTCTTTAAATACAGTTGGTTGGAAGGGTATTAAATTTAAAAATACTGCCGTGGCTTCTTCTCTGATTTATTGCCGGATTGAGGGTGCCATTGATCAGGGTATATTCATCGATCAAAGTACACCGGTCATATCGAATTGTCGTATAGTTTACAATAATGGTGACGGGATTAGACTAAAAGACACAAATATCGAACTCAAGCATTGTGTAATTAGTCATAATACAGGTAATGGTATCTATTTAGATACATCGCAAATCAGCGCTTTAAATTCAATTATCACGGCTAATACATTAAGCGGTATTCACTCGACAAATAATCATGATGCTATTACATTAGAGAATGTTGTAATTGCAGACAATCAAAGCATTGGTATCAGTTGTGAGAAGGGAGCCCTCACGGTTACAAATTCAATTATTTTTGATAATAATGGTCAAATTTTTATAGTAGAAAAGATTCCCAATGTGTCGTATAGTGCTATTGAGGGCGCTACAATTTACCCCGGTACGGGAAATATAAATTCCCTTCCACAGTTCGAAAGTCGTAACTTATATACCCTATCGCCACAATCTCCCTGTGTAGATGCTGGTAATCCTGCCGCTGCTTACGATGATAAATATTTCCCTCCCTCTTTGGGTCGTAAACGCAACGATATGGGTGCCTATGGCGGACCTGAAACATATGGTTGGTATCCGCCCCTTTATGTTAAACCACAGAATATCACTTTCGGTAAAGTGTCACAGGACAGTAGTAAATCCATATCTGCAAGTGTTCTCAATTACCGGAATTCAGGGATAGGTGTATCGCAAATTATTTTTCAAGGTGATAATCCACAAGTATTTGGGTCGAATAAACAAAATTTCTTTATACCGGTGTTAGATAGTTCGGAATTAGTGCTTTCCTTCCTGCCAGATCAGGAATCTATGTTTCAAGCAGATTTAATATTAAGAACATTATCACACGGGGATGTTTATGTCCCGTTGAGTGGTGAGGGAATAGTTCCTAAAATGAATGTCATGTTACCGGAACTTGATTTTAATAGAGTAACATTAGGGGATTCTGCTTCCTTATATTTGCCAATCCTAAATTCGGGGAGTGACACCCTTCGTCTGAATATGATGTTACTCTCAAATTCAGCCTTTAATTTGAATGCATCGTCTCTTGTGATTGGCCCTGAATCGTCATTAGACAGTATAGAAGTAACTTTTAAACCGAACTTGCCGACAATTTTCCAAGATTCTTTGATTATCATAAGTAATGATCCGGAAAAAAGACGTATTGCTGTTTTAATTAAAGGGGAGGGTATAGGACCGTCGATATTTTTAGATCGTGAGACGCTAGATTTTGGAAATGTATCTGTTTTTTCTGATACATCGCTTAATCTTACAATCAACAATTTAGGAAACGACCAACTCATTATAGACAGCCTGAAAATCATTGGTCAAGATCCGGACAGTATTGTTTTTGAAATTATTAATATCCCACAGGAACTTCCTGTAACGCTTGAACCGGATAACAGTATTATTGTGCAGATAGGTTTTACTCCCATCAAAGCAGGCATGGTAAATGCTCAAATTTTAATCAAATCAAGCGATCCGTTTAGGGACGAAGTATTAGTTGCACTAAGTGGAACGGGTATCGCTGGTTTCCTGGTTCTATCGGCAACTGAACTAGATTTTATAGAGGTACCACTTAATTCTCAATCCGTTCTGGACTTAACGCTTAGTAACAAAGGTGCAGATGCACTCATTATAGACAGCCTGAAAATTATTGGCCAACATCCTGACAGTATTGTATTTGAAATCATCAATATCCCACAGGAGCTCCCTGTAACCCTTGAGCCGGACAGCAGTATTATTGTGCAGATTGGCTTTGCCCCTATCAAAG